>Ga0325410_1003696_pt1 | contig 17307 bp, 6 predicted proteins | sample PopdelMetagenome_16_FD_206182 | JGI IMG/M metagenome (GOLD analysis project Ga0325410, IMG submission 206182) | Populus deltoides microbial communities from Bellville, Georgia, United States - Xylem-PdIQD-R3 | ecosystem: Host-associated > Plants > Phyllosphere > Stem > Wood/Secondary xylem...
CATCAAGTATATTTCTTAATTTAATTTTGTTTTAATTTATCATTAAATTTTTCATATTCGTCTTTGGTACAAGCTTTGATAAAAGTCAATATTTATGTGGACTTAATTTACTTTTTCATTGAGTGTCAAGTAATTAATATCATGCTATAATTACAAGAAAAACTATTCTTCTTGTTAGTACAGAATCCACTAACCCATCCTGAACCTGGAAAGGAAGAAAATATTCCCCTCTCCAACGACGATATCAATCTCCAAACTTTTATATTTGTTTGTTTATATATTTTAAAAATATTTTTTTATATTAAATTATTTTTTATTTTTAAATCATTTTAATACTAAAAATAATTTTAAAAAATTATTAATTAGATGTATTTTTAAATTACAAATATTTTAAAAAATAACTATTTTTACATTCTCATTCACACACACCCTTCGGCACTGGCACTCTACCCTCCCTTTTGCAGCTTGAAATCAAGTAACAAAACTCCATTGCTTCCTACAATTTGAAGAAATTTCCTATAATAAATTGTTTAAAACTTAGTTTTATGGCTCGTAAGTGTGCATGAGTAGAAAGATTATCTTAACTTAATAGTTTAAATTGTTAAATGAAATTTCAGGATATGATTTATATTATTCTCTAACACACCATCTCAAATAAAAGCTCTTTAGACTTGAAACTTGTACAGATCCATTTTACCTTATACTTAATTTTTATCAAATAAATAAGAATGGTAAAATTCAAACTCATGACCGTTTGATTATCAAGGCTCTGATATCATTTCAAAGAATCACCTCAACCCAATAGCTTAAGCTGTTAGGTAAGGTTACATGACATGATTTATATTATTATCTAATAAATATTCTTCAATCCAACTATCTAATAAGTATTCTTCAATCCAACTAATATGAAATTCTCAACTTAGTTATTAAATTGAAAATCTAATGATTAAAAACCATATGTGAATGTGAGAACATGCTTGTTTTATACATCATGAAGATTTGAGTAAAATATATATTCTATTCTTTATATTACTCCCATGTCGATGAAATCATGCAGCTTGCTCATCCAAGTAGTTGTAAAATTCTTAGTACTAGTAGGAGTGTCGAGGTGTTTAGAACGGTGATATAAGAAGGTGGTATACTTACTTTTTAAAATGTGTTTTTGTTTGTAAAAATATTAAAAAAATTACTTTTAAAAAAGTATTTTTAATATTAATATACCAAAATAATTTAAAAATATAAATAAATTAATTTACAAAAAAAATTATTTAAAATTTAACAAAACAATAGTCGCATCGCTAGCTGCATTAAATGGATTGTAAATAGTAAACATGACTTTTTATTTGTTTTAAACAAGTTTTTTTAAAATTTAATTATTTTTAATTTTTTTATATATGGATAATAAAAATATTTTTAAAAAATAAAAAATATATTATTTTTTTTATTTATTTTTTAAAAATAATAACCACACTACGCATTGAATATGGAAGGCGAAGATGACCGGTGAACAAAAGGCTCGCAGAGCATTAGTCAATGAGGCGGGGGGAAAAGGTAAGAGAGCGAGTGGGACGGGCCGAGCGTGGGATGACCAGGAAATAGTGGGCCCCACATAGCGGCGAGGAAATAGAGAAGAATGGACCCCATCACTCCTTCAGATTTGGTTGGGACTGTACTTCAAATCCTATTTTGCTTAAGAAAAATATATTTAACTCTAGAGGAGAATATTCGGCGGCGCCACTTTATTGTCAGGCAAATCTCGGTTTCTCCACCAAGTATTTTTTTTCCCCGAAAAGAGCCAGTAAAAAAAAAATAAAAATTACAATGCAACACAATTTTTTCTTAAAAAAAACAATTACACAATGCAGATAGTTATTATCTTTGTGAACAGTGATCCGGGTCCCATAATTTTTCCACTAAAAAAAATAAAATCCAGGCTTTTTTAAAATGTATTTTGATATGAAAATTTCTAAATTATAAATTAAAATGATTATTCACATATTAAATTAAATAAATTGATATTTTGATAAATAAATAACTATGATAAAAATATTTAATCTTGCAACACAAATAATACACTCAATTTCAACAAAAGACAATTATTAATTTTTTCAATCAAAAGATTCTATATGCAAATAAAAGATTAAAAAAATTGTCAACAAAAAAAATAAAACAGAGCCCAACTATCTAGCAATCCAATATTGAATGGCGAGCTGGAAAAAAAAACAATAAAAAGAAAATATATTTGGGTCAATCTAGTTAATATGTTAACCTCACAACTATAGGCATATGATTAGAATAAACTCATGAAGAGGAAAGTGAAAAAAAAAATGATGACGATCAATTCCCAGGAAATTATATGTTGAATGATAAAATTAAAAAAAAACTAAAAAAACCAAAGTCAACCCGTGTAAATTTTCAAAATTCTTAATCGTATTCATAAGGCTTGGACTACCACATAGAAGGTGTTAAAAAAATCAAATGTTGAAGGACAAAATCAAAAATAAAATAATTTTATAAAAGGATCTAAAAAAACCAAAAGTAACATATGTTAACCTTTAAAACCCATAACTTTGGTCATGAGGCCAGGACTAACCATGTAGAAGGTGAAAAAAATAATGAATAAATTTCTCAACTAAAGAAATGGTAAGAGATCAAATTAAGAAAAATAAAAAGCAAGAAAAAAAGCATTCTAAATAAAAGAAAAAACAATAAAAAGAATGAGAATCAAATTCAATATAAAAATAAATTAAAATCAAATCCTCATGGATTACATTAAAAACAAATTTTAATTAGTAAAAGGTTAAAAATAAATCAAAAGAATAATGATAAAATTTGATATGGAAATCAAATTAAACTTAATGTCAATGATGAAATTGTAAGAAAAAAATCAAATTTAAAAATTATCTGAAACCAAACAAATAGCAATCAAAATAATAAGGACCAAATTTGAAAGATAAAATAAATTAAAGGGGGATGAAATTGAAAATTATTTTCAATTTTATAAATTATTCCAAATAAAACAAATAGTAATTAAAACAACAAAGACTAAATCTAACAATTCAAGAGCTTCTTTAAAATTCTGAAAATGCAGACATGTAAATTGATGAGGAGAGAAAAAAGAAGGCGAGAGTAAAGGTCATCGACGCCAAATCAGTTAGCCTATGTCCACATGCGTAGCCTTCTCACAAAGGAGCCATCAAGATGATTCAAATGTTGTCGTGAAAGGCGGTGTTTGACTATTGAACGGCATCGCACGTGCTGCCTAAATGGTTTAAGGGCGTTGCATGTGCATGTTAGAATCCTTTTTAATAATATTTTATATATTAAATTATAAATTTACCCTTAAACAAACCTGACAGTTACAAAAAAAGGCCTGAGCATAAATACACATATGCCCTTAAATGTAAATCACAATAATCCAAACTCAAAGGCATATAAGTCCTTTTATTATTCATAAAAAATTGCAAAGATAAAAACACTCCTAGCTGTAAGCTTTAAAGAATATTTAGCATTAAGGTTGGCCTGTTAAAATTTTGGAATGACATATGGACCATTATAAAATTACTAAATTATCCACAATAGCATCCTTTCCTGATTTTGTTTTCAAGGGCAAAATAGGTTTTTCACCCTAAAGTTCTCCAAAGTCATCCATTCCTCTTGTTTTTTCATTTTAATCTTGTCTTTCAATCTCACTCTTCCTTAACAATTTAGCCTAAATTGACCTATAATTTGGTCCAATAAGGGCTAAAAAAACCGTTGTGAATAGTGTCTATGGTGTTTTATGAGGGGATTTGTGATGCATTTTTTTTAATATAATAGCGCAATTAATAAATATTTAATAAATTATGCAACTCTCAATACCAAAATCAAGTTACATTACTAGAAATAGCTCAAGCGTAACTTGATAAAATTTAAAAGAATTGCACTATTATCTTAAAAATAAAAAATAAAATAAAAAATAATGGAAGAATTATTTGTGCAGGAAGTAGTGCAGCCATTACAAATATATTATTTGTGCTAAAAGAATTACGTTAATTGTTATTACTGGCTGGATAATGGGTGTGAGCAGAGAACAAGCTTTTTATGGCTTTGGTGAGCTAACAGAAAACTGTCTCGAGAGGATTAATGAGCTATAAGCTCAAATTTGAGAGGTTTGTTAGATTGAATGGTTTGGTCCATATGTTGATAATGGCACTATTTATTAGCCCAAAACATAAGTTCCCAAGCCCACTAAAGAAAACCTAGCCAACCATTGCCAGACCTCTCCTGACCATGTCTACTTCCTGGCTGCGGGTACATGGCTTGATGTTTTAAACAGTAGCAATGGTTTTGTGTTCACAGGCTAAACATTAAAATAGAAGAGCACTTTGAGGTCCTCGAATAGAAGAAACTCTTGCCTGTAATTCATAAAATGCATAGGCACGCTACCGTGGCAATTCGGCAAAGGCATGATCGAACTCTCCCAACTAAGAATTTGATATGCTATGCATGTCTTTTAAAATTACATTAACATTTAACAAGCAATATGGGTTCATTTTGCACTAAAAAAAAAGAAAGTTATTGTTCAACCCAGAATACTATTTACTGTGAAACGATGAAATTACATGTTAACCGTTAAACCTTTGAACTAGGTATTAAAGATATGATGGTTTTTTTGCTATGATATAATTACTTTTTAAAAAACATGTAGGGTTAAATTTGTCATTTTTTTCACAATAAAATTACTAATCGGACACTACTAAAAAAGAGCTATTAGCAATTACCTAGTCCGTTACAGATAAAATTAAAATTTGTTGCTGATAAAAATGAGCAACAAAATCAGCAACCGACAATATTAAATGCAAATAATAGATGCTAATTTCTTAAAAACAGATAATTCGTTGCTGAAATTCTATTATTGATTGGACAAATCAACAATGAATATTATGTTGTTGGTTCCTTACTAATCAACAATGAAAAATGCATTGCTGATTTGTTCAATAAATATTTTTTAAAACAACAATTTTTTAAATTATTTTTCCTATTTATTGATTTTTTTTATAATTTTTGTGAATATTTCAAAAATAGTAGAACAATATATAAAGAACATATAAATTCATACTAGAAATTATTTTTACCAACAATAATAAGTCAAATAAAAATAAATTTCATAATAAATTTTAAAATCTTGTTAAACTTACATCGATAAGGCACAATTTAATAGATAAGTCACAATTTAATAAGATTCATAACTTATTTTCATCCATCCGTAACAAATTTAACATTTAAATCTCATAATTCTAAACAATGTCGTTGCTATAATAATATCTTTATGTATTAGCATCATATCTTTTGACTCCACTCTTTTTTTTGTGTAACATCATTAAATGATTTTGATTGTCACCATAGTTTCACTTAGTACGATGATATAATTCCTTCATTTTGTTCAACATGTGTTCCCAGTCAAGAAAAAGGGTAATCACCCTTTTTCATTTCTTTCCTCTCCTAACACTTTTCTAATGCCATTACATTTGGCTTTCAAGCCTTGATTATCAATTAAAATACATCCATTTATCTACACTATCCAGGTTTCATCTTTTCTTTTATTGACTAGAAAAATAAACAAATCCATAATCATGGAATTCTCTTTAGTATTTCATCACAACTTATCACACACAAGTTTTTTTAGCTACTTTTGAACCATTAACTAACAAAACACAATTCAATCCTATTCCTCCTCTTAAATTCTTATTTGGTTGAATGGTTTTCCAGAATAGACCATGGATTTTCTCAATTGAAATCAACATTTTAGACCTTCATTCAGATTAAATGTACCTTAGTTCTCATTTTCATCCAAGCTCTTCACATCTCTACTCTTGGCCGAATTTGACCCATTGACATGACCAAAAGATTGATGTCTTCTCCCAAGTGTAGGAGTGTCAAAGTAATAAATAACCCGACAAGATCAGGGTCGAACCACAGGGAGGTTAACTATATAAATTATAAATAATAATAATAATAATAATAATAATAATAATAAGTTAAAGAGAGCTTTGAAATGTGATATTGATATAAGGATTAAACAATGATAAAACAATTCTCAAGGTTAGAGGATCCACTAATGGTATTTCAAACAAGTATAGTATAAACTCTTATTACTCAAGTGGAAACCACACACAAAGAAGGTTTCAATCGGATTATAAATTGTTAACATGATTACATTAGTTATCTTATTCGAGTAATGCTAATACTTGTAAATGTTGTCAGGTATTCATGATTATAACTTATGTTAACAACAAATCAAGTTCCTTTCATAGCACAGGTGTCGGTTATACCATACGGTTTGGGCTATGAAAGTGCCAAGTATTTGTTGTCCCAAGGTTATACAACATAAATCTAAATTAACCATTTAACAAGCAAAGTATTAAGAGTGAATAAGATAACAACTACAAAACATGTTAGTATCAAACATTAAAGTCCATGTTGAGTTTATACTATACTTATTCTTACACCATTAGTGTAACCTTTTCACATTAACATAATAAACTTAGCTAAACATAATGAAGAAGAGAAATATAAATAAACAAGATAAGAACATAAATAAGATATAAGTTAACTAAGTAAAGGAAAGGAAATGAAAAGCATAAACAAGAGATTAATATAAACAAAACTTCAGCATTACAAAAATATAAAGAGAGAGCAAGAACATGATCTTGATATGGAAACCAAGATGCCTAAATGCATGGAAAATGCCTCCTTTTATAAGCCAAAATTTGAAAATATTGATTTGATGATTCATGAAGAGGAAAGTGAAAAAAAATGATGAAGATCAATTCCCAGAAAATTATATGTTAAATGATGAAATTGAATTTTTTTTAAAAAAAAAAGATCTAAAAAAAACCAAAGTGAACCCGTGTAAACTTTCAAAATTCTTAATCATATTCATGAGGCCGGGACTACCACATAGAAGGTGTTAAAAAAAATCAAATATTGAAGGACAAAATCAAAAATAAATTAATTTTATAAAAGGATCTAAAAAAACTAAAAGTAATATATGTTAACCTTTAAAACCCATAACTCTAGCCATGAGGCCAGGACTAACCATGTAGAAGGTGAAAAAAATGATGAAGAAATTTCTCAACTAAAAAAATGGTAAGAGATCAAATTGAGAAAAATAAAAAGCAAGAAAAAAGCATTCTAAACAAAAAAAACAATAAAAAGAATAAGAACCAAATTCAATATAAAAATAAATTAAAATCAAATGCTTATGGATTACATTAAAAAAAAAATTTATTAGTAAAAGGTTAAAAATAAATCAAAATTATAATGATCAAATTTGATATGGAAATCAAATTAAACTTAATGTCAATGATAAAATTGAAAGAAAAAAATCAAATTTAAAAATTATCTGACACCAATCAAATAGCAATTAAAAAAACAAAGACCAAATTTGAAAGATAAAAAAATTAAAGAGGGATGAAATTGAAAAATATTTTTAATTTATAAATTATTCTAAATAAAACAAATAGTAATTAAAACAACAAAGACCAAATCTAACAATTGAAGGGCATCTTTAAAATTCTGAAAGTCCAGACATATAAATTAAGGAGAGAGAGAAGAAGGAGGGAGTAAAGGTCATCGACGCTATATCGGTCAGCCTATGGCCACACACGTAACCTTCTTGCAGAGGAGCCATCAAGATGATTCAAACGCTGTTGTGAAAGGCGGTATTTGACCACTGAACGGCCTCGCACGTGCTGCCTAAATAGCTTAGGGGCATTGCACATGCGCGTTAGAATCTTTTTTAATAATATTTATAAATATTAAATTATAAATTTTACCTTTAAACAAACCTAGCAGTTACAAAAAAAGCTTGAGCAGAAATACATATATGCACTTGAATGTAAATCACAATAATCCAAACTCAAGGGCATTTTAGCCATTTTATTGTTCATAAAAAATTGCAAAGACAAAAACACCCCTAACTGTAAGCTTTAAAGAATTTTTAGTATTAAGGTTTGCCTTGTTAAAATTTTGGAATGACATATGAATCATTATAAAATTACTAAATTATCCACAATAGCATCATTTCTTGATTTTGTTTTCAAGGGCAAAATAGGTTTTTCACCCTAGAGTTCTCCAAAGTCATCCATTCCCCACTGTTTTTTCATTTTAAACTCCTGTCTTTCAATCTGACTCTCCACTAACAATTTAGCCTGAATTAATCTATAATTTGATCCAATAAAGGCTAAACAAGAAAAACCATTGTGAATGGTGTGTTTATAGTGTTTTGTGAGGGGATCTGTAATATATGTTTTACTATAAATTCCTCATACCTTTTAGATTTACTTATAATACTATTGTGAATAGTGCAATTAATAAAAATTTAATAAATTATGCAACTCTCAATACCAAAATCAAGTTACATTACTAGAAATAGCTCAAGTCGTAGCTTGATAAAATTTAAAAGAATTGCACTATTATCTTAAAAATAAATGAATAAAATAAAAAATAGTGGAAGAATTATTTGTGCAAGAAGTAGTGCAGCCGTTACAAATATATTATTTGTGCCAAAAGAATTGCCTTAATTCTTATTACTTGTTGGATAATGGGTGTGAGCAGAGCCCAAGCTTTATGGCTTTGGTGAGCTAACAGAAAACTGTCTCGAGAGGATTAATAGCTATGAGCTCAAATTTGAGAGGTTTGTTAGACTGAATGGTTTGGTCCACATGTTGATAATGACACTATTTATTAGCCCAAAACATAAGTTTCCCAAGTCCACTAAAGAAAGCCTAGCCAACCACAGCCAGCCCTCTCCTGACCATGTCTACATCCTGGCTGCGGGCACATGGCTTGATTTTTTAAACAGTAGCAATGGTTGTGTGTTCACAGGCTAATCATTAAAATAGAAGAGCACTTTAAGCCTTTGAGGTCCTCGAATAGAAACTCTTGTCTGTAATTCATAAAACGCAGGCGGCTGTGCAGCAAGACGAGGAGAGCACAAGAAGAGTTATTTTTGCATCAAACATATCTACACATCTTAGCCCTAAGATATTTCCTTCAAAGTCTAGCGTCATTTTCTATCAAAAATAGTAGAATAATACATAAACAACATAAATTAATACTGGAAATTATTTTTATCAACAATAACAAGTCAAATAAAAATAAATTTCAAAATCTTACTATACTTACATTAATATAGATAAGTAGCAATTTAATAAATATGTTCTAATTATGGAGGTGGTGGTGAAAATAAACAATTACCTTCTATATTGTTTTCTCATCTTAATCATTTATCACAAGAAATGAAGTTCCTCTTTTGCTTTTTCAAGATTCTCTGCTTGGCATGCAAACCCTTAGCCCTCGTATACATGGACATCAAAACAATGTCAACATCAACCAGACTGACATTATTTTTCCTATAGTTAATCAATTCTCTACTTATATCAGATAACTAGATATCATTGGAGGAAAACTAATCAATTTATTATCGATATCAGTTATACTAATATCATTAGTCCAACATATGTGGAAAACTAATCATCTTGATACCTATATCAGATACATTGATATCATTAGTCCCACACACATGGATGACTAATCAACACGGTATTGATATCAAATACAATGATATCATTAGTTCCATACATGTGGACACCTATTCAATTCGATGTCGGTCATCAGTAATCACTGATGCCATTATTCCCTACCTCAAGGTAGACTAATCACTTATGTCGATCATCAGTAACCACTAATTCCATTAGTCTCCACCTCTTGCAAGACTACTCAATTTTGTCAATCCATTCCCAACATTACTTTCTTTCTTTCTTGCTTCTTTTTAGATTTTCCAATGAAAACAAACAATTACCTTCCTAACCATTCAATACCACTAAACCTTTCAATTTCAAGTATCCTTTTCGACTACCAAGTACAATGTTGTACTCTAAATTTTTATTTCATGCTTCTCTTCATAACATATATTAATTTCATCACGATGTTACAATAAGTAAGCAATAATTCAGTGAAAAAACATACAAAGGCTTAAAAAAAAGGTGTCAAGCACTTATTGTTTACTCGTGAGGATCTTGCTCCTCTTGCCTGGAATCTCACTTTAGAAGTCTTCCTTGTGATAACAGGATTTACAAATTGTTAGTATCATATCAATTTAACTTATAAATCATATCCGAGTTCCATATTTTACACATATTTCACAATTTCTAAATATAGTTATTTCATTTCTCATCCATATATGCAATGCATTCATGTTTGAAAAACTTATTTCCCATTCTTATCCAATTATTCCAAACCAATTTAGTCGGACTCACAAATTATTTTCATCCATCCGTAACACATTTAACATTTAAATCTCATAATTCTAAACAATGCTGTTACTATAATAATATCTTTATGTATTACCATCATATCTTTTTACTTCACCCTTTTTCATATGTTACATCACTATAAGATTTTGATTGTTGTCGCACCCTTACGACAGAGCGGCGATCCTCGATTGATTTTGGGGTCTTTGTTGTTGTTTTGTGTAAAAGGGAGTCGTCACCTAATATTATGGTTACTAGGAAACCTAACTGGTCTTTCAGAGATTCTAAAGTAAGGGACTAGTTGCGTAAAGGGAAGGTATTAGCACCCCTTGTACACCCTACCTAAGGTAAGCTGCTTGGTGTTTGGTTTGCCTTATAATTGCTATGGTGTTAGTGTTTTCTGATCTCATTAGTTTTCCTAGGATAAGTTTACTATGATGAACAAATTTGGACTCGAGGTCTAAAAAGAAAGAACCCTTGGTCAATGTGGATCACACCCTTAGATATGTCTACAAAGTATCAAGAAGAACCAATGCAGATCTCTTGAAATCTATGTTTGATTCAGACTAAATTTATAACCTATGATTTATGAGATAGGTAGAAATCGAAGGAGATTCCATGTGCTTTAAAAGCTTTTTTTTTCTTTAGTATTTCAAGAGTTTGCAACTCGTAAATCACAAGGAGGAGGGACAAAGATTCAGAAATCTAAGAAAATTCAGAGCGCTTTAAAAGCCTCCTTTTGTCTTAGTGTTTCATACTCATGGCTCGTAAACCGTTGAGTCAAAAATTGAAATGTCATCGATTCTAATCAAGGCTTCTTTCAAGGATGTGTGATGACTTATTATTCTTAGAAAATTATTTTGGATCTTTACCACTTAGGGTTTCTTTATCCAAACATTTTCGGTGAATAATAACAAGTTATTCCCAATAATATTTTGGATATTCATCCATTTAGGATTTCTTTATCCAAACATTAACGGTGAATAATAACAAGTTATTCCCAATAATATTTTGGATATTCATCCCTTTAGGATTTCTTTATCTAAACATTAACGGTGAATAATAGATGAAATCCCCTAAAATAAGATTTTTATATTTTTTTAGAATATTGACCAATACCCTTTAGAGTTTTACAAACATGTTGTAAAATTCAGAAATGCAACAAAATAAATTTTTTATTGTGTTTACGAAATCTATGCAAAAACACAATTTCAAAACTTCAAATATTTATTTTTTTTAAAAAAATTCAAAATATGTTAGGGTATTAGCCGTATGCAACACACAAAAACATTTTTTATATTTTCTTTGTCAAAAACACAATTACATTTAATCACAATTAAAGTAAAAAAAAAAACCACATATTAGTCAAATTTTTAAGGCTTTAATAAATCAGTTATTAAATCTTAAAAAATATACAGAAACATGTTCTTACATTTTCACAAGAAATACAATATGATTTTATTTGTTATCATATAAAAATTAAAACATTAAATTTTTATCTTTTTGATTTTTATAATCCAACATCATACATTAAAAAAAGTACAAACACACCCACATCCCTTTTTATTATGTTTTTTTCATACACCCATATGTAATTAAAAATAACAAAAATTTAAAATAAAACAACACATCACTCAAATGAAAATTACATATGACTTGGGAATATAGGTGTAATAAATGTGATTTTAGGAACAAGAATCATCAGCGCCGCCATAAGAGGAAAAAAAACAGGGGACAGGGTGGATATGACTTGGCTTCCTCCCTTCCTCGCCGGCGGTGACCTGTAACAAGAAGAAAAAACGCAGGCAGTTGATTTTAATCTATTCTGTCCAGATTGTTCTTGTATTTTTTTTAGATATGTTAACTTCTGTCTTCTTTCTTCTTCTCAGTTAGTTGTTCTTTCCTTCTTCTCCCGGTGGCAGGTCTAGCGGTTGGGCGGCGGCGGCGGCGCTGATGATCTCCACTCCTGTTGGTTGCCGTGGCGGTTGGGTTTGCTGCTGGAGGAAGAAGGCGCTGCTGCACGGGGAGAGGGAGTCGTGGCTGGTCCGTCGTTGAGGTTGGCGGTGAGGGAATAAACGAGGTTCGTGAGCTACTGAATCTTCAGTGATGGCAGTGCTGTTGTGGTTGTTGTTTAGACCGCTGCTACTGGAGGCCGAATGGAAGGGGGACCTGCGTTGTGTGGCTGTTGGGTGGAGGATTTGGGTCTGTGGGGGCTGTGAGGCGGTTTTGTTTCTGTGTGTGGGGAAGGAATGGACCGCCTATTGGGCTATTGGGTGAAGGAGATCGGGGAAGAAGAGGACGGCTGAGAGAGGGAAGAAATGCCGAGAGAGCACGGTGATGGGGGCTCGGGTCGGCTGAGAGAGACTATTGATCTATGGCCGGCTGAAGAGGGAAACCGAAAATTCTCCAGACCAAAGCAGAGTTTTCTCTGGTTTGGCTAAAGGGAGGAGAGCTCGTGAGGGAGAGTCAGCCAGATGAAGGAGAGGGGGGCTGGTCTCCGTGTAAAAAAATCAGAGGCCAAGGGTGGGGGCGCGACTTGGTTTCGGCCGAATACAAAAAAAATTAGGTTTAGGGTTTTTAGTGGTTGTCGTAAATTTTTCTCTTTTAAAAATTGTTTTATGTTAATTTTTTTTTATTGTGTATTGTGCGTATGGCTGGATATTCACTTGTATAAAAAATTTTTATATGTTTTATTTAAGAAAATATTACAATAATTATTATAGAGATTATTTTTTATAACCAACACTAACAAATTTTATATATATGGTATTTTATATTGCAGTGATTATTTTCCATAACCAGCACAAATCATATCATATATCTATAGTATTTTATATTGCAGTAATTATTTATGATTCAATATTATCTCCTTGACATATTGCTTCTTTAATATTAGCCCTGATGCTCTATGTTATCGCCACATGTAAACTCTTATTTTTATTTCTATTTCTATTTTCTATTTTTAAAAAATTATTAAAACATGGATTAAAAATTACGTAGCAACAATTGTCACCGTAGTTTTACTTAATACGATGACATAATTCTTTCATTTTCTTCAACATGTGTTTTTGGTCCAAAAAAAAAAGGTTGATCACCCTTTTTCATTTCTTTCCTCTCGTAACACTTTTCTAATGCCATTACATTTGGCTTTCAAGCCTTGATTATTAATTAAAACACATCCATTTATCTACACTATTCAGGTTTCATCTGTTTTTTTATTGACCAGAAAAATAAACAAATCCATAATCATGAAATTCTCTTTAGTATTTCATCACAACTCATCACACACAAGTTTTTTTACTACTTTTGAACCATTAACTAACAAAATACAATTCAATCATATTCCTCTTCTTAAATTCTCATTTGGCTGAATAGCTTTCCATAATAGACCATGGATTTTCTCAATTCAAATCAACATTTTAGATCTTTATTCAGGTTTAATATACATTAGTTTCTCATTTTCATCCAAGCTCTTCACATCTCTACTCTTGGCCAAATTTAACCCATCCACACACATGTAATTCTTTTTTATTTTATTTACTATAATTCATCACATTCAAGTGTATTTAACTCATATTCAAACAACTAACACATTTACATAAAATTACTTGTAATTCTATGGAAATTCACATCAACTACTTAACTTCCTTAGACAACCACAAATGGATGACCCTACTCCAATCAAGAACACAAAGTTTTTTTTTTCATTTATGTAATATTTTAAGTTATTCCTACTATATTCCATCATAATTACATTAATCCATACCACTTTCACATTTCCCCTAATTCCCATCCAATAACCTTAAATCAATATTTGTAAATTTTAGTAGAATTTCAATTAATTCTCACTCTAACTTTTTTCATTAAGTTTAGAATATCTTACCTGGTGAAATTATGAGCTTCAAATGCTCCCTTATTGAATTTTTATCAACCCTCATTCTTCATCCTTCAATTTCCTTGTTTTCCCTCTCTAAACCTTTACTTTCTTTCACATGATTCTCTCCCTCAAATGCTTAGTTTTGGTGTAATTCCTCTTTAAAACCACTCACCTCACATTACTTTTCTAATTTTTTAAAGAATCTCACCTTTTTTGCAAGAGAAATAAGAAAAAAAAAATTTTTTCCTCCTATTAATGGGTGCCAGAATGAACAATAAGCAGGGAGGAAGAATGTCTGCTTATTTACTGCAATGTCATTGCTACAAGTCTATGATCAATTTCTTTATTTTTACTTGATAATTTGTACCATCAAAAGACCTTTTTGAACTCCAATTTATCTGAAATGTTAACTCAAGGTAGAACAATAAGTTAGGTGACTCCTTGTAAAATCTCATTTTGATTCAATGGTCATATTGAGAGTTCAAAACGATAGCATAAAACTAATCAGTATATGATTTTACACTAAAAATCCAATTTTTTTGTTCAATCTTTACTTGTATCGTATTAATTAATCCATTAAATCCTTGGCATCATTTATTTATTTCAAAACATATTTATTATGAATTTTTCCTTATTCTTTTATTTGTCGAAACTCACTATCAGTTTTGCCAACGTTACAAGTTTTAACCTAAAATTCATAAATCTCTATTCAACTTCCTCAATACTTTTAAATTTAATTTTGGAGATCATCCTCTCAATTACCCATCATATTTATTTATTTTTATTTTTATTTCTTTTCACCCTGGGTTTCCTTTAATTATCGACGATCTTACTATCTTTGGCCTGATGTTCATGCGGGGGTTTACACATATTTGTCTGGCCTCAATACATGGCTGATCTTAGGGATGTTGGGTTTGGAAACTTGTCATACCCATTTCTATTTGGGCTCAGTGTGTAGCTGAATCCAAAGACATTGAGTCTAACAACTCATTAGACTCATATATACTTGAGCTCGGCATGTAGTTGATATTAAGGATATTGGACCTGACAGCTTGTCAGACCCATATCTATTTGGGCGCAGCGCGTAGTTAAACCCAAGAATGTTGGATCTGGCTGCTCACTAGACTTATATATAATTAAGCTCAGCATGTAATTGAACTTAAGGATATTAAGTTTGTTAGCTTGCCAGACTCATATCTATTTGGGTTCAGCGCGTAGTTAAACCCAAAGATGTTGGGTCTGACAGCTCTCCAGACCCATATGTACATGGGCTCAGCACATGAATGAACCCAAGGATATTGGGTTTGACAGTTCACTATACCCATATGTTCTTGAGCTCAGCATATAGCTGAACTTAAGAAAGTTGAATCTGACAGCTTGTCAGACCCATTATTGTTTGGGCTAAGCGCGAAACTAAATTCAAGAACGTTGGGTCTAATAGGTCGCCAAATGCATATATACTTGGATTCAACATGTAGCTAAACCCAATAATGTTGGGTCTGGTAACTCACCAGATTCATATATATTTATGCAAAAAAAAAAAGTACATTGATCCATCACTCTTGCGCCCGCGCGCGCGCGCGCGCACACACACACACATATATATATAAAGATAATTTCTTAACATAAAAAAAAATACTTAAATTCATTTGTTTTTCTTTGCTGGTTATTTTCCTCCTCATTGGTCTGGCCTTTTATGAGGCCACAACAACTAGTTGTTCCCCTATATGTCTCTTCCTTCTTGGAGAAGGATAAGTCTTGCTAAGGTATTAGTCTTTTGCTATGACTTAGACACTAACAGTCCTACCATAGTTGGACTATTGGTGATGAGTTTAGATTCGGAATCTAACGGCATGTCATGGGTTGAGGGAGACCAAATTGATTTGAGAATCGTGGTAGACCAAATACATATGTACTTAGGTTTAGCGTGTAGCTGAACCCAAGAATGTTGGGTCTGACAGCTCACCAAATACATATGTACTTGGGTTCAACATGTAACTGAACTCAAAAATATTAAGTATAATAGATCACTAGATTCATATTTACTTAGACAAAAAGAAATAAATTAAAGTACATTGATCCATCACTATTGCATACTCAAACACAAAAAAAAAATATCTCGACACAAAAAAAATAGATGAAATATTCAAACTAAATTACTATTTTTTAAAAAATATTTTTGTTGAAATACTATGAATCAACAAAATTTATTTACGTTAATTAAGTGTAAGAAAATGTTTATTAAATAGTTGTTTCATGAAGCATTCACTATAAAACGGGATTCCATATATATCAAATTAATTCAATAAATGTGTTAAAAAAAAATTAGTAATTCAACATGTAAGCATGGTTAGTTTCTCTCTTTCCAATAACATTAGTAAATTAGTGTCTAATTAGTTTTCTCTATCCTGAGTCGCCCTCAAGACTCGCTCCCTGTCATGGTTTTGTTTATGCATCATAGATTGTCGACTTGATCCATATCTTTAAAGGAATAAATGGCCCAAAGTGAAGCAGCAGACCTTCTCCGCCCAAAAGTTATACTTTGACTGAATAAATGGGCTTGAAATAGAAGCCTGTCGGGCAGCCCCGGACCCAGTTCCACAAAACTTGACCGAAGAACCTTTTTCAGGTTCTAAAGCTCTTGCCCTCATGCGAGGACTCGTTCATGGCTGGCTTATGGAGAACGTTGAGGCAGAGGTCAAGAGGAAGAAGGTAAAAACAAATAAAAATCAAGAAATCTCATAAGTATTGTTCTAATCTATATAGAGCACTGTACTTGGCTTTTCAAGGGGATGGAGCGCTGAGGTTACTTCCTTGGATTGAAAGGTTCGTTAATTAGCTTAGCGAACAACATTTTATGACTTTACTTGTATTTGTAATTAATAATAATAATAATAATAATAATAATAATAATAAGAAGTCTATTTCCTTTTCCTTTCCATGTGATAAAGAGAGAAACTCTACAAGAAACCATCAGCGCTCGTTTTTGACGATGACGGGGCCCCAATATTAATTTGCTGTTCTTTAAACCCGTATTTAATAAATAAAAAATTAAAAAAGTTTATTAAAATACAAATAATTACTTTATATTACAAGAAATAGATTTGAAGATGAGATTTTTTCAGAGGAAAT
>Ga0325410_1003699_pt1 | contig 17300 bp, 14 predicted proteins | sample PopdelMetagenome_16_FD_206182 | JGI IMG/M metagenome (GOLD analysis project Ga0325410, IMG submission 206182) | Populus deltoides microbial communities from Bellville, Georgia, United States - Xylem-PdIQD-R3 | ecosystem: Host-associated > Plants > Phyllosphere > Stem > Wood/Secondary xylem...
TTGAAAAATATCTATGACTAAGTGCCTAATAATGAAAAACATCAAATAAAAACCCAAAAATATCTCTAATTTTAGAAACATGAGATATTATTTCATCATCAATATCAACTTCAACATCATTATCAACGTTATCATCAATATTTAGTATCACACTCGGTTCTAACGTCTCATCATTTTCATTGTAGCTAGGATTGGAATAGTGAAATTTATGTTGATCAACAAATGAATTGTCGAACATAGTATTATTAATCATTTATAGAAAATCATCCGACAATAAACTATTTTTCCTCTACTAAATGACCTTGAAGGAGTGATAAATTGTGATGCATTTATACTTACTCGACTAGAAGTTGGGACACCCAAAGAATTTGATTGACGACTTGCATACAATAACATCATGTTCAATCCATTTTGGATGAAAGAATTATTCATTGTCTTGAAACTGCCATCATATTGGTATTTACCACCTTGACACCACCAAGTTATATCAACATCAATATCATTATAATTCCATTTAATTCAATGAAATATATATATATTTTTATTTTCATACATGACATGCCTAAATTACCATTTAATAGTAAATTGGTCTCGTCATTGTATGTGATATTATTCTTCACATCATGAACAATAGTATCACTATAATGACATAACATAAATATATTATAATATATATTTAAAAAAAATTAATTTCACTCAATTGAACATAATTTTAACCAAATTGTATTAACCCAATTATAATTGTCAAAATTCATAGAAAATTCAAATAAATTCTCAAAATTTAACGCAACATATATTTCACCAAAATTAAAAATAATTCATGATATCAAATCTAATTGATATTTTCATGCTCAACTGCATAAAATCAAACTCAAATTCATAGTAAATTTAAAACATTCAAAGAAAATATCACATCCAACAACTTATTTATGCTTTATTATATGAAATCATCAAGCACAATTGATAACAATATTAGCTCATTTCAATCAATTTATAAAAAAATCTGTAATTTGACAACTTATCCAAAATTCAACACTAATTCATTGAAATTCTTAATTTCTAATTAATTGATGTTATTTTGATATTTAACTACATCAAATTCCTAATTAATAGCTAATTTATCATTAATTCAACCTAAATCCTAAACAATAATTTTATTTCAACTAAACTAAATATAAAATAAATATAAAACACACACACACACACACACATATATATATAATGTAGCATGTTTACCTTACTTGTATGTCTAGAAAGTGTTGGGGTAGCGGTGGCGGCAACAACAATGGTTTTTGAAGACAAATGCATCCTAGGATGCTTGAAGACTAAGATGAGTTTGAATTTTGGTGTTTTAAGGGTAAAAAAACAAATGATTGGTTGATTTTTTAGAGAAAGGATGATTGTTGACGTTGTTTTTTAGAGAGATAATGTTGTTATATCTATTTATGTTCTTCAATATGTGAAGGAGTTTAAATTTTATAATATGTCGCGTTTTTAAATCAAGATATATTATGTTGATGTGATTTTAAAGTGTGACAATCATCTTATACTGCTTAAAAATAATAATATTTAGTAAATTTCACACTTTTAAAACGTTATAATACAAAACTATATTATTTTATCAGAACTTTTTGAAATGGTGTAATTCCGCCAAGATTTTTAGATTACTGTATTAATATTTTTTTTAAATCCTTATATATAGCCTCCGTAACTTTTGCAGCACGGTACAAATTCGTTATCGCAGTATCACCCTCGCGTGAAATAATCATTTCTCCTTAACAGAAAAAACGGTTTCTTCAAAAGATCACATTTTGGCGCTTGTCTTTCTCTCTCTTTCTCCCTCAAACTTTCTTTAGTAGGAGCAAAGAAACTATCAATGGCTGAGAAAGATCAAACTGAAATTGATCTTGAAATTCAGGCTCTAGTTTTGCATGTTGCTGATTGCAAAAAAAACATAAAACGAAAGTTTGATGTGCTTCTGCTAAGAAATAAACATGAAGCTGGGGCGATCCAGGCAGAAATTGCAGCACTGAAGATATTTCAACAAAATGAAAACAAAGGAGTGACTGGGTTAATGGCACCGTTTACTCAACCCGATGAAAGCTGGGCCAATCTTGAAGCCAAGAAAGAAGAAAAGGGTGGAAATATAGGATTCAATTTATCTGGTGAGAGTGGTTAGGTGATAAAGTGGAACAAGAAATGCTTTCTTTGAGTGGCTACAGCAGAGAAACAATAGACTTGAAGAAAGATGATTCTGTGCAAGAAGGGTCTGTCTGTGAAAGAAGGGAACAAGAAAAGCCAAGAATTGTACTGGGAGGTGTAGATAATGAAGAGAGAAGTGGTGATAATGATAAATTGGAGCAGCCACGTATGTCATCTTCGACCAGTGTCATAGGAAATACAGAAAATAATATGGAAAAATTGGTTCCTGAAAGTGGAGAAGGCAGTGAGCCAAAGAAAGAAGGTTTTGTGAAATTGACGAATGGGGGTGAATTAGAAGGTAAGAAATTGAAAACAAAAAAGGTCAGTTTTGTCCCACCTGAAAGTTGTTATAAGAAGCCAACCGTTCATACCATAATCAAAGAATTCAGCAGAAAGATAGCTGCGTTGTTGCATAAATTTAAGAAAGACCAGCACGATGTGGAGGAGATCAGTCATGTGAAGTGGCTGAATGGCTATGCTAAATCAGCTGAAGATTGGGAGTCTGCCAAAACATTGAAGGCTACAACAGTTAAGCTGGCCACCAAGCTCTCTCATATGCTCATTAATCTCATGTTGTTGCTGTCAGATATGAAAGAAATGGCACCAAAGTTTCAAGTGATGAACTCTTCTCTCAAATGGCTAATTGGAGATGAGAATTATATGGTAGCAAGCAGGATTCTAGCTCTCCTGGATTTCGTGGATCAAGAAGTCCAAAGCACAGGAATATTAAAGAAGTTAGAGTTACATGGAGGAAATTCAATGATCAAGAAAGTTGATATTGATAGTAATGTTCTGAAGGAAGGCTTATTTGATGAGAACCAAGTTAACCAACTCATTCTTCAATTCTTCCATGAAATTCTGCGTTTGGAAAATAATCTAAAGCGTCAAGGAGAATCAGATACAGAGAAGTCATTGAAGGATTTAACAACTCTACTAGAAGCTGACCTCAAGGAATGTGAGAAGGAACTGAACAAGATAGAATCAAGGCTGAATGAATTGAAGGCATTATGCGGAGTTGAACCAGATGATCTGAATATATATCCAAAAAGAGAGTTAAAGATGAATGAATTGTGGGACTTAAAGGAAGATGAAGACCTAACAAGCGATCGAAGAAGCTTCATTCAAGCTACATTGGGTATTAGCTAGTTAGGAGAAGAGAAGAATCACCAAGATTTAATTTTTTAGTCATGAATCTTGAACCCTTTTTTTTTCAATATGGTATTGAATTTGATGCTTAATTTTTGGGAAGCAACCTCGAATTAAGTAATTTGAGCAAAGCAGATTTAAGTTTTCACTTCCACTGCATGCCATGCCAGCCTATGTATGTATAATATAATATAGTTGCATTGTTTAACTTCAATTTTACACATGGCTCTCAACTTGTACTCTCAGAAGAAGCCTGGAAGAGCCAAATGAGTATTTTGACAAAAATATTGTGATAGCTGGATTAGATTAAGATTTTAGATCAAGGAAATCAACAATGGCTGACAAGGGTGAGAGAAGATAGCACAAAGAGAGAAATCGAAGAATTCAAGAAAGCTTAAGAAGATGCAAATAAGAGAAGGAATGAGTTAATAACCAATCTTGAAGCAAGAACAAAGTGCGACGGGGCCAATGAATTCAAGAAAGGAGTTTGTGGGAATAAAGGGTTGGCTCCTGAGTTAGAAACCGGTGATAGTGGAGATGTAGAAGATGAAACAGAAGAGTCGAAGAAAGATGATTCTCAGGGACAATGGTTTCTTCGTGGTAAAAAGAAAGAAGAACCTGATCGAGAATTGCGCACATTGTTGGATACTCTGGCCAGTGAAAAAGAAGACTCAGAAGAAGAGCACGGAGAGTGGTTTGAAGAAGGTTCTGCCATTAACTAAGAGTACGTTTCTTAGAGGGGATAGGGTATAGTTCCTCTAATGATCTTGAGCAAGAAGAAGGTTCATGTTCTATATAGCATGGAAGGATTTCATTCGATTTCGCAATTTGAGTAGGCCACAATGGGAGTTCATCATGGAAGACCTTTTCCATATGATTTTATTCTGACTGATTTGAGCCTTTTCCATTCAGGCATGATATTAATACCTTGATTGCTATAATATATTATATTAAATTTGGCCAGTTGCTATTTTTAATACAATATCATTCATTCAATTTACACCATTTCAAGCATGCATACACCTTCTGATTTTTGACCTTGCCCTGTAGAGCTAGGACTAGACCATATGATTAGTGTAGCTGGTGTGCTTAAGATGCATTTTCTTTCTAAGTTCAGCAGCTAGGGGATACAGTGGAAAGAATGCTTTGTTAACATGTGGTTTGAGTTAGAATCTAGAAGGGATGTTTAAGGTGGAAAATGCATCTGCCCAGTTACATAGATTTTACGTACTTCTTGCTAGCTCATGTAGCGAGTTATAAGGCTTAGGTGAAAGAATCGCAATTTTGTTTCCCAACAGGAGGTTTCTAATCTAAGCACTCGCTTGCTTCAATTGTTTAAGTGATCTCAATACCTTTTTCATTCTCATGTTCTCCACTTTGAATCACAAGTCAAGTATGTTTCGTCCATCATTTTAGTTTGGCTAAGAATCTATATTCATTAACTCAAGTGTAGGCTAAGAATCTATATTCATTATGAAGTTATTATCTCTGCTTTTTTCAGCTTGTGATAGATTTGTTCAAATCAGCGTTTGGCTCTTTTGATTACCATGAATTTCTTCAAATATAATTTTGAATATTTTTTTGTTAAAATGCATACTTGTAAGGATTGTGAAAAGAATAATTATCCTAAAATTTTGGCTATTTTAAAAAATGAATGGCTTAAATAGACTCTTTAACAATGACACATGTTATTTTGAAAATGAGAGTTCTGATTTTGAAAGAGGAAGCATCTTGCTTAATGCTATGTTGATCTTGCCTATTGATCGGTGAGAATCCAATAATGATATGCGCATACACAAACAAGTCATGATTTTTGCTTGACAATACTTCCTTCTTCTTTTTTTAAGATAAAAGTTTATTAACACAAGTAAATTGTTTGATCATAAAGGGTTTTTTAACAAACATGTAATGCATGTTGAGGTTTATGTTTATGAAAGAATAGGATAAATAAGGCTCAAATGATGTTCAAGGATGTAAAAACATAGAATCACTTATTCTGTTTTTAGATCTTCTAGACTTGTTACCTTGATTTTGATATTTTAATGATTGATCTCTTCACAACCTCAATTCTTTATCATTGAAATTTTGTCTTTGATTCTAAACTTTGCACAATCATTAAAGATACTTTTAAGAGATTTTTTTTCCTTTACTTGTTGATCATTTTCTTGTTCTTTTTCATAAAACTTTTTGTATATTTCGTATTTCTCCTCTTTCTTTTTGTTTAGAAGATTTCTTCGATCATTCAAAAATTTCCAAAACATGCTCATAATGTGAGGGGTGATCCTACACTAAGTTATTATTCAAAAACATTTTTTAAGACTCAAAGGAAATTATAAGGGATAAATTTTCACTTGTGAAGGATATATCAAAAATGATCTTTCCTCGTGGACAATCTAAATATGCTTATATTGATAAATCTTAGCTTTATTTAGAATTTTAGAGAAGAAGTGATGGAATCAGACTTGAATGTGCACTATTTAATTATCATTATTCAAGTCATCAAATCATTTAATTCTATTTTGGATGTAATTATGTTATTTTATTAAAGACTTTTCTCTTTGGGGTTCATTAAGAGTGAAATGTAATTTTAAAGTTAAAAGAATGAGAGACTACCCCTCTCAAGTATCCCATAAAAAAATTTTCAATACAAAAGATGAAAAAAATATTTGAAGAAAAGAAAGAAACTAAAAAAAAATATAATTTCAATAAAAATTTATTTAAAAAATGAAATTAGGGATGAAATTATGGAAAAAATCAAGAAAAATGTTGAAATAGGCTAAATAATTAAAAACTAGAAAATCAAAGACTAAACTAGAAAAATGCGATAATTAAAATGCGAGGACAATAAAAATGCAATCAAGGGCAAATTTATAAAGAAATATTAATGAAAGGGTTAAAAATGGCTAAATAATTAAAAATTAGAAAGCCAATAATTGAATTAGAAAAGAAGGTGAAATTAAGGGACCATTTTAATATATTAAAGGATGAAATGGAGAGAAATAAAGATAAAAGGTTGAAATTTACCGAAAATTAAAAAGTAAAGATCCAAGTACCAAATTTAAAAGGAGATGAAATTAAAGTATATATTTTTTAAACATGAAAACTCTATTGAAATGAAATGATGTATTTTGGGCAAAACAACGTTATTTCACAACAAAAGCCCAAAACAACATCATTTGGAGTGTAAGTTTAAAACAAATTTTCTCCCTACTGCATGACCCCTCCAACTTCATTCTTTCCTTTGTTTATGCATGATTTTTTGCTATACTCCCCCCCTCTTTTTATCTCTTTCATGCCTCTTAATAACACCAAACAACACACTAATCCCCTCTGTTGCATGTGTACTACATTCTTAACTAAAAATACGTGCTCTAGCCCTCTTAAGCCGCTGTAAAATTGGTGTAAAGATGCTGAAACAAAAATGCTTAGTCAATGTGAACAATCGAAGTAAAGGGTTGAGATTAACCTAAGAGAATAAATGGCCACGATCATTCTACCAAGAAAAACTCCAAGAGCTTCATCATTTCCTATAAATAGATGGAAAAACAAGAAATAAGGGAAGCCAGGCCAGAGAGGGAAAAATATCAAGATGGATAGAGAGAAGAAAATGAGAGTTTGAGCCTAAATAAGTGAGGGTAGATTAAGTCGAAAGGAATGAGAGGTGAAAGAATAAGATAAAGAGAAATTAAGAGAGAAGAGAGGGAAAAACCTGAAATCTAAAAAACCAAAAAAAATATTATAAAAAAGAGAGTTTTCTGGGATCAGAAATAGCTGAAGGGAAAGAAGAAGAAAAGAGAAAGAAAAAATAAAGAAAAGAAGCAAAACAATAAAGAGAAAGAAATCTAAAGTAGAGAGAGAATACAACACCACTTGCACACCACTATCTCTACCACCACTAGAAGTCCTCTCTCATCTAGAACCAGCCTAAAGTTAAGCCAAATCCTTTTTTTCTTGTTTTGTAGTAGGGTTTTTGCATTCTTCTTACCATTCACAAATGAAAATAATGAACATTATACTATTCATGCATGGTTACTATTTATCCATGTATTTTTAATTAATTTTTATTTTTTCTCACTTCTCAATACTGCATTCTTGCCTTTTTATATATGCATATGCATGCAAAAATTTATTTTTGCAAGTAGGTTACTATTCTACCATGCATTTTTATTTTATTTTATTTTTATTTGTTTTGTACTAACATTATTTGCATATAATAAACCTACACTTTCGCTTTTTTATATATGTATATGTGTCTGAATATTTTTTTTAAAAGAAAAAAAACAACGTTGATGAGTTTTCGTCAAGTTAGCAACAATTGTTTTATTAAGTTTAGGATTTAACAGCTAGGTCAATATGTCTCCTAGTTTGTAGACATTGACATAGGCCTAGCAAGATATTTTTAACCTTATAACATGTTCAATAAAAAGTCGACGTGTTTTCATCAAATTGACATCATGTTTTGAAAACTTTGATTTCAATGGTTATGTCGATGTGTCTCCTAGTTTAAGGGACTAACATTTTAAAATAAAAAAAGGTCAATAATAAGTTTATGAGTCTCCTCCAAGTACGGACTGATGTGGGATAAGTGTAGTATTTTATTCAACTTTTTTCTTTGTAAAATAGTAAATATATATTAATAATAAAAGAAAATAAAGAAATATTTCTAAATAAATAAATAAATCATTGAGTTGTGAAACTTTTTATTTAGGGCCCGATGCTAAATCTACTAACATCCACCAGTAATAAATAACATAGGAATAAGCTCAAAAAATAATTTGAACAATTAATGAAACGTATAAAATAAATTTAAGAGAAAACTCATTACTAAGATATTAAATCTAAGGCAACAAATGTTTATGAAAACTTGTTTAGTAGTAGTTTGGGTTAAAGGTAGTGTATATGGGGGTGCAAGTTTTAAGGTTTTAAGTAAAGTTTCTTCTGTTTGGTTGGAGAAGGAAGTGACTCTTCAAGAAGTTTAGAAGGCTGTGAGAATTTATGAAGGATTAAACACTTTTATGTTTAATGGATTCAATTTTAATTTCTATAAAGGGCATGGCCACTCATCATAGAAGAATCTTTTTTTTTTTTTGCTAGTTTTGCAATTCTTTAAAACTAGCAGGATGCCAAATTGGATTAATAATGCATACATTACTTCAATCCTGAAACTAATAAATTCATAAACTTTAGACATGTTAGTCTTCTAAATAGGATATATAAGATCATTACCAAGATCTTGCAATTTAGGATTAGACATGTTATTGATGAGGTGATTAGTGATACATAGTATGCTTTCATATCGAGAAGACAAATCCTTGACAACTCTGTCTTAGAAAATAAAATTGTTGATTGTATACGACGACAAAAGGTTTAAGGTTTCTTTTTTAAAATGAATTTTCTAAAGGTTTTGACTCGGTATCTTAGGATTTTATCTGTAAAGTTGTGGGTTCTACAGGTTTTAGAGGTAAATGGGTTTCCTGGATAAGAGAATGTATATCTACGACTCATCTTTCTGTTCTCATCATTGGCTCACCATCCAATGAGTTTTTTATACAGAAGGGTATTCGAAAGGGGGATCTAATGTCATCATTCTTGTTTAATATTGTTATTGAAGGATTAACAATATTATTTAGACAAGCAATGGAGAGTGGGCTTTACTTTGGAGTCCAGATCTATTCTCAACAAGCAACACTGCTTTAATATGTTGATGATATAATGATTTTTTTATCCTAATAATATTAAAGTCCTAAAGAATGTTAAAATCATTCTTCACTAGTTTAGACTATTTTTAAGTTTAAAAGTTATTTATCACAAGATTCTTTTAATTGATGTTAATATTGATTTGGATAATACTAAAGGGGTGGTTAACTCTTTGAGTTATAAGTCAAGTTACTTACATGCTAATTGCTCGGGGCTTTCTATAGAAGCTAATTCAAGACTTTATTCCACTTGAAAACCAGTTTTGAAAAATATTAGGTCTCTTCTTCGAACTTGGAAGGGTAGGATTATTTCAATAGGTGGAAGACTTTGTTTAATAAAGTATGTGTTGTCTAATCTTCCACTTTATTATATGTCCTTGTTTAAAATCAGGAAGGTAGCTTGAAATTCTCTAATTAGGCTGAAAGATAAGGGGGGGTTTGGAATCAAATCTTTTTTTAAAAAAAAAACAAAACAATATTGTTTAAATAGTTATGATGGTATAATAATGATATTACAAAAGCTTGGATAAATTTTATATATCATCTTGATAATAATGGGGTGGTGCCAAAGTTTTCAAGAAATCTTCAACTATTTGGAGTGTTATTTGTGCAAATATCTGAAGTGTTCTCTTGGCGTGCAAAATATGATTTTTATGGCACTGGAAAATGTGAATGACATTATATTGGGACTGAGAAAAGATAAAGGAAGAGAAATTATTATAATTGCTATCACAAGGTCTTTTTATGCCAAAATGTTGTTAATAAGAGAGTTTGGAAAATCAAAAGGTGTATTTTTTTTATTAAGAGTTGTACTTCTTTTATTGAGTCTTTTCTTTTACCAAGAGAAAAACCTTTTCGATCAAATATATGGTACTCTAGTGCTCAGAGTTTCATTTATGGCTTTCAATTTTGAATAAATTACCTGTAAAAGACTTCTTGCATTGAAGAGGTATGTTACAAGATAATGATTTAAACTATTTTTTTTGTAAAAAAGAGATTGAAACTACGAATCACATTTCACTTTATTGTTAAATGGTTTTGAAGTTGTGGTCTCTGGTGGTAGATTGGTTAAGTCAACAATTGACCTTGCCTCGATCTTTGGATGACTTTTTCTTATTATAGAATGGCATAGTATGGGCATTTATGAAAAAAAAAAAGGTGTGATGTTTGTTTTTCTTTGGTATAGTTTGGTCTGTTTGAAGCGCCAATAATAATTTGGTTTTTAACGAGAAAGAAACATATTGGGATAGTGTATATTATTCTCTTTTTCGTCAGGTTGCTACTTGGGCAAAATGTAATGATGAGAGTTCTTGCTATACTAAATCATATTTAATTCATTAATCATATGGTCTTTTTTTTTGGACTAACATAATAAATAATAGAAATGATTCTTCTTGATAGGCATGTTAAAGTGAAATGTTAACATGTCTTCAAATGGCAAATCAGGGCCTTCAAGAATTGGTGGTGTTTTTAGAGATCATGAAGGGAAATTCCTTTTTTTTTTCTTGTTCAACAAGTAACATGGAATAATCTAATGAAGCTAAGGTCTTAGAAATTTGAAAACCTATGCTTATGAGTATTACATGATGCTATGTTTCTACAAATCAATGGGTTGTTGAGTTTGATTCTTATAATGCCATTCCTTGGATTAAAATGGAAAATATTATGCTACCTTGGTGTTTGTAAACTAAATTCAATAATATTTTAAATGCATGTAATGTGCTTCCTTCCATGTGTTTTGATCATATTTATAGAGAGAACAATCATATAGTGGATCATTTGATCAGACAAAGAGTTCTTAGAGAAGTTACTTAGTTGCCTAAAATACTTGATCATACTTGAGCTTTTTAATTATAATTAACTATTGTTAAATAGATCTGATAAGTTATGCATTTGAAAAAAATATTCTAATGCATGACGAAGACTGGATTTGAAGATGTAACGTTGCAGATAAGCCATCGAAGAAGGGATTATCTCCAGTGCAATCGTTCATCAGATTATCGTAGGATGAATACCTGACAAGGGATTGATGAAGCCAGCTAAATCGGGTATTAGCTAAGGTGATTTTGTCTCAGCTACAATAATAGCCCTGCCACTTACTCATTATGCACAGAGATTTTAAACATAAACTGAGGCATTTCCAACATGATAATAACACATGCATGATCAGATTGATGGATTTGCAGAGGTTTGGGAATGGCTTTGCTCTTTTCTTCTGCAGATTGAAGGGATTAACAATATGATCAGATGAAGTTTGTTAGCCAATAAACTCAACGATTTAGGCACTGCCAAATTTAACTAGCTGGTATAAAAACTAAAAAAATCTTGAACTGAAAGCTTTCATGTAGATGATGGATTCATATCCAGTCAAATTGTCCTCGTTATCAAATCATTTAGCAGGGGGTATTAAGAGTTGTGTGCAGGAACTAAAAGGGGAAAAGAAGAAGAAAAAAACATTAGTTTTTTTCCATCTCTTTAAGTTAGCTCCTGCAATTTTATGCTACGTGTGTTTATATATATGTATGTATAATAAACCTAACAGAATAACCGTTTCTTCAAAAGAACCACATTTTGCCGCTTCTCTTTCACAATCCCCCTCTTAGCATCAAAGAAACTGGATCTTGAAGCTGGAAGCACAATGAATATTGGTCAATCCAACGAATCCAGTGATCAGAATGATGAATTCAACAAAGAAAAAGATACAGAAGAGTTAAAGGAAGATGATTCTCAGGAACATGGGATTCTTGGCGTTGAAAATCTAGATGAATTATCTGCTGAACAATATTTCAGATTCTGGGATAATGAACTTGTGCTTGTTGAGCTGACCACTCTCCTTGAAAACGTGCCTCGTTATTTTGCGATTTTTGACATTAATATCAAAGAATTAGAGAAGAGAAGTGATACTGAAGACAAGAAAATCAGGGAAGTAATTGAACAATGGAGGAGACGTGAGAAAGAAGTAACTGAGAAAATGGATGGCTTAGTGAAGCGCTATATTCAAGCTCTTCTAACAAGATATTCCTTTTTTTTTCAAGTTTTTCTTCGAAGACATCGGTTAAGGGCAGAAAGAACCCACCTTGAAGAAAGCATAAAGATTGATCAAGCGAAGGAATCCGGTGATCTTGGTGAATTCAAGGAAGAGGAAGACAATGGGAAAAAAGGGTTTGCTGAGTCACGGACTTCTGAACTTGATCAATCTAGTGAAAGGTCTGTTGATGGACATTTTTCATCATATATGGGAGATCAATGGGATCAAGAATGGCAGGAACTGGGTTCTGGATGGGAAGAAGATTATAAAGAAAGTGAAGAAGGTTATGAAGAAAATGGAGAAGTCAAGAATAAAGAAGATTTTATGCAGTTGATCGCTTTGACGGTGAAGGTGACTTTTGATCAGTCTGAAGAGTCCAATCCTACATATGTTTCAAATATCATAGGATTCGGTGAAAAGGTATATGAGTTGATTCATGGAAGGAAAGCTGATTTGAAGAAAGCTCGACATGGTTCCAAGAAGATGAGTCTCATGAAGTGGCTAAGAGGCAGTGTCAAATCTGATGAACATTTGGAATTAATCCAACCCGTGAAGGATCAAGTGGTTGGACTGGCAACAAAGGCGTCTTCTCTGCTTGCCACTCTCATGTTCTTAATGTTGGGGAGTGAAGAAATGAAAGCGAAGCTACCAGTTTTGGAACTTTCAATCAAATGGGTAACCGAAGCTGGGGATTCTGTGGTGACTCGCACGATTATTTCTCTACTGAAAATGATAGTTGAAGAAGTGGAAAGAAAATCAGAGAAGGGGAAGTCAGTTGTTCCTGATCGTGCTCCCATTGATCTAACAATATTCACTGAGTTTTATCAGCTGATTCTTCTTTTTCTCGATGGGATAGAGTGTTTGGAACGTATTCTAATGCTCGAAGCAGAACCTTATTCAGATTCAGATGAGTCAGTGAAGAATTTGTTATGTTCAGTGAATGAATATGACAAGGAATATTCGGAAAAGGTAGAATCAGGGATTAAAGAGATACATGAATTGAAGGGGTTATATTCAGGAAAGCCAGAAGAAGTGACTGTACATCATGGCCTGGAGATAAAGATAGAAGAATTGTGGAACAAAGTGTGGAATTCAGAGGAAGATATGAAGAGAGTGATGTAGCTGAGTAGGATAGCTAACAGCACTGGCTGAGATGTGACTAGAAAAGGGGAGCTGAATTGGTTTGGATATCTTTGTCTTCGTTTTCATTTCTTCTGTTAAACTTCTGATGCTTGATCGTTCGTTCTGCCTAAGAGAACTCAAACAAAACCTTCTTCTTCACAATAATGAATACTTGCTAATGCTTCATGCTTACATTTCATGCTTCAGGTTTCTGAATTTCTTGAGTGCATCTTTCCTTGTAGAGGCTGCTACGTGTTGGTCCATTGTTGTGATAATTGTATATATGCTCTTGTACGCCATCTGTGTTTGGTTATCCAGGAAATTTATATGTCAGGTATACGCTTATTTCATGTAAAATTAAATGCGATTTTGAGAATCTTCCTAGTGCAACTGAGGCCCTCTAAAATAGCTAAGAGGAAGAAGATGCCACGCACATTCCAGTCTTATGATGCTCTTGATCAATATGAATAATTTTCTAATTAATTGGAAGAGTAAGATCCATTGATGAGTTAGAGTTTGCAAATTCAGATGCTCCAAGGGTTTCTTCTTTGCCTAATTCCCTAGCTATTCAATAAAATTACCGATAATTGGATAAACTAAAAGGCATGGTGGCTTTGGAACACCAAATCGAAGTTTTTATCAGGCCTTGCAGAGCATCTTTGATGAGTGGAAGCCAAGTCTAATTGAGATGATTTTCTTGGAAGTGAAAGAGTATTTGCATGAGAAGATCACTTTTGTAATCATGTTTTTCAAAGGCTTTTTGAACTATGCGATGAAGCCTAATTCCTCAACTTATTATCTCTCATTATTATATTATTATAGAAAACACCAAAAAAGGTATGAGTTTTATTTGAATTTTTCACACACTCCCAAAACAACATAGATTTACTATTTATCTATTTTTTGATAATTCATTTTTGGATGATTTGATCCTAATTAAATATGATTTGCTTTTAATTTTTTAGGCAATTGTAGAATTAAAAAAAACTGAAATGAAAAAAAGTATCAAATATAAATGGCGTGACAGAGATTTCGTTAAACATACCTACACACCCTCAAACTTTAACAATAATACTATTTATACAATTTAGATCCCTTTAATTTTTTTTTTTAAAAGTTACTTTCGGTACAAAAGTTGATTTGTATTATTTTTTTTAGTTCTTGGTTAGAAAAATGAGAGAGAGGAGAGGTCATTGAATTTAGATGATGAGAGAGAAAATAATCATTCAAGTCATTTTCAATCATCAAAATAGATTTGTTTTTGTTTCCACATGTCATATTCGATTAGATAGGTTTTATGGTGGTGTTCGAGAGCCTTAATATTTCCTATGGCATGGGGGGTCATAGGCCGGCATGCCTAGGCTCTTTTTTTTTTTTTTTTGCCCTCTTTTGTTTACATATATATTTAGGTTGAGTATGAATTTAAGAGGAAAAAAAATTTATTTAACCTGATTGAGTCCATAAACTAGATCACATGTTTGACAAGTTAAGTCACAATACTCGGGTTATTGTACTTTTATTTTCTAGTTTTGCTTTTTTTTACTTATAATTTTTTTAATTTATTTTTCAAAATAATTTTTAAATTTATGTTTTAATTAATATCACTCATTTGTTGTTTATTTTTATTTTTGCTTATTTTACCTTTTTTTAATAGAGATTTTCTAAAAATATTATTTTGTATGTATTTAATTTTTGAAGATATTTTTTTATTCATATGTAATTTTTTTATATCTTTTATATCGATAAACTTTATTTTTTAAAATAAAAAAAATATTTATTTTCAAAAAATATTTTTAATACGTGCAGCCTTGCATAACATTATTTTGTTTTTTATTTTGTTCAATCAATTTAATATGTGTGTCTATTTTTTTATCATCTAAATAAATTTGTCTAAATAAATGAAAAAGATTATTTCAATGAGCAAATCTAGCAAACACAACCAAGAAAATATCTTGTCTTGCGAGATTAAATATCTTGATATACACTTGTTTCTTAATTTTTACAGTTTTATTTTTAGTTATCATTAATGACTTTTTTTATTTATTAATAAACATAGTTCTCGATTTATTTAATTACATATATACATAAACTTTTTTATTTGAACTTAGAATTGTTTTAACTACTAAAACGTGTCTGAAAAGCCTGAATATACATTTTTTTAGGAGAAAAAAAATATTTAACTCTTGGCAAAGCGAAAGTCAAATAGGTAATAGAAAACACTAAAAGTATGGGTTTTTTTCACTGTAGATGGGCATTGTTCACACACTCACAGAACACTATGAACTTATTGTTTATTTTTTAATAATTCATTTTGATCCTCAAAGTTTTATTGGTAGATGTAATCATACTTGAAGGTCAATTGCTTTTGATTTCTTAGGAAATAGTAGAATTAGAAGAAGATGAACAAAAAAAGGCACCAACACATGGGTGTGTGCTAGTGATTTCATGCAAAATAGACTTATATCCTCGATCTTTAAAAATAACGCAATTTAGATCCCTTTAAATTTCAAAAAATCACTTTTGATACAAAAGTTCATTTATGTTATTTTTCAGACCCTAGTTAGAGAGAGTAGAGAGAGGGGTCACCAAATTCCGACAATGAAAGAGAGAGTCGTTGTTCATGCCATTTCTAACCACCAAAATAGTTTTTCTTAGTGTCCATAGATTCTATGAGATCAGAGGGGCTTGATGATGGTTGTTTAAAGTCTCAATGTTGCCTAAAAAAACATATATAAGATGAGGAAACCAAAACTAACGTGGTTTAGTTTCAGGTTTTTTGACCTATTTTTGGTATTTTGAGTTGATAGATTGCTTTATGAGTATTTTAAAGGTGTTGGTAAGGTGTTTTTGGGTTGAAATTACTTCAAAATTAGGTTTTGTTTTGCCAAAAGAAGCATTGCTTTGATTTTTCAGCCACCATAGTGATGGCTGAAATCTGGGCTTATAGACGGCACGTTGTCTGCCTTACCAAACGACGTGTCAAGTGCTTAATTTTATTTATTTCAAAACAATAGGGGAGGAAGACAGGTCATCCGCATCTTTAAAAAATAAAAAATAAGCCCAGGCCCAGGCCCAGGTGCCTAACCTTGAAGGCCCGTCAATGTGTCAGGGCTCTTCATTACAGTGGCCCAAGCGTGCTGGGTCATATGACCACAAGGCTAGGTTCTTTTTGGAATTTTTTCATTTATGTTAAATATAAATTTAAAGAAAAAAATTATTGAACTCAGTTCAGTCCATGATCTAGATTATAAGTTTGACGAGTTAAGCCACAATACCCGAACTATTATTTTTTTTCTAATATTGATTTTTTTAATATATATATTTTAAAAAATAATTTTTAAATTTATGTTTCAATTAATAGCAATTCTCTGTGATTTTTTTTATTTAACCTTTTTTGATAGAGTTTTTTTTAAAATTATTTTGTATGTATTCAAATTTTGAAGAGATTTTTCTGATTCATCTATAATTTTTTTTTAATCTTATGTATAGATGAACTTCATTTTTTAAAATAAAAAGTATTTATTTTTAGATAATATATATTTCTAATATGTGCAACCTTACATCATATATTTTTTTCTTTTATTATATTCACTTAATTTAATGTGTGTGTCTATTTCTATTATTGTTTGATTTAATAAAAAATTAATTTTAATAAACAAATTCAATAAACACAACCGAGTAAATATCTTGTTTTGCGAGATTAAATATCTTGATTTATACATGTCTCTCAAATTTTTCAGACTTATTTTTAGTCATTATTAATGACTTTTTTTCTTGTTCATTAGTACATACAATTCTTGATTTTTTTTATCACATGTATGCATGAGCTTTTTGATTTATATTTAATAAAAACTTGTCAGAAAAATCTGCATGTACAATTTCTCTTGTAGAAGAAAAAAATATTTAGCCCGAGACGAAATGCGGGTCAAATAGCAAATGAATAATCAAAGAAGGTTATTTGGGTTATGCTTTCATATAGTGGGGTATGTATATAGTCTGTTCTTAATTAGTTTATTTCTTGATTAGGTTAATTTTGATTTAAATTTTAAAATAAAAAAATTGAATGGCTTGTAAGTGATTACTAATTTTATTGAATTATTATTTTC
>Ga0325410_1003700_pt1 | contig 17300 bp, 15 predicted proteins | sample PopdelMetagenome_16_FD_206182 | JGI IMG/M metagenome (GOLD analysis project Ga0325410, IMG submission 206182) | Populus deltoides microbial communities from Bellville, Georgia, United States - Xylem-PdIQD-R3 | ecosystem: Host-associated > Plants > Phyllosphere > Stem > Wood/Secondary xylem...
AGGTTTTGGCTACTTTCCAGCCAAGATTCTTTCTACCCAATAGAATTGCATTCACACCATCCATTAAAATGTACTTTGGAGGGCACATATTTATTGTTCATATTACTTTATCTTCCAACTTTACTCTTTTTTATTGATGGAGTTCTTATATATGTCAGAAACACTAGAAAATTAATCAAAGAGCCTAGCTAATCCAAAAAGGTGTGAACTCTTTGTCAATGGTGGACTTGCTAGGAAACATGTCAATCTCTACTAATAATAACTGACTTGTAATATACTGCGAGTCAAAACTTTTCTTTTCTTTTTCAATGTAAACAGAATATTCAGGTTAGTATTCTACAATAAAAAAAAAATAATTATTAATTTAAAATTTAATGTATATATTTAATAAAATAAATTAAAAATTAATAAATGCTAAAAGAATCATAACAATAACTAAAAATTAAGTTGTAAAGTTCAGAAATTGGCACATATGATAATACTTGTAGTGTTTTTATAAGAAGTCTTCATTTCCTTATCAATTTAAATTCCGTTGATATAAAATAATTTGCTAGTATAAGCTTCCTTTTTTCTTATTAATATCTTTGATTTTAAAAATTTTTAAAGTTTTTACTCTATCATTTTATTTAAAAAAAAAAACTTAAATTTATAAGATATAACCATGAAAATCAAGAAAATTAAAATAGAAATAAAAAACATACCTCCCTGACAAAAAGACTTGTTCTGAATCTTTACTGTGCTCATTTTTTTTCTGAAAATTTTCACCACGATATTTTTTCCTGGACGACATTTTATCATTATTTCAAAGCGATTTTCAATTCTAAAAAATTAACGCCCTAGTAATTTTAATGCAAGTGTATTAAAGAATGTCATAATGACACAATGTTCGTATATTGTTGCATGAAACTATTTAGAAGTGTAATTAAACTCAACTTAGCTAATCATCCTCTAAACATTTCAATGTGAATCCTTGTTTAGCCTAGGTTTTCAAACTAAATCATATAGATATTAACGTGATGTGACATGTTTAACTTGATGGATATAAAAACAACTTAAAAAATTGGTAAACACATGGCTTGACTTATAAGAAATTCAAGACAACATTATTTTTTTTTAATACTGAGAAAGTGATATATCATATTGATCCCAGTCAACCTGCTAAACTTGCAACTCGGGTCATGAACTCTCCTAGGTTTGATAAGTTTTTTTAAAACTATTTTTATTTAATTATATGATAAAAATTCAATGATCTCAACATAGCAATTCAAAAAATAAAATATGATGGATTGTGCAAAAAGAATGATGATTCAAGACCAAAGTAAAAATTAAATAGAATTTAATAAAATAAAACAAAATCCTTCATTGATCTAGGAATTTAAAAGAAATCAAATATATTATATTTTAAATTATTTAATTTTTAAGAGTTTAAATATGAATGGTCAAGAATTTTTTTTTTAAAAGAAACTAGACGTTGGATCATAGGCGGCCTAAAAATAAGCTCAAGCCCACATGCTTGAGTCTTTTTTATTTCTTCTTCAAATTAGACAGGCAATTTGTCATACACCTGATTTTTTTTAAAAGAATTAAATGACATGTTGTTGTCCTGCCTAGATTTCAGCCACTATAGAGGTAGGCAGAAAATCAAGGTTGTGTTATTTGATCTAAAAACCTATTTTTCAACTCATTTTCATCTAGAAACATTGTTATAACCTCCTCTAAAAACCAATTTATCAATCCAAAAAATCTCAAAAACTAGGGTCTTTAATTCATTTTATGGTCGCACCAAAGATTTTGGGTCAACCGAGTCAAGTCAACCCGATTAGGTCAAAATCAAGTCAAAGAGTTAAGACCTATTTGGTTTCCAATCTTTTTGCTAAAGGGTTTTTTGGTTTAAGGGTGTGTTTTGCAAATACCCTCTTAAGCTTGTTTTGACAATTTTATTACAAAAAAAAAAGAGGTTTTTGCCAAACAAAGTAAAAAAAAAATTAAAAAAATATATTTTTTCTTGCATATGGCCAAAACTACTTCAAATTACTTTAGTATTTTAAAAAAATCTAAAATACTGCGGCATGTTTTAGAAAGGGTGTTGCATGGATTTACAACAAGTTTGTAAAGTTCCCAAGGATTTTGGCCTATATTTAAAAAATATTAAAAATTTATTTTTGGCAAGAGAATATATTATTCACTTTTAATATAAAGATAAAAAACTTACAAAACGGTTAATATCCAAAATATTATTAGGGATAATGATTTATTATTACTCACCTTTAATATAAGGATTAAAAAAACTTGTATGAAGTTAATATCTAAAATATTATTGGGAGTGATACAACTCATTCACTCATGATATAAGGATAAAAAACCACAAAGAATTTTATCTGAAATATTATTTAGAATGATCCAATAGCAAAAAATTTCAAGTTTATCCTGCAAAAAAACCTTAATGATAATTGAGGATATTTCACAATTTCAGACCAAGTTCTTGACCTAGGAAACCATAGTTTGTTTATGGTAGCAAACCCGCCAATGTAGACTGATAGAAATAGAAACATCATCGGACCATAACAAACAAAGATAAAAAAAACAATGCAGCTTACTTCAAGTAAGATGTACTAGGGGTACTAATAACTTCTCATTACACTACTAGTTCCTTGTCTAAAATCTCTATAAGACCAATTAGGGTTTCTAGTAACCATAATACTTCATGACGACTCCCTTATCCAACTAAATCCCTTACTAGTAAAAGCTTTGTTTTTTCTTATTAATATCTTTGATTTTAAAAAATCTAACAGTTTTTTTGTCTATCATTTGATTAAAAAAAACTAAAAGAATTCATAAGATAGAACCATGAAAATCAAGAAAAATAAAATAAGAAATTGAAAACATACCTCCTTAATAAAAAAAACCTCTTCTAACTCTTTATTGTGCTCATTTTGGTTTCTAAAGATTTTCACCAAAATATTTGTTTCCTAGACAACATTGTATCATTATTTCAAAAGCAATTTTCAATTCTAAAAAAATAACACCCTAGTAATTTTAATATGAGCATATTAAAGAATGTAATAATAACACAATGCTCGTATATTATTGTAGGAAACTCTTTAGAAGTGTCATTAAACTTGACTTAGCTGATCATCCCTGAAACATTTTGATGTGAATCCTTGCCTAGCCTAGGATTTCAAATTAAATCATGTCGATAGTAACATGATGTGACATGGTTGACTTGATTTGAGTATAAAGACAACCTGAAAGATTGGTCAATACGTGACTTAAATTAAAAGAAATTCAAGACAACATTATTTTTTTTAATATTGAGCAGACAACATATCGGATTAATCCAAGTAAACCATTGAACTTGCAACCCGGGTCATGGACTTACCTAGGTTTAATAAGTCATTGTTTTGGAAACTATTTTTTATTTAACTATATGATATATTAGAGAATGTATATATATAGGAAATATTATAGGACTACTGACACGATCAAAAGATTGATGTTTTATCCCAAGTGCAAGAGTGTCGAAGTAATAAATAACTCGGCAAGACTGGGGTCGAACCATAGGGAGGTGAACTATATAAATTACAAATAATATATATATTTAATAAAACAAAGAGTTTATGAGAATTTTATGGGATATTGGTGTAAGGATTAAACAAGGATAAAACTATTGTCAAGGTTAGAGGATCCACTAATGGTATTTCAAATAAGTATAGTATAAACTCTTTTTATTACTCAACTGGAAACCACACACAAAGGAGGTTCCAATCGGATTATAAATTATTAACATGATTACATTAGTTATCTTATTTGAATAATGCTAATACTTGTAAATATTATCAGGTATTCATGATGTTAATTTATATTAACAACAAATCAAGTTCCTTTCATAGCATAAGTGTCTGTTAAACCATACAGTAGGCTATGAAAGGGTCAAGCATTTATTGTACCAAGGGTTATACAACATAAATCTAGATTAACCATTTAACAAGCAAAGTATTATGAATGAAATAGATAACAAATACAAAACATGTTAGTATCGAACATTAAAGTCCATGTTGAGTTTACATTATACTCATTCTTACACCATTAGTGTAAGCTTTTCACCTTGACATAATAAACTTAACTAAACATAATGAAAGAGAGAAACATAAATAAACAAGATAAGAACATAAATAAGATATAAGTTAACTAAGTATAGTAAAGGAAATGAAAAGCATAAACAAGAGATTAATATAACATAAAAATAAAAATAAAGATTACAAAAAACAAAGAAAGAGAGTGATCTTGATCTGAACACCAAGATGCCTAAATGCATGGCAAATGCCTCCTTTTATAAGCTAAAATTTAGAATTATTAATTTGATGACTAATTGTTGAGTGGGTGGCCACCTCTTAACTTGGTAACAATCCTTATTTCTTATCTGCAGAAAATATCATTGCTAACATCAGAATTGGAACAGATAGTATTCATGAAAGTTCTGGAAAATTGTCTCAGCTTTCCAACAAAATAAGAATAAGGTCATTTGGACTTCTAGAACTCGAGATATGGGCTGAACACTAAACAATGTCTGGGTTGTAGGACAGATTCTGACTTCTCTATTGTTGCTACAATTTGAACTTGAAAACAATCTTTTTAAATCTTGGACTCTTCATGAACATTTTAGGCTTATGTCTTAGCTTTCTATTCATATAAGCCAGACCTAAATCGAAGTTCTATAGCTCTAGTTATGATCCAATAACCGAATGATGTTCCAATTTGAATTCAACTAGCATCTCTTTTCTAAGCTTAGCCCTCTCTTTGTCTTCTCAATTTCAGTAATTAAACTCATCAATCGATCCTTTAATTTATGTAATAGGTCTGCATTTAAAATGAATATTTACCATAAATTAAAGGTATCTTATATTATCAGACTTGTTATTATAAAACATGCTCTAGTTAAGGAGTTATTGATACTTCAAGTGCAAAATAATGATATAAAACCTTGATAAAAATGTACTTTTAAGTACTAATCAACTACTCTAGTGTTGTAGTCTCTACACTTACTGTTGTATAGTGCCCTATACATATAAATAGGAAAGGTTGGTTAACTGATAAGTCAAGCCTTCTATTATTTACAACTTGGTATCAGAGCCCTAAACAACTTAAAACTCTTTCTCCCTCTCTCTAATGGACTCTTCTTCTCAGCCACCGATGCAGACTTCCTCTGCCTCTACTGCACCACCGGTGCAAACCTTCTCCTTTATTGCACCACCAATGCAGTCTGTATATGAGGCTTCCTTTACTCCTGCATATGAGCCATCAACAATGCAGTCTGATGTTGGCCGAAATCTTGCCAACATGAATGTCTCAAATTTGCAAACTTATTTTGTTGCTGCCATCCATATTGCTTCGGTGGATACCATTGTTCCACTCTCCAATACCCATCAAGTTATTTCTCTAAAACTTACAAACAAAAATTACTTATATTGGTGAATGTAGATGAAGCCAAATCACTTAGGACAAGGAGTTTTCTAATTTGTTGATGGCTTACTATCGTGTCCTCCTCATGTGTTTGCTGTTGATGGTACTTATCTTTAGGTAAATCACTCTTTTCTTTGTTGGAAATAACGAGACCAATTCATTCTAAGTGCACTGCTTTCTTCGCTCTCAATGGATGTTCTCCATCTTGTTATTGACTGTCAAACCTCGCACTTTGTTTGGCGCACTCTTGAGCAAGCTCTTGCTTCTCCATCTAACTCTAGCAATGGATGAGGACACAGGTTTTCTTTCAAGTCTGATTTTCTCAGCTTCAATGGGTCTTCCAACAATGACTGGAGGTAGGGAAATTGACAACGAAATAAGGGGCATCGTGCCTGTTCACAGTGGTCTAATGTTCATTGTCAGTTATGCCAAGCCTTTGGCCACTCAGCCCCTCAATGGGCTCAACTTCAGAGCCATGGACAACAGTCTAGTGCAAATCTGACGCTGAGCAATATTTCCTTAACAAGTTCTGCCGATTGGTTTCTTGACACCGATGCTATTCAACATGTCACACCTGATCTTGCAAATCTGAAAGAGTTCGAACCATATATCGGTAATGATTACTTGCATGCTGGTGATGGTAAGGGACTTCCCATATCTAATATCGGTCATACAAAGATATATACACCACATCGTACTTTCAATTTGTCTAATGTTCTTCATGTACCACATATTAAAAAACCTTTGCTTTCTGTTTGTTGCTACTTAATTTTTGACCTATATTTTGATAATTTTTTTTAAAATAAAAAATAAAAAATAAAATAAAAATAAATAATAAGAGTTTACATGTAGCGATAACATGGAGCATCAGGGCTAATATTAAGTAAGCAATATGTCAAGGAGATAATTATTGAATCATATATAATTACTGCAATATAAAATACCATAGATATATGATTTGATTCGTGCTAGTTATAGGAAATAATAAATGCAATATAAAATACCATATATATAGGATTTGTTGGTGCTGATTATAGAAGACAATCTCTGCAATAATTATTGCAGTATTTCCTTGAATAGCACGTGCAAAGATTTATAAATAAGTGAACCTCCAGTCATATAGAGGGAGAGAAAAATATTCAAAAGGGGGCAATTTTTCAGAAAAGGGGAGCCAAACACAAAAAACCCTAAAGATAAGAAAACCCTAAACCCGTTTCATCTTTCTCTTCTAGTCTCTCCCTCCCTTTGAAAAGAAAAAAATAGAGCCGCCCTCCCTGCTAGGTTAGTGTTATGACAATATGACATGCATGTTTTTTTGTTACGTATTTTGAAAACATAGGTCCCCCTTTTTGTTGTTGCCTTCTTCGAGCTCTTATTTTCATTTGTTTGCTCGACCTGTCCTCTTTAACCAATATGTGCTCCACGTGCTACATTTCCTATCCTTTTCATGCTTGATGAAGATATCTCTAGTTCCTTATGGGGCCCTTTCTTGCTCTATTAAATATTGCCTTTTATTATACTTTTGCAGATGTTTTAATTGTCTTTTCCATTTTTTAAAAAATTATTTTTAGAGGAAAACTCAAAGGATTTGGTTTTACTCATGAAAACTAAAACTTTTAATGCAATCATCATATATTGTTTTAAGCAACTCTCGTGAAAGGTGTTTCAGAAGTTCTATGATGATACCCTTTTGAGCTTTAATTCACTGTAGACTCCTATGTGCACTCTTTGCCCCCAGTATGGTGTGCAATACCTATCAGGTTTAAATTTGGTTTAGATCGCTCCAATTTGAGAATTGATGGAGTCATCTCCTTAGTCATGTTTAAAAATAGTAAAAGATTTTGAATGCTATGAGATCATGCGTTTTACGAAGAAAAGGTTCTTTACAGAGAGAATTCATGGCCAAACTTTATTTTATTGATCAGGAAGCATAGTATTTCTTTATAGAGTCAGCATTCACAGGTCTAACTAGATCTTTTCCATCCATCTAGATAACAATAAAGTACCTCCCGAGAACGCTTTCTTTACCACGTAAGGGCCCTCATTGTTTGGCACCCATTTACTCTAATCTTCTTATGGTAAAGGCTATATTTTATTCAGTGCAAAATCTCCTTCGTGGAATCCTCGAGGTCAAACCTTCTTATCATATGGTTTGGCCATCTTTGATGATGACAGATTGCCGCTATCCTCTTTTCACTGATCAGATTCAACTATTCATATCTAACTTTTACCCATTCCACCTCTTTTAAACTTAGAGTCTACCAATACTCTTAATGAGGGGTTTTCCACTTCTAAAGGCATCACCGCCTCCATTCCATATACCAAAGTGTACGAGGTGGCTCCTATTGAAGTTCGGACCGCGGTGCGGTACGTATGAAGAGCAAACGGCAACATCTTATGCCAATCCTTATAGGTGACCACTATCTTCTAAATAATCTTTTTGACATTCTTGTTTGTAGCTTCTACTGCGCCATTCATCTTTCGCCTATACGACGAGGAATTGGAGTGCTTGATTTTCCATTTAGCGCAGAGTTCTATTATCATCTGCCATTGAAGTTCTGGGCATTATTAGTTATACTCTTTTCTCACGGACCATATTGACAGATCAAATCTCTTTCCATAAATTCTTTACCACTTTTTGTCTCCACGTTATCCAAACATCTCAACAAAGTTTCATCAGATGATTTCTTATTCAAACTTTCCCCATCAAGATAAAAATCCATTGCCAACCTCCTCAAAGTCTTCTTGTTGATTTTGGATGCCCCAATGGGATATGTCTGGTTTTGGATGAAATTCTTGATATCATAGTACCAAGGGTTTCCAGCTATTTCTCTTTCAACTAAGCAACAATGAGCTGGATTATTTATGATATTAATGCGTACCGACTGTACCTTGTGCCCAAAGTTTACTCTAGCCATAGAAGCTAGTGTGACCAAAGCGTTAGCAAAATGGTTTCCTTCCCTTCCTAGATGGGTGAACTTTATTTCCTCAAATTCTCTAGCCAATTTTAGACAGGTATTCTTGGTAAAGTCTCAACTTCTTATCCTTGGTTTGCCATTTTCCTTTCACTTGGAAAATAATCAAAATCGTCTCTATACATATCTATTTTTCTAATATTCAGCTCCAATGCCACCTCTAAAACAAGAATGCAAGCTTCATACTCCTACGTTGTTATTGCACCCAAACTGCAACTTAACCAAATACTGCTTTTTATTAGGAGAGATTATCATTGTATTAGCTTTGTTACCATATTTGTTTATAGCACCATCAAAGTACATAGTCCACCAATCTAATTTTCCTTCCTCAACTGAAAGCACATCTTTATCAAGTTAGTCAAATTTTAATGGCTCATTATCTTCCATAGCATGGTCAGCTAGGTGATCGATAATAACACTCCCTTTCACAACTTTCCTTGTCATATATACTATGTCATACTCAGCTAGTAGAACTTGTCCTCTTGCAATTTGGTTTGATAGATGAGGCTTTCTAGATGTACCTTAATGGGTCTAATTTTGAAATCAACCATGTAGTATGATACAACATATATTGACGCAATCTTTTCATAGCCCATGCTAGTACACAACATAGTTTCTCAATCATAGTATACCTAGACTTGCATTCCTTGAACTTCTTGGTTAGGTAATAAATGACCTTTCATTCCTTTTAGTTTCGTCGTGTTGGCCAAGCACACATCCCATTGTCGTTTCAATTACTGTTAAGTACAAGATCAACGGCCTTTCTAGTATAGGAGGAACAAGTTGGGGTGGATTCAGTAGGTACTGAAAGCTTCTTCGCTGTTAATATTATTGGGAATATCCAAAATATTATTGGGAATAACTTGTTATTATTCGCTGTTAATATTTGGATAAAGAAGCTCTTAGTGGTAAATATCCAAAATAATTTTCTAGGAATAATAAGTCATCACACATCCTTGAAATAAGCCTTGATCATAATCGGGGACATTTCAATTTTTGACTCCACGGTTTACGAGCCGTGAGAGTATGAAACACTAAGGCAAAAATAAGCTTTTAAAGCACCTTGAATTTCCTTAGATTTCTATTTTTTTGTCCTTCCTCCTTATGATTTACGAGTTACAAACTTTTGAAATACTAAGGGAAAAATGAGCTTTTAAAGCACATGGAATCTCCTTGGATTTCTATCTTAATAAATGATGCAACCATATTATTTGACAGTTTCACCCACATTTAACTAGTGTTTTGCCTATGCTTTATATATAAAATGCCTTGATATTCTTTGTTTTTGTTTTGAAGGCACTTTTGGATGAAAGATGCAAAAAGGAGTAAATTGGAGATAATTGGTAGATTTGACCTTCAGTCGATGTTTTGTGCAGAGCGTGCGCTCTAGAGGTTGTGATGAAGTGATTCCAGTGGCATTAAAAAGCTAACATCCATACCTTTTTGGAAATCTAAGGCAAGAAAATAAATAAGGAAGGGCATGGAAATCGCAGGCTTCAAAGTCAAATCTCGCAATCTGCCAATGTTGACCTTCGACCATTCCGACTTGAATATATGGAGCTACAGAAGTCCAATTGATGCAAAATCAATTTTTATGGATTCCTGACTCAAAGGCCTATAAACACGCCAAATTTCATCCAAACACGATGTCATATTAGGGAGATATGATTTTTCAAAGATGACAACTGAATTCTTCCAGCAAACAGGTTTCATGAAGAATCGAGTCCAAATTACGTTCTGAAGCATCTAAACTGATATCCAAGTTTTTATTTCAGTAATTTAGCTCCTCTAAGTCAAATCTTGAAGATTTCATGCAAGGCTATTTCTTGTTTTTTAGGAAAATAGTTATTGAAGTACTTAAAAGCAAATAGTCTACTTAAAGGAGGATAGAGACTAGGGTTTCCCAGGATATAAAAAGAATGAGAGAAGAGAAGGGGGGTAGCCAGCCAAGAAGAGAAAAATGCCCCCCTCCTCTAAGAAACCCGAAATCATGCATTCCTCCTTCTTTTTGATTAGTTGTTCAACAAACATGCAAGACTAAACTCTTTTTCTTGGTTGTAAGGACACGGAAACCTTCGGATTTCAAGAACTGTGAGATTTATTTTACCTTCTCTTTTCAGTTTATATGATGAATATGTTTGTTCTCCTATGCTTATTTTTCCTATGATTGTTTATTTTAATTGCTAGAGCGGGCTCTAAGTTATTATTGTAGACAATCTATTGCTAAGTTTGATATCAAAACCGGAGTTGTGGTATATGAACTTTTGAAGCAACTGATTTTAATAATTATGGCAGATCTACGTTATTAATCTTAGGGAGAACATTCAATCAAATCAAACATAGACTGCGGACAGTTATGTTTTCTTGATTAATCAACTTATCTAGTTCTTAAGGCTGCCATTGAATTAAATTACTATTGTGGACACTGTGGTTATTTGATGGTTAGGGTTAGTTATACGGCGGATTCGTTAACTAACCAATGTTAAGAAGAGATAAATATTCAAAATATAAATTGAAGTTTCATTTCCATGATTAGTTCTGATTTCTGTAGGTGGATGTGTGCTTGCGACCAAGGTTTGTTCTTTTGATAATTTTCTGATTTTACTAAATTTCGTATGATAGTTTTTTGTTTTCTTTTGCTTTAGCCTAGATAACATCCAAACCCCCCCCCAAAATTGCATATCATCTAGCATAAAAATCTGACTTAAACCTTCCTCATGGGATCGATCTCTTACTTGCTCTATACTATCTTGTGTGTTGTGTTTTAAGTTAGGGTAATTAATTTGTGCAACCGCGACATCGCAACAAATTTTGGCGCCGTTGCCAGAGAGGTAATTTTAGTTGATTCTTGTGCTTGTACTGTTATTTTTATTTGTTGTGATTATTATTTATTTATTTTGAAAAAAAAAGAGAAACAAAATTTTTGCTTACGACGGTACTGTTCACTTACAGTAGTACTACTGTTCAAAACAGATTTTTTGGTGGAATTAGGTATCGGCCTTTTGTTTCCTGAAGGGAAACAACGTTCTGAACTGGACAAGTGGTAAAGCACTAGCCCCACCCTATTGAGGCCAAATTTCGTACAATTTGCATTGTTTTTGATTTCTTGTGTGGTTGGTTTCTTTTGAGTTTTCTTGATGATTTATGCCAGTAACCCGTTCTACTAATCAAAGTCAAGTGCAGTTGGATCTCGAAATAGAAAAAACTTTACGCAGGTTACAAAAGGAAGCTCGCGTCAACATCATGGCTGTTGAACGACAACAAACACTCAAGGAGCTTGCTGCTCCTAACATGGAAAATCAACCATTATGTATCAACATTGATAATAATGTAAACTTCGTGCTCAAATATGGTTTTAAACATTTGCTACCAACATTCAATAGTCTTGTAGGTGAAGATCCTCATACTCATCTCAAGGAGTTCCATATGGTTTGCGTTGGCATGAAACTGAATGGAGTTGTCGAAGAACAGGTTAAGTTGAAAGCTTTCCCTTTCTCTTTAAAAGGGGCAGCAAAGGCATGATTTTTCTCTATTCTCCCAGGTTCCATTGGAACTTAAAATGCCATGAAGAAGATTTTTCTTGAAAAGTATTTCCCAGCATCTCGAGTTGCCAACATAAGGAAAGAAATATGTGGGATTTGACAATCTCATGGAGAGACACTTTTCGAGTATTGGGAAAGATTTGAGCAACTGTGCATTCAATACCCTCATCATCAAATACCCGATCAGCTGCTCATTCAATATTTGTATGAAGGATTGATACCTAGTGACTTTAGTATCATTGATGCTGCAAGTGGAGAGGCATTGGTAGATAAGACACTCGAGGCTGCAAGCCAATTGACCTCAAACATGGCAGCTAACTCGAAACAATTTGGCACGCGTGGAGACTTCGCAAACAAACAAGTAAATGAGGTAAGTATTTCTAACCTTGAAAATAAAGTTAATGATCTCACTTCTCTTGTTCGATATGTGCCTAATAATGCAAGAAGATTACATTGAACATGTTCATGCAGTTGATGGAGGATTCAATAGACAGTCCCAGCATAAATATGATCCCTTTTCCAACACGTACAATCCCAGATGGAGAGATCATCCAAACGTATGTTATGGGAACCCACCTTAACAAGGCAATCAAGGCCGACAGTTCCATTCCCATGGATTTCAATCCCAACAGAATTATCAAGCGAGGCAGCCCCCTCCATTCACAAACTCCAATGTGATGGGGTCATCATCCAGTGATGATATTCGTGAGATGATGAAAACTTTGGCTTCTAACACTGTGACCTTGCAACAAAATTTCATGTTTTTTTAACAGAAAACAAGGTCAAGTATTCACAACTTGAAAAAGCAAATGGGGCAAGTAACTTCAAGTGTAGGGAAATTGGAGGCACAAATTAATGGAAAATTGCCCTCCCAAGCATTGAATCCCATAGAGAATGTTAGTGTGATCATGCTGCGAAGTGGGAAAGAACTTGAAGAGAAAAGGTCGAAACAAATTGAGATCGAGGAAGAAGAAGAGATAGAAACCGAATTGAGTACAAAGAAGGAACATCCTTCTCCTCTACAAACTGAAACATCGACCAACACTCCAAAGGTAACTCCTCACTCAATGAATTTCAGTTTTAAAACAATTCCACCCTTTCCTGTAAGCTATTCTAGGTCAAAGAAAGAGGACAAAGAAAAAGAGATTTTAGAGATTTTCAAGGAAGTAGAACTCAACATTCCTTTGCTTGATGCTATCAAGCAAATTCCCAAGTATGGCAAATTCTTGAAGGAGTTGTGTACTACCAAGAGAGCTTTCAAACTAAAAGGTCATGAAATGGTAAGTATGGGTGAAGTTGTATCTGCTATTGTTCAAAAGAATATGCCTTTGAAGCAAAATGACCCAGGTGCGTTTACTATCCCATGTGTTATTGGTAATGCTAGTTTCAAAAGGGCCTTATGCAATTTAGGTGCATCCATTAGTGTTATGCCTAAACATGTTTATGATTCTCTTAGTCTTGAGCCTTTGAATAAAACTAGCATTGTAATACAACTTGTAGATTGTAGTTTTGTTTACCCACATTGGTGTGATAAAAGATGTCCTAGTCAAGATTAATAGTTTGGTCATTCCATGCGACTTTTATATTCTTGATATGGAACAGGATTCTTGTGATTCATCAAACAGCACTCCTATATTGTTTGAGAGACCATTCTTGAAAACTGTCAATACAAAAATTCATTGTGGTAAGGATACTTTGTCTATGGAGGTAGGAGATGAAAAAATTGAATTTAATTTTCATGATGCAATGACATATCCTTATAGCAATGTTTATTCTATCATATGTTATGACCAAGTTGATAAGTGTGTGCAGCAAGTTTGTGATTTTGATAGTGAGGATGGATTAAGCGTAGCTTTGAGCTATGACTATGATTTTACCAAGATAGAAGAGATGGAGAGGCATATATGTGTTCCCTAAAACCTGCATGAATTAGCATTGGCTTTGAAAGCTTTGCAAACTGTTCCCCATGATGCAAGAGTCATTCACCCCATCATGGATAGTGAATGGGTGACGCTTATCCTTTTGGTGCCCAAAAAGATTGGAATTACGTTGGAAGAAATACAAAATGATGCTTATGAGAATGCAAGAATTTACAAAGAAAAGACTAAGAGTCTTCATTACCAAATGATTACAAGAAAATAGTTTAATGTTGGAGACAAAGTCCTTCTTTATCATTCGCATTTGAAACTTTTTCCTGGAAAGTTGCGCTCTCGTTGGATTGGACTCTTTGTTGTTTCTAATGTTTTTCCTTATGGTGCAGTTGAAATTACAAATTTAGAAACCAACACAGCACTCAAGGTCAATGGGCATCGCTTGAAACCTTTCTATGAAGGTTGGACGATAAAACTCACCGCTTCTGCGGAGTTAGCTGAACCATTCTATGAAGAATGAGCATGCAACATGTCGAGCCAATAATATAAAACAAAAGCGCTTACTGGGAGGCAACTTAGCACAAAAAAAAATAGATTTGCTTTCTTTTTCCTTTATCTTTTATTTTTCGCATTTTACTTTATTTTTGTCATTTTCCTATATTCCTTTTCTTTTATTTCAACATTAAGGACAATTTCGCGTTTTAAGTGTGGGGGTATTGGGAGAATGTTGGTTTTCTTATTTTGATTTTCTTTGTTGTTCTAAAAAAAAAACAAATTTCTATGTTTAATCTTTTGAACTCTTATTGGTTTATGAGAATGTGAGTATTATATATGAGAATTAATTGAGATAGATGAAGATATAAATCAAATGAAGGAGTGTGCATGCAAGTTTTAAGGTTTAATTAGTTTAGGGATTGATTTTGAGAATATGCCATGTTGACTTTATAGTGTTATACCAATACAAGCTTTTGAGCCTTTAATATTATATTCTTTGATTGTGCTTCTTTCAATGTTATGTATCTCTAGAACTTGCTTCATATCTTGTTGAGATTACATTCACATTACATATATACATGAAGATGATAAAGGCATTAGAAATTTTAACCACTTGAACCAAAAAGCCAACCTAAAGCATATTATCCTTAGTGAGCCCCTTTTGAGCTTGTTTATCTTTTCTTTGCTTTATCCATGTATAAGCCTTAACTTTTTATATGTTTTCCCTTTCCCCTGGCGAAGGATTAGTAGAGCATATATGTAAATCCCGAGAAAAACCAAGGCTGGATTAAATTAAAGAAAATAAACTAAACTAAAAAGAAGTGGGGGTAAGAACCAATACACTTAAAGAAAATGGGGCCTAAATGCAAATAAGAATAATTATAGAGCATAAATACTCCTATTCTCATCAAAAAACAGATCTACAGCTACGTAAAGAAAGAAAAGATCGAGTTTTTATATCTATTTTTAGAAATTAAGAGAGAAACACCAAAATTTCAAGAACCCATCCCAGATTGAGGGTTATAGGTAAAATAAACCCTGGTGGGAAAGGGATCAACAAGAAAAAATTGAATAAGAAGAGAAGAGGGGAGGGTCGGCTATCATTAGAAAAAAAAGGAGGGTTCGAAGCCTTGATTCACATCAGGTAAGATATTGTAAACCTGGTCTTATGAGTCATTTCAAGTCGATTATGAATTGATGCCTGGATGTTAATTTATATATTGAGTTCTTAGACTTGAATTGAGGAAAAAGTAAGAGTTGATAAAGTAAATAACTTCATGTGTTGTGTGTAAATGGAAAGGTTGATGAATCTGGACAGTTTCGTCTCTTAACCTTCAAAGAGATTTTAGGGAGGAGAATGAAGGAATTAGGATCAAGTTCCTTCATAGAAATTGTAATTTTGGATGTTTATTAATGAGTGATTTTGAATACCTTAGAGGCAGAACTAGGTTCTTCCTAAAACATAGAACTTGTAGCCTCATTTCTTACCTTTCCAACGCCATAAATTGCGCTTAAATCAGAGTTCTATAACTCCAGATATAGTTAAAAATCTGAGGAGAGGTTAGACAGTAACAATTCAAAAATGGACAGTAACAGTTGGATAGTAACAGTCCAAGCGTTTGTTAATGAGCGATTTTGACTACCTTAGAGGCAGAACTAGGTTCTTCCCAAAACATAGAACTTGTAGCCTCATGTCATACCTTTCCAACGCCATAAATTTCGCTTAAATTGGAGTTCTATAACTCCAGATATAGTTAAAAATCTGAGGAGAGGTCAGATAGTAACGGTTCAAAAATGGACAGTAACAGTCCAAGCATTTGTTAATAAGTGATTTTGACTATCTTAGAGGCAGAACTAGGTTCTTCTCAAAACATAGAACTTGTAGCCTCATGTCTTACCTTTCCAACGCCATAAATTTTGCTTAAATCAGAGTTCTATAACTCTAGATATAGTTAAAATTCAGAGGAGAGGTCAGACAGTAACAGTTCAAAAATGGACAGTAACAGTTGGACAGTAACAGTCCAAGCATTTGTTAATGAGCGATTTTGACTACCTTAGAGGCAGAACTAGGTTCTTCCCAAAACATAGAACTTGTAGCCTCATGTCTTACCTTTCCAAAGCCATAAATTTTGCTTTAATCGGAGTTCTATAACTCCAGATATAGTTAAAACTCTGAGGAGAGGTCAGACAGTAACAGTTCAAAAATGGACAGTAACAGTTGGACAGTAACAGTCCAAGCGTTTGTTAATGAGCGATTTTGACTACCTTAGAGGCAGAACTGGGTTCTTCCCAAAACATAGAACTTGTAGCCTCATGTCTTACCTTTCCAACGCCATAAATTTCACTTGAATCGAAGTTCTATAACTTCAGATATAGTTAAAAATCTGAGAAGAGGTCAGACAGTAACAGTTAAAAAACGAGGCAGTAACAGTTGGATAGTGAAAGTCCAAATATAAAGAAAGGAATGATAACTAGGATTGGACAAAGAACGACAGTAATCATGAGTGAGATGAGAAAAACATGAAGTACTAGAAATGACTGAAAGAAAGACTTATTGGTTGTTGATATGGTTATTATAAAACATATCCTTGAGTAAGAAAATTTATGAGATAAACCTGTGATTTGCAGGAGGGACCACAGACGTGGTGCAACAGCAGCAGCAGGGGAGCACGAGTAGAGCTTCTATTGCAGGTAGGTGTTTCACACCTATGCTTCCTAGTTAAATTCCATGATTTAATATATTTTGATGTGAAATGTGAAATTACTGAATGTATGTGTATTCAAGGTGAAAAGTTGTTATGTGAATTGCCAAGTGATGAAATTATCACTAAAAAAGGAAAATATTAGAAGTGTGATTTGAGGCATAAACTAGCATACATTGAGTGTATGTTAGGATCCCGGGTAAAGGGATCACCATGTATTGTCTAGCATACATTGAGTGTATGTTAGGATCCCGG
>Ga0325410_1003701_pt1 | contig 17297 bp, 10 predicted proteins | sample PopdelMetagenome_16_FD_206182 | JGI IMG/M metagenome (GOLD analysis project Ga0325410, IMG submission 206182) | Populus deltoides microbial communities from Bellville, Georgia, United States - Xylem-PdIQD-R3 | ecosystem: Host-associated > Plants > Phyllosphere > Stem > Wood/Secondary xylem...
TTGAAGGAACAATGCCCAGGTGATTTATTCACTTGGCAGGCACAAGAAAAAGCAGCACTCAGCTGTTTTGTGGGACCGGCGGTTTCAACTCAAAACACATGAATCCCATACAAATAGTTAAGTTTTTTTTTTTTACCAAACATGTGTTTGCGCGGTTGGCTTTAAAAGCTAAAACTACCGCATAGTCAAACACCTTCAATGCACCTTCTCCTGTACTATTTTTTTTTGGTACTTATAATTAACGAGGAAGGATTACATTCATCTTATCGTCCAAAAATGCTTGACAAATTATTGAAATCCAACTAGGGAACCAAGAACAGCTAAGCATAGATCACTAGTACGCCGGCCTTCGATTAAAAATACATGTTCGATTCGGAAATATACTGCTGTATATACTTGATGTGTGCTACTTTGCTCCCTTTCTTTAACACAAGCATGAGCTAATTTATGGACAAATCTGGGACCATTTTGCATGTTGCAGACTAGATTTTCTTGCACAAAATCAAGTTGAGAATATTTTTGTGCATTAAAAGGGATATTTCTATACGTTAGTAATATTCTAGTACGCTGGATTCAAAAGAAAAGAAGAAGAAGAAGAAGAAGAAGACGAAGCTCTAGCACGTATGCTTGGTAATTTGAACGAAGATAAACGCCATTATTATAGAGCATACAATTCACAGGCAAACCGGAAAGATGAGTCATTGTTTTGTCTGCTCAGGTGGACACATTGCGCCTTCAATGAGCGAGGAGTATATGAAAGATTTGTCTTGGGCTGGATGAAGAATTGAAAAGCTTAAGGTGCGTGGCAAAACAAAATTCTCAAAAACTCAAGCTTCACTATTGAAAGTATAAGAGTACTAATTTCATATATTTGGAGTTGTATTTTATTTTTATAAAAATACAATTTATGAATTTTTTTATGAAAAATAAAAAAATAAGAGTAAAAGACGTGAGAATATAGATCGTTTTGGTGCTGCGTTGTGACCACACTTTTCAAAAAAATTAATAAGTAGGGCTGGAATTTGAGTTTCGTAAATTGACTCTCGATGACAAAAAATTAAGGAAAAAGTAGAGAAAAATCCATCTAAAAAACTATCGGAAAAAACTCTGAATGCAGAGTCTAATCTTCCAATAAAAAATAAAAATAATGAATGTGAAGAAAAAAGGGGAAATAAATAAATAAATTAGGGCAGCGAAAAGTGCAAGACTTTTACCGACCAACGTCCACCCACCCCAAACCCAGACCCAAACCCAAACCCAAACCAACCCTTACCAAACTGAAAGAAAGAAAAGGAAGAAAGGAATCGAATTTTGGATTAAACCAAACAAACCCACAAGGGCAAAGCAAAATCTCTAGCAACCACATGACCCAACCCAACAACCATTGAAATTGTCTCCTCTCTTTGCATCTCTCTGTATCTTTCTCATCTCTTTTTCCTTCTTTCTATTTCCGCTCTCTCTTCTTTTATTCAAACGCTCTCTGTAATCTATTCTCAGCCTCGACGCCTAATAAAAAACTGAAATTCTCCTCTCCACTTTGTAATCTTAATCTCAATCACGGAGTTTTCAGATCTATATCTCACTTATCACGGTAATTATATATGATCTCATACCTTTTGCCACCGCGCCGATGATGTTTTTGATGTTCGATTATTATAGATGGATGATTTTTTTTCCGTGTTGTTGAAAGTTTTGATGCTGTATTGAAATACCGTGTTATATATATGGTTGAATTTTATCTTGGATTTGTTAGATCGATGGATTGCCTTTTTTTATGTTTTTCATTAAATGGCCATTTGAAAAAAATAATTGGCATACACCAAGAAATGTTGCTGGTTGAGTATATGTAACAATATGGATTTTGTCATTAGAAGGTTAATTATGAATTATAGGCCTTTGACTTTGGTGAAATGCTTAAAACTTTTATCTATATTTAATTTTTGGAAGCCACTTGAACTTTAATTTAAAAGGCCAATGAAAATAAGCACAAAATCTTGATAAAAAAATAATAAGACTATTCGTGATCTGACCTACTATGTGATTCTAGTTTCAGCTTCTTAGAACAAGTCTGTGAATTTGAGGTGCGATCTTATTTATTTTTTTGTTTCTTTTATTTTAATTGATAATTTGTCAGGAATAATGTCCTTTGCACGGAATCATCGTTCACACGGAGGAACGGGCCATGATGATCGGTGGAACTCTTTGAATGGGTACAATTTCAACCATGGAAATAGGAACATTGATGCGAATAGGAACACCAACTACAGCTACAATTGGAATCATAGCAATATCCGAGACTACTCCTCGGGGAAATTCAGGGACCATGTTAATGGTTATGCTAACCCTCCCAGCGGTGCACCAGCTTTTAAAAGGAGAAAATTTAGTGCGGATACTTGGGGAGATGGTGGGAGACACTATCCTCAATACAATGCATATGAATATGCCAATCTATCTTACAACAATTCAGTGCCTCTGCCAACTAGATCCAATGATGAGGTCTCTACATCTATAAGTTGCAAACGTGATTGTTCAAAACTGGAAGAAGATGAACCAGTATTCTTGTCAAAGGATGAGATTGAAAGACACTCCCCGTCTAGAAAAGATGGAATTGATGCACTACGTGAAACGCATCTGCGGTATTCTTATTGTGCTTTCCTTCAGAACCTCGGACTGCGGTTGGAGCTGTAAGTGCTCCACTTAGAACGTGTTTCCAGTTAAGATTTTTTGTTTGGACGCTTGCTTATCAGAATTTGCATGTAATTAACAACCTCTCGCGCTTCTTGCAGGCCGCAAACTACTATTGGCACTGGCATGGTTTTGTGCCACCGTTTTTTTGTTCGACGATCACATGCATGCCATGATAGATATGTGAGTTTTAAATGCTCATGCTTGAGTTTTTTACTACTTGGAGGATACTTTGTGTACAACCATTTTACTTAAATAACCTTTCCGGAATTGTGTTAGCATTCTCCTCCCAAGTGCTATTTCTATTAAGAGAACAATGTTATTAGCTGTTTAGAACTTTGGGCTGATAAAGAACTAAGTAATTGTTAAGTCTAGAACTGACGGTTTATCTATGGAAGCCTGGTGTACTCTGTTACGCTGAATAGTTTGCCTTGATTTGGAAATTTACTAGTCCTTTTGACTTATGATTCCTCCTGTGATGAAGGTGGAGTTAGAACTCTCAATTCAAAACTATTCTTTTGACACAAGGGTCTTACTTGTGTAGCTGCTTTGTGTACATGATCTGATACTGCAGCATTCTTGTCTGTTTGTATTGCCTATCTTTTGGCTTTTTTAGATTCGTTGTATCTATTTTTTTGTTGCTTTTATTTTTCTGATTTCTTGTCGGTTATGGCTTGTTTAATCTTGGTATGATTTCTGATATATGCATGAATGCTTTATGAGGATGCTTGCAATACAATTATGCAATAAATCTAGTGGACATTCCTCTTTTTGATGATTATATTTGTCATGTGTGTTTTGTGTTTGTTGCAGTTAATTGCTGTTGCTGCACTTTTTCTCGCTGCAAAGTCTGAGGAGACGCCACGCCCTTTGAATAATGTCGTGAGAGTTTCTTGTGAGATTTTCCACAAGCAGGATATTACTTTCTTGTCATACCTGCTCCCTGTTGTAAGTACCTCACAGCCTGATCTATAATTTCTTACCTGTTGTATATATTAAAGAAAAATTTAATTCGGGTCTGTCTTTAAATACAAAGAGGATAACATAAAAAATCCTCACTTCCCTCTTTGAATTCATGTATGGAGTACCTATCTCCAAATTGTGTTGAATTTCCTGTCTATTGGTTAATTTGGACCGCATTTCTTGCTTTACATGAAATCTCAAAGTGATGCAGAGTTTTTTTACTCCTTTTGAAAAGTTGCAGCCCCAAGTCTGTAGCGTACTAACTTGAAATGAGTTTTGCTAAACAGGACTGGTTTGAACTGTACCGGGAGCGAGTGATCGAGGCTGAGCAAATGATTCTGACAACCCTAAATTTTGAAATCAATGTGCAGCATCCATATGGTCCTCTGACAACCATCCTTGACAAATTAGGTCTTTCACAAACTGTTTTGGTGAATCTGGCTCAAAACTTGGTCGGTGAAGGGTAAGTGCACTACTTCTGATATAATATATTTTATTGGATCTTTAGATTTGTACTGGTGTGGTTCATTTATATCAGTGTCAAAATGAACTAGCTCTTACCAGGTACAATAATATAATATTAATTCTGATCGCGCTCCCTTCTTCAGGAAGGAATTTGATTTGGACCATCTTGTTGTAAATACATTGTATCTGGATTTTCTCACACTAGTTCAGCTAAAGACATGGTTTAGGATTTAGAAAGTGGTCTTGCAGCTATGATGGCTTGTCTGTGTCCATAAGTATGGATTGGTTAGTGTCTAAATCCAAACCAATCAGAAGGTTTGTTGGGTATTCGTGGTACTTGGGTCATGGAGAGTATGTGCTGGGTTCTTCTATTTCTCTTTTGGTTCATCATAGCGTGCTACCAGTCTCAATGGTTTTCTTCTTTTAAGAAACCAATCTACGTAGTTATTCTGGTATGGGATATTGATTTTTTGGCATGGCATATAATTGCAGGGTCTACACAAGATTAACGTGCTCACCTGTATGATATTGTTAGCTGGAGGATTGATATGCTGTGCATGGAAAGTTTTTTAAACATCTGAAGTTGCTTTGCCGATGTGTTGTGCATCACATTACTGTGATTCACTGCTCCCTGTCAACTGGGTTGTTTGCCAAATAAGATACCCTCAGAACATCCAAAACCTTTTTTTCTTTCAACTTTTTTCCCACTTTCTTCTTTTTTCACTTTCATTTGGAGCAAGTTGTCTGGCCACCTCATACAAACTCAAGTTTGCAAGACCTGGCTGCTTATTTTGTTAGTTTCCGTTCACCCTGATTTGGAGGAAACTAATTGACTTGGCAAGGATCAAGAGCCATAGTGACTGGGATTTCTTTTGTTCTTATTCTTTTCCTCCTTCCTTCATGATTTTTGCCTCGTTTCTAAATGGTACGGGTCCTCATATATTCTGTTTTCTTTCTTTCTTTCCTTTTTAAACCATTATGCATCAACTCCTTTTTTGCCAGAAAATTGGTTGCATTTTTTTGTTCGATTTCATAATTTTAGAATAAAAACTTCAATGAATTTGTCCAACAAGTGTAGATGCCCAATTGTCAGAAGGTTATGTAGCTGCATAGTTGTTTGATTGTGAGTTCTGATGTGCAGTGTGAGATTGCCACTTGTGTACCTTAAAGTTAGACTGGCTATCACTGTGTCAGTGGTTTGTGATGGTTTGCTGGTGGAAAATTGTTGATGTTGCCAGCATAGATAGAAATTTGAGAAGGTACAAGCAGCTTGCCAATTTTTTTTCTTTCTAAGGATGCTCTAATCCAAGTCCAATGGGGGATGATGGTTACAGTATGCCAATTGAGCTATTGCTCGTTGTCACAAATATGTCAGTTTCTCAGTGCTGGTTAACTCACAATTATAAAATGCATAGATAAATTGTTTGCTTGGAAGCTATTGGCATGCAAAACTAAGCGCATGCCAAAACCAGGGAATATGCCTAACATTTTATAGCAGTTTGATAATTGTCATCATCATTATTGGCCTGTCATAGTGCATAGAGCTCCCTGTATTGCAAGCATCTGGGAAAAAAAATAGATGTAGGCATCACTATATATATTGTTTTGGTTATTGTCATCAGCTGCTATTGCTATAAATTTTACTACTATTGTTGTTATTAATATACCTGCTGTTACTGTGCATGCTGCACATACACATGGTGAGCCGGGTTGTCTTTTTAGGCTCAGCTATCTATGACAACTGAGGTTACAGTACTATATTCCTGCTACATTTTGTGTTAAATACATGCAGGCATTCACGGAATTGGAGTATATTAAATGTTCCTTAGGAATTCAAAAAAATAAGTGAAGCTTGAACCTTTTCCTTTGGGTAAAATTGGAATTTGGGACCATCTTCATTTCACTCAGGTCTTAGCTCTCTAAGCTGTCGCCTTGCTTTATTAAAGAAGAGATATTATTGAGCACAAATGAACACTCAATCTCGTAGGGACCAGGGCTCCTGATTTCTCTCATGCTAGGCTTGGACTGGCAGTATCAGGCCAGAGGTTGATGTGCGGGGCTTAATTAGCTCCATAGATGATTACTGCTTCTTTATCAGTTTGTGGTGTTGACTGGCCAATGATGAGCTGCATGGGGAAATATCTTCCCTGTAAGTCAAAAATTTGAAATTTTGGTTTGTTTTTCTTTTGTAAAGAGAATTAAGAAACAACACCTTTCACGGTTCAATTCCATAAGCTGTTCTTATTCTTAAATGAGGATTGTAGGATGAGGGGCCAGGTTAACAAAACAATGTTATAATATTACATTTTACTATGTTTGCCCCCAGCATCAGGCCTTGACCCTTCAGATATTCTATCCCAAATATCCTCAGCTTCCTTCAAATTCTCTAGCTTTGAACTTTTCAAGATTCAAACATGCTTCATTTTGTTTTTACCATTATCAGTTTTGATAATCCCTCGTATCAGTTTGAGGTTTTTAATCACTCAAAACTATGGTTCAAAAATTTTCAGAACCCTTCCATATAGCATGATATTCATATATATATATATATATATATATATATATATGGAGTTATCCAGTTTATAAGAAATGTATTCAATTATGCCTCATCTTTTTGTTATTGTGGATGTGAATGATGCTTATAGCTGGCTAGAGGATTTGGGATGGTGGTATTCTATATCTGGGTTACCTGCGTGGTTCATGAGCATTAGTTCATGTGTTTTGACAAGCCTTTCCAGATCAAGTTGTTGAGCAGAAGATGCAGAATGTGCTCTGCTAGTTTCTATTTGTTTTATTATTTGAATTGTGTATGTTTCTGGAGTTAAAAAGCCCCTGCATCAGAATGGGCCTGGGGGTTGATGTGTTTATAAATGAGTGTAAGATGTTTGTTATAGTTTTGGTACTCTATCAGCCATCCTGCAGAGTTTCTTGCAAAATATTCTTCCTGGGTTGCTGCCTTTTTGGTGGGTAAGAGAAAAATCACTAGACTTGCATTATTTTTTTGTACTTGAATCCATAATGATGTCTTCTAGTATTTTGATTTTCTGTGTGTTTGTTTATACATTTTACTTTGATTGCTAATATGCTTTTCATCAAAATTTTGGCAATATGCCAAGTTTCACAAGATATCTGGTTTCCATAATAGCGCTGTGAAGCTGGTTGGTTTGTCAGTTTTGCCTCTCTCATCATGTGCTGGTTAATGGTGGTTTTAGCACACTTTATAAAAGCTGTTATTTTGTGTTATAGGCTCCGGAGCTCATTGTGGCTTCAGTTTAAGCCCCATCACATTGCTGCTGGTGCTGCCTTTCTTGCTGCCAAGTTTTTAAACTTTGATCTTGCTTTTTACCAGAATATCTGGCGGGAGTTTGAAACAACACCAGCTATTCTCCAAGGTAGCTAAACATAACTTTTATCAGTTATATTGAATCATTGCACTGGCTTAATCTTTTGCAGTCAAGCTCAGTTACCAGATAAATTGCATAAAACTGGCAATTCTCTGAATCTTTAGATATGCCGATCAAATCTACATAGTTTACTTTGTTGTGAACAAAGGACTGGTCCTTTCATTTCTGGATCAGAAACTTAGATCAAGTTTATGACATTTTGAGAATGTCTTGGTGGACAAAAATCAGTAAATTGCTCCGGGAGACAAACTCCTTTTTTTCTTAAAAAAATTGATAAAATTAAATTGAAGTTGCAATAGAGGATGAAAATTGGGGATCTGGGTTCCGGCTTTCACCATTTTAACTTACAATGTTTTTATCATGTGTCCCAGTGCGTATGCACTTTTGTGTTTTTTTCTCTATGCTTCTGTAGTGAAATTTGTGCTTTGCATTTGATGAGCTTTTGTTAAATGAACTTCATACTAAATATTTTTATCAGACTTCACATAGGTTCATGTTGCTAATTCATCTGTATGTGACTTTATGATGCAGATGTATCGCAGCAGCTGATGGAGCTTTTCCAGTAAAATAGCATAATTGCTATAGCATGGTTCACCCTCAAGGGTGATGCACTTTGGGTGTTGTAAGTATAAGCCAGGTCAGAATGTGTTCGACATGGTAACAAAGATCATCAGTACTGTTTATTGTGTGAGAATGTAGTGCAAGAGAGATGAAAGGAGATGCTCATCACAAAAAGTTGCACTTGAAGTACAGGTCAAATGGATCTGCTGTTCGACTTGCATGTGCTTACTGCAAGAGAGTCGGTAGATCTATAGTTCAAAATGTAAGTACTTGCTGCAAAATTGAACGACAAATTAGCTGAAAGCCTAACCTTGGAGCGGTGTCCATTTTCAATTTAATTTATGCCTGAGGTTTCAATAGATGTGTGACAAAGGACTACCCTATTTGGTTCCTTTCCTAGGTTCTTATGCGTGATGCCCATCCAAGATTGGAGTTGGTAATGCAAAATGATAGTCTGTTAAGAATCTTGGAAAATGTCGGATGATTTACCTTTATTACGACACCTAAGCTTGCCTGTCGATTGCTTTGCAAATGTGAGACATGCTTATGATATTGGAGAAGATTGTTGCAGCGATACAGTGATTATAAATTCTTGCTGAATTTTCTGTGTGGCAAAAAAAAGTAATAGGTTGAATGTAAGGGTGATGCTCCTAAAATTCAGGTAAAAATACAAGATTTCCTGTGATCGAAAAGGGAGAATTTTCCCATCGTATTGGATTCGGGATATATCCCACTGCCTGTTTGTGTTATACTCTGCTGTCGTCTGGGTAACATTGATTTATGCCTCAAAATTTTTTTTGTTAGGAAAACTATTTAGAAGATTCAGTTGGAAAAGCCATCAATGCTGTCTATCTTTATAGTCAGGAAGTTTTGCAGGAAAATCTTGTCCCTCGAAGAAAACTGGGTATAAGAAAGGGTGAACATGGTGTGATTTTGACGCAGATGAATGAAGCAACTTTTCTTCTTTAAATTCAATAAAAATGGAAAGGGATTAAAAGGAGGTGGAGGTGGAGGTGGGGGGTTGTTGTAAAGGGGGGGAGAGGAGGAAATGGATTCATGGGGGTCGGGGAGTACTTTCCTGTGGCAACGACAGTACAAATCTAGCAAGGAAATAGATTCATAAGGTCTGTGGTGATAGATTGAGCCTGCATGACAACTTAAAGTGGCTGCCACTCTGCTATAATGTAGAGAGAGTGCTTCACATTACGATCCATAGGTTCCAAAGGGAATAATTCTGTTCACATGCTAGTTTGAATACATTGGCTAGTAATTATCATTGTAATTTCTTTTTAATAGTTACATTTTAATAGTCCTCAAATCCACTTTGACAAGGAAAAAATAAATTGGATTGTTTATCTAACATATAAGTTTTGTTTGGAAGTTATTTGAATTTTTTAGGATATTATTACTAACCATTTTTTTTTATAAATCAAAATTAAATTAACTCCCAGTAAAATCTTTAAGAGTATTCACTTGGGAAAAGCATGTATTGACCATATTAATCTGCTTTTATGTTTGTTTTTGTGATGAAAAAATATTAAATTAATATATTAAAATTTTTTTCAATGATTTTAATATGATTATATTAAAAATAAATAAATAAATATTATTTTATTATATTTTATTTTACAAAAATGTACTCACTGCATTACTGAACGCTTACGAAGATATTGTAACCGAAACAACTAATCTACTGTACACCCGAGCCAAGCATCTGATGCAATTTAACTAACCATATTAAATTGTTGGAAAAAAAAGCCTAATTAAATCATTTTAAAGAATATACAATCTAAGGTCAAGAGACTGCTGGTCAGCTGCAAAGCTGGGCACGTGTCCTCAGAGACCCAAAAGATCGACTATTTTTAACCTTAATGGTAGGTCCAAAACACATTCTCCCAGCAAGTAACAATCATTCTGTACATCACAGTCAACGGCAGTGTCATTTTCATATACGATCTCTACTTCGTATATCATATCTCTTTCGAAATTATTTGGGAGTATGGTTCAAATAAAATTAATTTTTTTAATTAAAATTTAATATATTTTATATATTGTGCTAATATCTAATTTTTAAAAAATAAAAAAATTATTAATATTAATATATATTTCAATGCAAAAAGTTATCTGAAAAGCAACCGTAACCACACTATTTTCATATCAAAACAAGAAAACCATAAGAAAAACTATGATAAGTGTAATTTTACTGGTCAGGTTTTATGTTATTTTCTAGAAATTACTGGTTTGAATTTTATAAACTTCTAGAGATTTATATGATCGTTAATTTTAAAATTTTATAAAATTAGTTGGGATGCACACAAATTAATCAATATGAACACTTTAATAATTAAAAAAAAACAGGAAAATGCCACTTGCGATTCTATGCCATGGTCCTCTCTCTCTCTCTCTCTCTCTCTCTCTCTATATATATATATATATATATATATATATATATATATAAGAAACACGCGGGCGATATCTCTTTAAAAGAAAAATTCTGGAGTTTAAATTCTCAATGATTTCTGTCTATTGATTATCAAATGCCGTACAGGATCAAAACTCTCCATAAACACGACAGTAACTTCCAATTAGGGTTTACACTTATGAGGGTTTAGTTTTAGTGTTTGATTTCAAGAGAGTTAGAGAGATTAATAAATAAATAATGTAATCGAATCAATTACAAAATGGAATGGAGACTGCGAGGCTATTGTGGTCTCGGATTCCAAACTCAGAGGACGGCGAGCTTGATGATGTTAGCCTGTTCAGCAGCAGCAATGGAAACAATGTTGTGTCTTGACTATGAAGTTATTGAGAATGAAGTTTACAGAGAAAAGCAGGTTTTTTCTTTTTTTCTTTCTGATTTTAATTACTGAAAATTAATCCATCATCTTATAGTTAAGTTAAAATTACGCTTTGTCTCCATTATTTTGTAAATTACAGAAAATATCTTTAGTCAATAAAAATTTTCAAATCATTCAAAATACTAAAATTTCTCTCATGTAAATATATATTTATATCCACGAACCCGCAAACATTAACCCACCTTTTCTCTTTCTTTGCATACAATTTCTAAACAAAATCTCTCTACAAAATTCTACAAAATCCAAGTTCGATTGAACCTTTAATTCTACAAAATCAAAGTTTAGATGCTTTGTAGTTGATTTTTGTATCTTGGTATCTGTTGGTGTCAACAATTGTGAAATTGCTGTTGTTCTCGACACATTAGGATGTATATATATATATATATCATTTCACTTGTTTTCTATCAGACTTCAATAATTAAGTTAGTAGATTTAGTGATGGTTTAATTATTGTTATTTCTACAGAATATTGTTTATTTTACTCTATTTAATCAAAAAAAGCATAAAATTAAATGGAACCCTATTGTTTTCTTGAAAACCTAATAAATCTTCAATTTAAAAATTAAAGTTACTATTCATTTAATGAGTAATTTTGTGTTATTTTACTATAACATATTTAATCAGTGTATGACTGTGTAGGAAATAAAATGCCCAATATTATTGTATATCATGGAATTGCTTCATAGGTCATGAGCAATTGCTTCTCTTAGTACATGTTTTATATAAACTTGCTGTTCATTTACAAGCAAGTTTATGACGTTGACTTGCATATAAGGAATGACAGGGGTAATAAAATAGTTGATGATCCATCGATAATGTAGATATTGAATATACATGAAGTCAAAGGAGAAGAAGAAATCCACATTTATATGGATCCTGTTGATCTTGATCCTAATGGTGCTCCACTATAAATCAAAATGCATAAGTGTTATACAGAAAAACCAACTGCAAGAATAAAATAATTTCCTGACGAAGATGGTAATAAAGTTATATTGATTATTGGGGAAGAAGGTTTGGATTTAGCTAAATATAGTGATGGTAAGGGTGCAACTACGACTGTGGGTATTGATAGGGATGACAAAAGTTATGGCATAGATTTTAATGCTGGTGCTTGTAGCTGCAGTGAAGGTGTGGATGCTGGTGTGGGTAGTTCAAATTATAATATGGAAAGTGAAGAGCATGATGCTGAATGTAAAAAAAATTACTAGAATAATAATTCTAGTGAAAATAATGAGGATTATATTTCTTCTTCAGAAGAAGAAAGATTTGAGTTCTCGAATATAAATAAAGATGAATGGATTGATAGTTTACAAGAAGATTCTTGTTTTGATCAAATATTGAATAGTGTAATAGACATATAAAATTAATGGAAATTAAATAGTGATAAAGATGATTTTAATGTTGAAGTTGAAGGCAATGAAATTTTTTATAGTAGTGATGAAGGTGATGAGAATTAAAGTGACATGAATGGAAAGAAACAGAAAAGGAAGATTGTTGATCCTAGTGGCTTTAAGTGCAAGACATTTAAGGTGTCTACTAGTGCTGAGCCCTTTTCAACTGTCATGTCTACTAATGCTCATTTCCATTATGTATGCAGGACCTGATATTCATGGTGTTCTACTCTTCAGAACTTTGATTGGAAAGGTGCGATAATGCTTTTGGGAAGAAGTTTTTTTTTTTTTTTTCCTGAGGTTTTCGCTCTGCCTTGATTTTGAGGGATACTCTTTTAATTTGTAGATATTTCGAAGCATTGATTCTGTGGGAGGTGGCCTTAATTGCTTTAGGTAAAGAAGGCCCTCTTGGCTCTACAAAATATCATCTAAGTTTGAGGTGGCTTCAAGTTTTCAAGAGTGACTGTGATTTTCGTAATCTCGTGTGTAACATGTTTATTCTAAAAATGGTTTAGGAAAAGTACGTGGATAATGTTTTTTTTATTTTTTAAAAATTATTTTTAATATTAATATATTAAAATAATTTAAAAATATTAAAAATATATTAATTTAAAAAAAAATTCAAATTCTTCAAAAAAAACTTTTCAAATCAAACCCCGTCTAATTCTTGTAGACAAAAGCTAAGCCTTTTTATTCTAGGAAATTGTGCCTTTCATATGTGTTTGCTTGCTAGACACGAGTACTTGTCCTCTGATATTGTGTTTTTTTTCTTTTTCTTTTTCTCATGTATTTATCTTTTGGAACACTGAAGAAGAATGATCTATGAATGATGTGTCGTTTTTTATGCAATTATCTCGTTCGTGAGTACACCATCTGTTTTTCCTCCATAATTTTTCGCGCTATTTCAAAAGTAATGCTACATCGATATGATTTTTTAGCATGGTATATTTTCAACCTTTGAACCTATGTTTGATTGTTTGGTGGCAGAGGACGCCATCAAGATAGGATGTTCTCGAGGAATGGGGACGTGGAGTGCCCGCTTCTGAATGGTCTTCTAGTTCAAGATCAAATGCGTGGTTGAAATTATTGTCTGGCCTTTCTATTTGGGAGACCCATGTTGATTCTGCTGTCCTATCTTCTTCAAAGACTGATTCCTTTTAGCTTCCTCCATTTTCTTTGTCCTATGTCATCAGTTTGTTTCCTTAGCTTCATCTCCACAAATCCTCCTAGATTATAGGCTCGACAATGTTCATTAATTTGTAACCCCTTTCATGGAGGGGATCATAATCCACACCCACCTAAGATTTTGTACATCTGATGATACTTGTTATGAAGAGAATTCAGATGGGCGATGAGAAACGAAAATGCAGATAGAATTTGTTTCCTTGGTGGTGAATTGAATGTAGTTTCCTTACCAAGAGGTTGTTCACAAGCTCGAGTTTGGAGTGGGGGACGGTTCAATTTGATTGAGTCAGGGTAAAATTGGGAGGTTTGGTGCCTTGTAAATTTCGTAGGCAGTGCTAAAAGTAAAAAAAAAATAGAAAAAACAAGAAAAGGGAACAAAAAAAAAAATCTAATGATCTGAAACTTAATTTACCTATCTGAATCCAATAAATTTAGTAACGGTGTGTCTCTGTGCGTATGTTTGTGATTTTGTGCGAGGGGGAGAGAATTCTTTCGGAGGTGAGCATTGAAAAGCTTTAGTACGTTAGTTTGGTGAGAGTGCTTAATGCTTAGCGGAAACTGAGTCCTGTAAAGTATACACACGTCTCTTTCGGAGGTGTAAGAGCGAGGCTGCCTCTAATTATCATGGGACACTTAAGGCTAAACTGTTTTTGAGCATATTAGATTTGGAAGCAAATTACCATTTGGATCGTAATTTCGAAACACTCACTTAAGTTGTAGAGTACTGCGATAAATTCTTGCAACATAATAAGAAAGCTTAGCAGAAAGTAACTCGAAGGCATTGGCAGAGCATGTCCAGCCACAGCTATCTTGGAGACAGTTTATGATCCAAGAGTTTCAGATAGGTGACTAAGAATAGGTTGGATGTCTTGAGCAATTTGAAAAAAACCCACGGCACAATACTAATTTAATAAAGAGGTTGGGATAAAAGAAACTGAAAAGGAAGAAATTAAGTTGATTAGCTGATTAATTAGGATAAGTAGCTTAGTTTCAAAAGGTGATCCCAGTACGATAATTTATTGCATCCCTCAAGAATTTGTGGTCAGAATCTGGACTGTATAAAGATATAACGAAAGGTTTGTCTGATTTATGTTCTCTTGTCACTTGCCGAGTCACCTGTTTAAGACTAAAATTAACATGTAGGAACTCCCTAAACACGCGGTTCTCCATTATTTCAGAGTCCAACCCATAATTTTACCCTGTTCTCGTGTCTCTATTATTAGCCTTAATTAATTTCTCCATCTCTTTAAATACCTGCAATTCTACACTAACATAATTAAGAGCACTTGCAGCCTCCCTTGCTTTTCTGTTAAAGTTAACCTCCTGCCCGATCCTCTCTACTACTTGCAATTATCTCCTTCTCTACTTTTTACGACTATTTGGGAGATAATTTTTTGTTCTTAGAGAGGAAAAATGCCGGCTGTTGTGATCGCTAACAATGGCGACGTGCCAGAGTTTGAAGGCAGGATAACATTTAATGTCGTCTTATGTGCGGTGATTGCGGCTTGTGGAGGTTTAATGTTTGGCTACGACATTGGAGTTTCAGGTTTATATTTGATAATGGACTTGAACCTTTTGCATTTCTTATATATTGCAATGATTAACAGTGCTGATGCTATTAAATTCATGCAAACTTCAGGTGGTGTCACAGCCATGGATGATTTCTTGAAGAAATTCTTCTATCAAGTATGGGAAAGGAAGCAACAGGCTCATGAAAATAATTACTGTAAATATGACAATAAAAAACTGCAATTGTTCACATCGTCCCTGTACATAGCGGCTCTCATAGCCAGCTTTCTCGCTTCAAAGACGTGCTCAAAGTTTGGCCGAAAGCCAACTATGCAGCTTGCATCTCTTTTCTTCATCGGTGGCGTTGCTCTGACAACATTTGCTGTAAATATTGAAATGCTGATCATTGGGAGACTTCTTCTTGGTTGTGGAGTGGGATTCGCCAATCAGGTAGTAATTAAGAACCATACCTTCGTTTACCTGATAAAATATGCCATTGCCGTCTACGATCAACAATAATTTGGTTTTCTTTTTCTTCCTCCAGGCAGTACCGTTGTTTCTATCAGAGTTAGCTCCAGCAAAGATCCGTGGAGCACTTAACATTAGCTTCCAACTCTTCATTACAATCGGGATCTTGATTGCTAATATCGTCAACTACGCAGTCGGTAAGATTCATCCCTACGGATTTAGAATTTCACTTGGAATTGCTGGTGTACCAGCTCTACTGCTATGCTTTGGTTCGCTTGCCATTTATGAGACTCCAACTAGCCTTATTGAGCGCAAGAAAGTAGAGCAAGGAAGGGCAGTGCTTAAAAAGATCAGGGGTGTAGATAATGTAGATCTTGAGTATGATTCGATCGTGCATGCTTGCGAGGTGGCTAGCCAAATCACCCAACCCTACCATGAACTCATGAAGAGAGAAAGCAGACCACCGCTAGTGATAGCCATCGTGATGCAAGTGTTCCAGCAATTCACCGGCATCAATGCCATTATGTTCTACGCACCTGTTCTCTTTCAGACAGTCGGATTTGGGAGTGATGCTGCATTGCTTTCTTCTGTCGTAACTGGCCTTGTCAATGTTCTGAGCACCATAGTTTCGGTAGTCCTCGTTGACAGGGTCGGTAGGAGGGCGTTGCTGCTTGAAGCTTGTGTACAGATGCTTATCACCCAGGTTTGGATTTTAATTACTCTGTCTATCTTCCTCGCTCCAATGAATCATCCTATTAACGTTAATATTTCATTGCTTTGCATCCAGTGTATCATTGGAGGTGTTCTGATGAAAGATTTGAAGACAACCGGCACCCTACCCAATGGAGATGCATTGGTGGTGGTGATAATGGTATGCGTCTTTGTTGCTGGGTTTGCATGGTCATGGGGTCCTCTTGGTTGGTTAATTCCAAGCGAGACCTTCCCTCTTGAGACCAGAACAGCCGGGTTTTCCTTCGCAGTCAGCTCCAACATGCTTTTCACCTTTGTGATTGCACAAGCATTCTTGTCCATGCTATGCAATTTGAGAGCGGGGATTTTCTTCTTCTTTGCTGCATGGATTGTGGTGATGGGACTGTTTGCACTATTTTTGCTCCCAGAGACAAAGGGCGTTCCTGTTGACGAGATGGTTGACAGAGTCTGGAAGCAGCATTGGTTCTGGAAGAGATTCTTCAATGATGAACAAGTGGTGGAAAAAGGAGCAATTGAGATGATCCACCCGCATTTGACCTAAACTACAGAGCTGTACAGATGGGAATTCGAGGCTTGCGTCATATATTAACAGTAGAATCTTCTTTCGTCTTCTTGGGATCTTCATGTATTTCACCATTAATTGAATTCTGCAATAAACGATAATCAATGTTTGAGAATGAATTCAATTCAGTTTCGCAAGCGTGGAGTATTGCTGTCTATAGATTTGTTTGTTACATCTATATTATATACATGGACGCATGGTATATATTTTTTAATGCTCTGCATACAAGGAAGGTAAAAGATTAATTTGGTGCTTAATTTTTCTAACAGGTGATAATTTACTAGGAATCTCGTAAAAAAAATTATTCTTAATCCTGTAATAAAAAAAAAATACTAGAAAAACAATCATCAAGCTAATTAGTATTAAAATATGTTTTTTTAATTAATTTTTTATTCATTTTCTTCAGGTTAAAGTGACGTTAAAATATCTCCAAGATTGCTTCCAGTTCTTATGTATCACCGTACCATGTGGTTCTTTAATTCAGTGACTGGAATACTGCTATTGTTTAAGATTGTCTATATAACACTTCTGTGAA
>Ga0325410_1003703_pt1 | contig 17289 bp, 10 predicted proteins | sample PopdelMetagenome_16_FD_206182 | JGI IMG/M metagenome (GOLD analysis project Ga0325410, IMG submission 206182) | Populus deltoides microbial communities from Bellville, Georgia, United States - Xylem-PdIQD-R3 | ecosystem: Host-associated > Plants > Phyllosphere > Stem > Wood/Secondary xylem...
AAGTAAGTCATACCATGAAAATTCTTACAAGATTAATTTAAACTAGGAAACAAGTTAAGAAAATTTAAAATTAATTATAAAATCAAGTTTAATAAAAATATTAAATAATTTTTTAATACACTAAAATTTATTTAGATTCAATAAATGTTTTATCCAATACGCAGCAGACCAAAAAATTAGTTTTATCCTATAGCTGCACTGGATTAGATAAAAGGAGAAGCTGTAATTGCGCATCTAATTTCATTCAGCATAGCTTTTTATCAAAATAGAAAAAGATAATGTGTTATAAAATAATATTAAATTGATATTTATCTTAAAATTAAAAAAAATCAAGATAAACATTAACTATTAAAATGTAATATCTCTATTGCTTCGGTAGAAGTAAAATTAAGATAGAAAAAAAGTAATAATTTTATATTTTTATTGATAATGTTTTATTCCCTTTTCTCTCCATATAAATAAAAGAAAAGTTCTTATTTAATAAGCATTTAATATTATGTTGTAGTGTTTTTTTAAAATATTTTAAAATTCTTTTAATATCACCTTATTAAAATCATCTGAAAATATCTTAAAAAATAATTTAATCTTTTCAATTAAAAAATTATTTGAAAAGTATGTTGTAAGGGAAAAACAAATGCTATATAAAGAAAACATCAGAAAATAATATACTAATTAAAATAAAATAAAAATAAATCATTATCATCCCGTATAAATTATAAAAGCAGAATAAGGCAAAAAAAATAAAATCCCTCCACTTTCTTTGGCGGAGGAACGAGAATAAGTTCCGTGGACCCCGCCACATTGATACATCACCGGCCAACAACACAACCTTCCTTTTATCTAAACTGCACAAACGGTCCAGATCCATTGCTCTGCGTCGGCAAAGCAAACACTTTATCCCCAGTGGGCAACTCCAATACCTAAACATAATCTCACCCGCACCTAATCAAAATTCACGATTCCATTAGAGAGAAATCTAAAATTGAGAAAAAAAAAAGAAAGAACAGAACAGTTTCATAACACGAAACCGAGCAGAGTTTTAAGGAGAGAGGATTAGTTTTGAAAAAGATTCCTAAATAGAGATGAAGATCACGGCGTTATTGGTATTGAAGGTCAACCCGGAAGGATCGGATCCGGTTATTTTAGCTAACGCTTGCGATGTGAGTCATTTCGGGTATTTCCAGCGGTCTAGTGTTAGGGAATTCATCGTTTTCGTCGGTCGAACCGTCGCTAAACGCACCCCACCGGGCCAACGCCAATCCGTCCAGCACGAAGGTCCGTTTCAATTAATTCTGAGTTTTTGTTAGAGATCTCGTTTTACCGTTCCGTCGAATTGGATTTTTGTAATTTTAGATTTGATGAATTGGTCAAGTTAGGGAATTTTTTATACTTAATTTGATGTCTAATTCTTTGTAATTTCGCTAGTTTATGTGGTGATTTTTGGGATGCTGGATTAGGATAACTGAATTTTGTGTTTTTGGATTGGAATTGAATTATGCAGAGTACAAAGTGCATGCTTATAACCGAAATGGACTTTGTGCGTTGGGGTTTATGGACGATCATTACCCGGTTCGCAGCTCATTTTCCCTTCTCGATAAGGTAATACTTGTTTCCGCGCTTGTTACGGTGTAGTTTGGGTTTTATTTGGTGTTTATGTTGTTAGTTTGTTGATTGAATGGGCAATAATAATACATAAATAATTGATGTTTAACTATTGTGAAAAGAGATCAGTAAGAGCTTTGGAATGCAGCTGTAATTAGGATTTTGTATGATGTTTGATAGCTTTTGTTAAGGGTGTCGGATATTCTCTCTCGTTTTGGAATAAAGTTTTGTATTTTTGTGTCTCATCAAGATTTTAGAATTTTGCAATATGAAATCATGTAAAGGAAATAAATTTCATAGTTAGGTTTGCTTGAAGTTTCTTTGTGTTCCTATGATGCAATGCTATGTTTGCTTGAGTGACCTCCTGATGTGATACTATAACTAGATGGGACTTTTTTTTGGTTGAAAGCTGAAATCATAAAATTTATGTGAAGGATAACATTGATTCTGCCCAAAATTTAAAATATAGGTTGTTTTTTAAGTAGTATATTTGGTGGAGTAAACTTAACTGTACTTGCCATCTGATGGGTTTCATTTTAAGATGTTATATTGTAATCTTTCAGGTGATTGAAGAGTATCAAAAGAATTTCGGTGAATCTTGGAGGACTGCACAAGCAGATAGTAGTCAACCTTGGCCATATTTGAATGAAGCTTTGACCAAGTTCCAAGTAACTTAGACTTCTTTTTTCTTAGTCTCATTCCTGGACGTGATGCTTATTTTTTTTTTAATTTAATGAAAAGTATTTTGTAGTTTTCTATTCACAAATCTCATGAATTTAAAAGCCTCTTTGTTTTTCATTTTACCTTACTTTTTAATTTTTAAATTTTCAGGATCCTGCAGAGGCAGACAAATTGTTGAAAATCCAGAGGGAGTTGGACGAGACAAAAATTATCCTTGTGAGTAGCTGTTGATTAGATACATTTAGTTTTGCAATTCTGTATTCTTTCCTATCCTCTTCCAGTTAAAATGCTTGGTCAAATCTGCTATTCTTCCCTTTCCTGTTTCCATCATTAGCTTTTGGTTGGAGGTATTTTTGTCTCGTGGTTCTACCATATTGGAATAGCTATTTTGGAACCTATCAATTAGAGAATGAAATACTACTGTAATCAACTTAAGCAAAAAGCAGATTCATTCTTCATCTACGTGATCTGTGTTTTTTTTTTCTTGGGCCCATATGGAAATTGGTTGAGCAAACTGTAATGGCATGTTCTTTGGATAGACCTGGGTGTGAGAAACTATCTCCTGCAAAAATCAAAGTTTAAAAGCTTACAAACAGAAAAAGGGGTGACTAAGTTGCAGTAAAACTAGGAATAGCTTGAACTCCATCCCTGGAAAATGATCCACATGCTGGTTCTTTTTGAGTCTGTGGATTGTTATCTCATTTGTATACAGTAACCTATATTTGTGGTATATCTTAATTCAGTATAACATATCACGGAACCAAATGGCATCTTTAATCCTGGACCTACATAATCCTAATCCCTTTTGCAGAATGTGCAAGTGCAATATGCACAACATGCTCGCTTTGTTTAGAAGCTGGAATCTTCATCTTAGTGCAGCACTTGTCATGAGATTTGCTTGCTCAATACATCTCTTATTAAATGATTTTGACCTTACAGGTTTGTGATGTCCAATTTTAAGTCTCGGTAGCTGGCCTTCTGATTTGCCTTTGTTTCCTGAGTTTTGTGCTGTGCATGAATTTTCTTTTTGGTTTTCTCACTATCCGTTGAAAGAAATCTCATGCCAAAGTAATTAAAAGCTGAAAGTGTAGGCATAGATTACCTTCTGGTGATTCATAACTAATCTACTGAACATGATCCTTATAACTCAGTTTCCTAAATTACTCGCCCAGTGACATGTTTGTGTGTTTTTATTTGTTACAGCATAAGACCATTGACAGCGTGCTTGCACGAGGTGAGAAACTTGACAGTTTAGTCGAGAAGAGTTCTGATCTGAGTGCTGCATCACAGGTAAATGTGCACTCATTTGTTATGTTTTTTCTCTCTCTAGTGCACAGGTATCTGAAAAATAACATATGCAACTCTTGTATATGTGTTTATTGTTTTTTCCTACCTTAATTGTGCAAGAGTCATCTAATTGTGTTTTTGTTGCTTCATTACACCATCATTCCATGTATGTGTATGTTTCACAGTTGGAGAAGTTGACGTTAGAGTCTCTGTAGAAGTTTATTGACAAAAGTGTACAACTTTACTACATGATTGTTTATGTTGGGATTTTGATAACATCTCAAGAACGCGTTAATTAAAACCATTTTGTATTGCAAAAGGGGCATGGAACCTTTTGGGGGAAAATCAGATGCTATGAATTCTTTCATTTCTAAATTCCAAGGGACACTCAAAAGTTTTCCAAGTGCAGTTATTTTTTCAGTTCAGTGAAGTGCTAGCAATGACACTATCCACATGCTGATTAAACTTGCATTTTGTCATTCTTCTCACCATTGTTGTTGTGGTCTGTGTTCAGCTGTAGTTAATTGTCTCTTAAAAGAAATTTTATGGTGATTTATGAATACACCATTTATTTGTTTTGCTCGCTTTTAAAATTTTTGATAGGATGTTCTGCTGTTTCCATTTCCCACCAATTGGGTAGATGTATTTTGAACTTCTATATTATTGGCTCGTGTTCACTATACAAAAATTTTCAGTATTGGAAAAACGATTTTAGGATTGAGATCCTTTATAAACTTTCCCTTTCCCATCCACTCCCTTCAGCAACAAACCTCTGGTAATTAAAAGCAGGAAAACTTGCCCATCTAAGTCCAAAATTATCACACAATTTGACAAGGGTTTTACCATGAAGGCTCTACGCATCCAAGGTTGATGTTGTACTTGTATTAGAAACCTTTGAACTATGTTTTACTTTTAAAAAAAAAAAACGAAACAGAACTGTCTTTCTATTGTTTTCCTTTGATCTTATTTATTTGCTTGCCAAATGAATTCGCTTTCTATCTATAATTTTTAAGTGGCTGATCTACGTTGTACAATGTCAGAAACTGCAAGGAAAAATCTGGGAGCTATAATTTCAAAATGGAACTTTAGCTCGTCTGTTAATTTCTAGAAATCTTAAACTCAGCTATGCTTTTTCTAATTGCAATTTGTGGAGATTATTAACGCATAAACTTTGGTTGATTGTTGACACAGATGTTCTACAAGCAGGCGAAGAAAACCAATCAATGTTGTACCATACTGTAGCTGCAATGGCCACTCATTTGTCATACTGTTGAAGCTGGTGGATGGTAAATTGTGATTGTAATATGTCCATATCATTTATCAAATTTGTGTGGCTGAGTGGAATTTCTCCTTCTGGATATTTGTGTTGGATCGAAAAGAAAGGAAACCAGATATTGATCATCAAGTTTCTTATCATAGCTTTATACACCTCGTGTTAACTGGCAATATCATAGTTCGCACGCACCAGTGTTGTATGCAATTCTCTTATGTTTTAATCTTAAAACTAATATATAATTTGTTCAATCGTTTCCTACTGTCCATTCTCGCAGGGCGAACCCCAAATTATCTCACATACTAGCGATGATGCACACACAACATTCCTCATGAAACGTTGTTCTTTGCTTTTCGCTTGCTACTTTACATTTTGATCGTCGGATCTAGGAATGGAAGGCAAATGAGGTGTTATTCAAAGTTGTGAGACTGGAAAATCTCTTTGGCTTTTGTTGTCAGACGTTTTAGAGATGGTGTCGAAAACTCACATTGATTTTGAACAAATCAATGTGAATCTTTGTTAATGAATCCTGATTCCTAATAGAGAACCAGGAACATTTATAGTATATTACTGCTAGGGTTCATGGAGAAAAAAGAAACTGATCGATGCATTGCTGAATAAAACGGCAGCTTAATGCTTCCAAAATGAAAATAATTCCAACTTCAGCGTTCCATTCTGAGTATTATTAGCACGGAACCTTGAATCGCTTCAAGAAATGCCTGTGAGCCCTGAAAAAACAACGTGCTCTTGGGGGGAAAAACAACACAGGATTGCAAGATAAGCAAGAATCTTGGCATGAGTGCATTGCCATCGCTATCACGACAGACAATTTGACCCCACCTCGAGCTGGTTTCAAGATGCAAATCCAGACGACACTCATCAAAGATAAGGTCATAGATATTCTTCCTTGGATTCTAGTTTGGCATTGTGATTCCTTTTGCAAACTGTTGGCGTGATATTATTACCCAAAACACAAATCGTACCCCACAAGACAAACAACAATCCGAGCCTTATCAATCAAATTCAAAAGCCTACATCAAAATTATTTAGAAAAAGTTCTGCACCTTCTATATAATTTAGGAACCGACTATTCAAAAACAAGAACCTTCTTTACAGAAATTAAGGCACAAAGGGGTATTAAAACACAGTAGTACTGCTCTATGTTGTGCATGTGCTTAACCCTCTGCTTGATAATCTTTCTTATTTTCTACTTTACATTCCTAGAATGGATTTGATCCACCAGATGCCTTTGGTGTCCTTGGGCCCTTCTTCTTCCGGTGGTGGGTCAGTCTGTGGAGTCTTGTGGAGCTTCTCCACGTCGTATCCCTCTTCCTTGGCCTTCTCCACTAGCTGATTATAGATCTCATCCTCCATATGGGTCTTCCTGCATAGTATCTGAAAGCAGCACAGAACATATAATGCTGAGACCAGAAGATAAGCACGCTGCATAAACTATACATGCACCATCCTGTTTGTGGATTTAAAGAGCACAAAGCCCTACAAGCTTCAAACTTTAACACCATGTTTGTTTAGGAGGAGTAGGGCAGAGAAGAATGGGGCTGAAACCCTCCATTCTTGTCTGGTTTTCACTACTAATGGAAGGAAAGATGGTGTAAGGGGAAAACTGCCGAGAAAACAACAATTTTCAAAGAGGATAACGAAACAAGAAAGGGCCTGCAATCGAGAGGACAACTTGCATACCTTCCCCAAGATTTTATCCACCAAACAATTTTCTTCTCACCAATTTGCAGTTTTTAATTTTAATTATCAATCATAACATAATCAAATCAACCAACGTCACTAGTATAGATTTGGGGCAAATCATTAATCAATAAACTGATTCAAGAAATTAGTCCAGAAAGAAGGAGCATAATCAAGACAAATAAACAAAGCGAAGAAAAAGAAATTGCATTCATACATACCCAGAGATATTTCCTGCTAGGCTGGCCAATCAAAGCATACTGATAATCCTCATCAAGAGACAGAACCCAGTAATCTCCAACAACAGGAATGATGGGCAAGAATGGCGGGACATAAAACTTGACCTTGAGTTTAGCCTCATCACTGTTAGGATCAGCTTTATAAGCAGAACCCTCTATGTACCCTCTCTTGCCATCATTCCACGTCTCGTTAAGCACATGGACAGTGCCATCCTCATTCAGCGTATAAGTGGCCCTTGTGTTCACTCCGTTCTTGGGTTGGAATCTTGATGGAAATGAAGCAATTTCGTACCATCTTCCCATGTACCTCTTCAAGTCCACTCCTTTCACCACTTCCATTTCTTTTTTGGTAGCCATTGTTTCGAAGCTTTGATGGAGAGGGTTTTATCGCCTTGCTTTTTTCGCTTTACAAGTTATGTATCTTGAACTTTGAATACTTCCTTATAATACAAATATAGGAAGGGTTTGGTGGGCTGAGATATTTGAGGTGTAGATGTGGAGGGCTAATGACCTTGCATGTGGTGGGTGTGAAATGTGCTGGATGACCATGGGAGCTTCTAGGATCTTTTTGGCAAATGTCTTGATTTGGGAACATGTTGTGAATGTGACTTGGAAGAGTGGCAAACTTGGTGAGGAAGGAAGGGGACTTGGTGAGGAAGAAATGATAAAGATTAAGTGCATCTTTGAGAATTGAGAATGAATTAGATTTGTGGTTTAAAATGTTTTTTTATTTAAAAATATATTAAAAAAATAATTTTTAATAAAAAATTTAAAATTTTAAAAAATACGATTTACACCTGTTTCCAAACAAGCTTTCTAAGATAATGATATCATCTAATTGGATGAAGATTGGGTTTAGATTTTATAAGATTTGAGTCTATTTTCGAAACTAAGGAAATGAATCTTTTAATCTTAAAATAATTCGTTTAGTTGATTAAAGTATTTAAGGCATTAGTAGCTTAATTGACGTGTTTTCTTAGTTTTTGCTGCTGAAAACACGTTCTTTTCTGATTTCTAATGCAATATCTCTTTTCCTTTCCTTTCCTTTCCTTTCCTTTTGGATCGTTAATGATTTTTTCTTAAGAAAAGATATTATTTGTTGGAAAATATTTTCTTGATTTTTTTATATCTGACTACATCATAAAAAAACAGTCAACAAAAAATAATTTTTCATAAAAAAAACATAAAATTTAGATGGAAAAAAGTATTTTCCAGTTTAAAAGATTGGAAGGATAAAAAAATTATGATAGTAAAATACTTCATTAATTAATTAGTTATATATACATATATATTAATAAAATACTTTAAAATAAAATATTATTTAAAAATAATAAATTACCAATATATTTATATAGGAGATAACATACAATATAAAAGCATATTAATTTGATAAATTAGTGCATATAATACTTTAATTTAGATAATATTGCTAGAAAATACACCGAATACAAAATATGTTATATTATATAATAATTATGAATTTTAAGTCATATAAATTATGTTATAAAGTTAAGATACCGTAGAAAAGAAATTTACTCTTTTCAATTTTTAATGTTCTCCAAACACAAAATAAAAAAAAAAACAGTTATATATCTATAATATTATATTATATGTATAGTTACATTTTATAAAATAAACTATAAATAAATATATGATAAAATAAATCTTTTTTCATCATCACATTTCTTAAATCTCATTTTTTTATTGTAATTTGTAAATGGTTAAATAATTACATTTAATGTTTTATATATGTTACATAAACTTTAAAAAAAACTAATACATTAATAAGTGATTTTTTAGATTATTTTTCATGGTATAGTCTTGAAAAATGGTTTTCTAAATACTATCAAATATTATAAAATAATTTATTTTTTTATAAAAATAAAAGGAAAATATTTTTCAATAAATAAATAAATGTATTCATATGTTGCTTTTTTTTTTTTTTTGCTAAAGCAGAATGCAATTGGGAGGTGGAATGTTTGATTGGTCATAAAAGCATATTAATTTGATGTCGGCATTAATTATCAACATTTATCATATCACGGCACATGCGAGGAGCCTTGTCAGGCTGGGGCCTTGATGTGTGGCCAGGTGACCGAGCCTCGAGATGTGAAGATTTGAGGTGTTTCCATCAAAACCCGACTCAGTCCATCCATGAACAGATCATAACACACACACGCGCGCACGCAAGTTCAAAAGGAAGAATTTGAAAGCAATTTATTAGAATTATACTGATAAGAACTTGTAATCAACAATCAATTATTGATTGATATTTTGGAATGGTCTTATCTCATCTTATCCACACAACGCAGAATTCTTATCAACACAAAGCAGAATTCACTCCAAAAATGGAAATTAATCAGAACATAATGTTTAAAGATATTGTCTGAAATCTTCAAAGAATTAAAGCCCCAGAGACGTAGAAATGTGGGATAAGAGGTTAAAACTTCGGTAGTTTATCCCTTGTACTGATGGTAGAGCAAACGGCTCTGCTCAGCCTTGGCCCATCACTTATGTCACGCTTGTGGCAGCAAAGCAATGGATCTCTCATACTGACCTTGTCAACCCTGTTTATACAGTGACCCCATCTGCTTTTAACTGCCATGAAACAGCCTTTGCTCTTTGGCTCACAGTTTGGGATTTGGATCTAACTTCATGCATGTCATGTGTACACTTTGCAGCAACACTACTTGCATCAGCAAAGATGCTTGAGGCATGAAGGGAGTACTCTTGAATTTGCTTTGAACATTTCAAATTAAGCTTAAGTGAGTGAGACTCTGAGAAACAGATGTTTTGTTTTGCCAGGATACATGTTTTTACTTCTCAGGTCTGATTCCTTCAACAATGAGTAGGACCACTTCTGCAAGCATGACAGTAGAGGCTTACTTGGTAAAGTTAATGTAAGCCATGAAAGTGAAGCAACATAGCATGAAATGCCAACGTATTCGTAATAACTGCTGTAAATGGGCAAAACCCTACCACCCAAACCTGAAGAGGACCCTCTAATACCATGGAGAACCTTCCCTCTCCCCAAAGGAAAACTTAACAATGGTAACTTTGTTATAATAATAGTGCTAAGTATACATGTGTAAAGGAGACTTCACTTCTTAAGAGTAAGAAGTAGAAAGTGATGGAGAAATTGACCTGATAGTCTGATACAACTTTATGCCTGTTTTGTTGCAGTGATGCTAATTTTGACAATCTCTCATGCCACCTACTGTTATTCTCAGTTGGCATACTTTGCAGCTAGCTGACAACAAGTAGTGTACAATGCTACAGCTCAAGTAAAAAGATTCACATTCAATAATGGACAGTAAATTGAAATCCTTATCCTCTGCCTTCAGCAAGACTCCAAAATAACGAAAGGTAAGTCACGAGCAAAGGTGGGCGCTTGGTATAAAAAATCATCCAGGACTAGCCCCATCTCTTCCATAGTGAGAATGGCTCCTTGTGCATCTCTTCTGCTTCCACTCTTTGCCATTCTTGCAACACTACCAATAATACAATCAGTGCCCACATTTTTTCCAGGACCAAGTTATGATCAATCTTTAGCCAAAATACCAAAGGCCTCAAAACCAAAGATCCCATACAAGACTCACTACTTCCCGCAAGTCCTAGACCACTTCACATTTCAGCCCAAAAGCTCAAAAATTTTCTACCAAAAGTACCTTGTCAACAGCCATTACTGGCACAGAGGAGCTCCTATCTTCGTCTACACTGGGAATGAAGGTGACATTGAGTGGTTTGCTGCCAATACTGGCTTCTTGCTTGACATTGCTCCCAAGTTCAGAGCTCTTCTGGTTTTCATTGAAGTACTGTTTCTAAAAAAACTCCACAACATTAGCTATTGATTAAAAACCAGCTGTGAACTTGACTGTCATTCAGCATTAACATTTATGATTGATTTGTTTTAGTGTTATTTTTCAGCATAGATTTTATGGGGAGTCAATGCCATTTGGAAACAAATCATACAAGTCTGCAGAGACGTTGGGATACTTGAATTCACAACAAGCATTGGCTGATTTTGCACTTCTGATAAGGAGTTTGAAGCATAATCTTTCCTCTGAAGCATCTCCTGTGGTGGTTTTTGGTGGCTCTTACGGAGGAAGTAGGCTCAAAATCCCCTCTCAGCTTTTGATGCTTAATGGCTGTAGTAAATGGCTAAGATGAATTCATTTAACATCGAGCATCACAGCTGTTTTAATTTGCCTAGGAAATTAAGATCAATGGGATAGTAGCCAAATGTAGTAATTGAAAAAATAGTCATCAATGGTGTAGTAGGATGGTAGATGCTAATACCTCTTTATAGTGGGGGGCTGCTAGTTGTTTCAGTTGACTCGTAGAAAAATGGTCTAGATGGCGGGACTGCTGTTTTAATTTTCTTGTCACCGGTGAAATTAGTCTCTTTATTTCTTGTTTTTAATGAAAAGGTTTCCTCCTCTCTCTCTCTCAGTGCTGGCAGCCTGGTTCAGAATGAAATACCCACACATAGCCATTGGTGCATTGGCATCTTCAGCCCCTATTTTGCAGTTTGATGACATCACTCCATGGTCAAGCTTTTATGATGCTGTCTCCCAGGATTTCAAGGTCTCCTTTTCTTTCTCCCTCTTCTTCTGTGTGTGTTGGAGAGGGTGTCATTTCGGTTCAATTTTTTCTCAGTCTCCTTTTTTCTTGTATTGAAAGATAATTTTATTAATATGGGCAGGAAGCAAGCTTGAATTGCTATGAAGTGATAAAAGGGAGCTGGGCAGAGCTGGAGGCACTATCAGCTCAGAAGGAAGGTTTGGCTGAACTGAGCAGAACTTTCAGAGCTTGCCAGTAAGCCTCACCTTTTATTCATACAATCCTCAGAGGATTAAAAAAAGAAAGTATAATTCTGTTTTATGAAATTGTGTTTCACGTACAGACTCTGCCTTCGATACATCAATGGTGAGACAGAACCTTGACCTTTCATTTGGGAGGGAAGACAATCCTACTGGCTACCTCTTCAATTTAACTTATCAATACAATAATCAACTAGTTACAAGGCTGGGATAAAAAAAGAAGAGAATAGACGCGATACCTGGCTAAATGCATGAGAGGATTTGGCAGAAACTAATGCTATGACTTTGAAAAAGGATATGGCCAACGATGCAGAACTTGCAGAAGAAAATGCCCATATTTCTCACATAGGATATTGCAAAATGCATGACAGAATATGGGGATAGATAGTCATATACAGTCAAAAGAATTTCTTGACATTTTTCCATGGTCAGGAGATTTTGTGATATTGGGACACAATAGTTATTGAGAATACTGTTAATCCTTTTAATGATAAAATCTATCTTTTGGTTGAAAACATGTATGACTAATGCTCTTAGCAACTTCACCACACACACACGCTTACAAAACTCATAAGGCCATTTTCGCTTTCATGTCAACCCCACTTTGGCTATAGAAGATCAGCAAATAGTTGAAGATAAGTTAGTTTCCACCAAAGAAATTGTTTAATGCACATTTCTGAGTGGATTTTCTAACCTCAAGTCCCAAGATTAATTTATTGGTTTCCTTGTTCAGAGACCTTCATTCACTAGATTCAGTCTGGGAATGGTTATGGTCAGCATTTGTTTACACAGCCATGGTGAATTACCCAACTGAAGCTAATTTTATGATGCCATTGCCTGCCTACCCTGTGCAAGCGGTAAGATTTGCTTTCTAATGCAGGTAGAAACGCATAAGAATTCATATAAAAAAAACTATTTTGAATATCTCCGACTGATTATATACTCTGAAAAATTGCTGTCTCTGATGAAGATGTGCAAGATTATCGATGGATTTCCATCGGGGGCTTCAAAGATCACCAGGGTGTTCGCAGCTGCAAGCTTATATTACAACTATTCTCGGGCAGAAAAATGCTTTAAGTTGGAACATGGACCTGATGCTCATGGTCTACATGGTTGGAATTGGCAGGTACATGTTTATGACCATAATCCTTCCAATTCCTTATTTTTGATTTGCTGATTTAATTTGAGTAAGAAAAAAAAAATCAAGTAAATTATTTAAGGCTTTACATGGCTAATCTGAAGGTATATTTGAAAAGTTTTTAGGCCTGTATAAGACATTATTACTTCAGAAGAAATTATGTAGCATAAATTATGAAACCGATCCGTTCTTTACTACTTGGCCTCGAATTTGAAGCACACCAATAGATAGCCAATAACCCAAATTTGTGAGTTGCTTGATTACAAGACTAAACCTTTCATCTAAAAATCATGCAGGCATGCACAGAGATGGTCATGCCAATGACATGCTCTGAAGAGAGCATGTTTCCCACATCCAGCTTTAGTTACAAAGAGTTTGCAGAAGATTGTATGAAAACGTTCGGGGTTAAACCTCGACCACATTGGATCACTACTGAATTCGGTGGCAAAGTGAGTTTTCTTCATTTTCCCTTCTTTTATGTATGAAATTCCTGTCATAATTTCTTAAGCCATCAAGAGATAAAGGGAGTAGACATGTTTATTATTTTAGAAAATATCTGTCTTCTGTGTAGAGAATTGATCTTGTTCTGAAGAGATCAGGTGGCAACATAATATTTTCAAATGGAATGCAAGACCCCTGGAGCAGAGGAGGGTTAGTTCTTCTATTTCTCTTTGGCATCCTGTTTAGTTTTCAGCTAACCATTAATGGTATATATTGTGGATTTCTTCGTCACAACAACAGCTAGGGTTCACCCTCAATTGTTGGCATACAAGGCATCCTCTAAAGATTATCTCTTGACTACTTTTTTGCTTATTTATACCTCTTATTGCTGATGCTGATGCTGCTGCAAAGATCTAACTTAGTATCTTTGGATCTTCAGTGTGCTGAAAAATATATCTTCCAGCATCATTGCCCTTGTCACAGAAAAGGGTATGTGATAATGTGAATCCCTCTTCTTCTTCTTCCTCCTTCTTACAGCATGCTTTTATGTGCTGCAACTTAAAACTCATGTCATTGTTTTTTAAAGGAGCTCATCATGTCGATTTTCGATCTGCAACGAAAGATGACCCAGAATGGCTTAAAGAGCTGAGGAGACAGGAAGTTGAGATCATTCAGGGATGGATAGACCAGTATTATCCAGATTTAAAGCGGACAAATTAAGAATGAAAAGGAAGCATGAGTAATCAACTAGGGAACTGCCATCAGCGTTACAAAATGTGTGCTTCAATTTACAAGTGTATGTAGCAACATGATGCGGTCCCGTGATATGCCTATAATTAAAAAAAAAAAAAAAGGAAATCATACAATTGCTTGCATCTCTGCGAATCTATGCTTTGAAACTTCAATAATGACAAGCTGGGCAAGTCTAGGATCCAACATAAGCAACTAACAATCTCTCACTCTCAATAGCTATAACAGGCAGGCCATGCCCCATTATATTAAAGAGTTTTGGAAGGAGATGGCCTCCATATGAGGGCTATCTCTGTGTATATATCATTATTATACGACCATACAACCAATATATAATCTTACCTTAATTACAATATATTGTATGACATGCAATACAAGACTACCATATATAGCTAACATGAAATTAAGGATAACAAATTGCTGTTGTCCATTACAACCCCCTTGGCAATTTGAGCATGAGATGCTAGAATGCTCATATATATTGGCACATAATCAGGCAAATGGAGCAGGAGAGAGCCCTTTGGTGAAAATATCAGCCACTTGATCACTGCTGGAAACAAAATAGACTTTGATATCTGCCAAGCAACCCGTTCACGAACAAAATGCAAATCAACCTCTAAATGCTTAGTCTGGGCATGATTATCAGGATTGACGACAAGATAGGTGGTAGAGATATTATCACAAAATACTTCAATGGGTAGACAAGGTGAAACATACAAGTCACTAAGCAAAGAACGAAACCAACATAATTCGGCAACAACAACAACAACAAGGACATGATACTAGGATTCTGTACTACTTCTTGAAACCATATGTTGTTTTTTGGCTGCCCAGGAGACTAGATTAAGACCAAGAAAAACACAAAACCCAGCAGTAGATCATCAAGTATCAGGACATCCAGCCCAATATGCATCACTATAAGCAAGTAAGGAAGAAGGATCATAATGGTATAATTGTAAGCCAAAATATGTACCTTTGATATAACGTAAAATCCTTTTAACGGCATGCCAATGAACATCATGAGGAGCATGCATGAACTAACAAATTGTATTAACAACAGAAGCAATATCAGGACGTGTGAAGGTAAGGCACTAAAGACCACCAACAATGCTTCGAAAGAGTGTTGGGTCTTTAAATGGAGAGCCGTTCAAAAAGAGACAAATAACATATGGAAGTAGTTATAATATAAATAGGTTTGGCATCTCCAATGGAAGCATGAGAGAGTAATCAGTGGCATACTTGGATTGACGTAAAAACAGATCACCAATATTCTTATAGACTTCAATGTCCAAGAAATAATGGAGCCCCTCAAATCATTCATGGCAAATTCAAACTTCAGAAGAGTGAAGAGGAAGCTGTAAGAATAATGTTATCCATATAAAAAAACAAGATTGTCATATCAGTGGTCATGCGATAAACAAGCATGGAATAATCAGCACGGCTACAAGTAAAACCATGAGCGTACGTATAAGAACACAGTAAAACGAGTGAATCATGCTCTCGGTGCCTATATGAGACCATAGATGACATGATTAAGGTGAAAAGGATAATTGGGATGACGAAGATGAACAAACCCAGATGGTTACCGTATGAAGATAGTTTGAATAAGATGACCATGAAGAAAGGTATATATCTTTAACATTCAACCGGTGGATTGCCCAGCCATGATAGAGTGTAAGACTAAGAATAGTACGAATGGTAACAGGCTTAATGACAGGACTAAAAGTTTCATCAAGATCGACCCCAGCTTGCTGATTATATCCTTGGACAACTAACCGAGCCTTGCATCTCTCAAGAGAGCCATCTGTCTTTAATTTCTGCTTATAAACCCATCGACAACCAAGTATATTGTAATTGTGGAAGGAGAAGGAACAAGTCTGATTGGAAAGCAGAGCTTGATATTCAGTTATCATATATAGCATCGCACCAGCATTGATGCTTGCCAACTTCCTTGAATGAAGATGGTTTAACATATGAAGAGTTAAAAACAACAATAAATGGGGGTAGAGGAACAAGGGAAGGCAGCGAAGAAGAAGATGTGACTAAATCAACCTTAAGATGTGAAAAATCTTGTGCCCTGTATGTATGAATTGGAAACAAATTATTCCATGAGAGAATTATATGGAAAATGATCTTCCTTAAAAATGGCATGCAGAGAGAAATAATAACTTTTGTGGACAAAGGATCATAACAACAATATCCTTTATATATAGCAATTCACATAACCCAAAAACAAATATAACTAAGAACAAGATGATAATTAAGATCATTTAGAAAAACCACATAATAATGTTATGAGGCTATTAATTCCATTAATAGTATTATTTCGAGTTTATCTGCAAAGCTTGTTCATAAATAGTATTATACTGAGGTTTATCTATTTATTATTTCAATAAATAATACCATCTCAGCATCTTTCATGAATAAAAATGCTATTTCAGGCTTTTTCACGCATAGTACTATCTAAGACTTGTATATGAAATTCATCTATGAATAGTACTATTTAAATTCCCATGATTTGGCCTGAATTTTACCATCTTCCAACCCATTTCATGTTACACTTGCATTTCATGGATAGTCCGAAGGTCCATCATTTAACTGCCCCCTGTCATGTGGTTTTAAAACGACACCATTGTCAAGCGTGTTTGGTGCTTGGACCATTTTATTGTCATTCCCAGCTGGAATTGGGGCACCGACAGTACGTGTCCCCTAAAGCCATGATTAGTTATTATTATTATTATTATTACCTCTGCTCCGGAAGAAAGCCATGTAAAGTTTAATGATGCTGGGGATTTCATCTTTCCCATCTTAAACTAGTTTATCAGCCCGCGTTTTTTGGTTGTGGAGTGAACATAAATTTCTTAAAATATAAAAAATATATTTAAATCATTAAAAACTTTTTGTTATTATTATTAAATTTAGTGTAATAATTTAAACTTAAAAAATTCCTCCCCAAATCTTTAATTATATCCAGTAAATCTATCAATTCCGTGATATGAGTTATTAATTTTACTGAGTCGAATTAAATTTTTATTTTATTATATAATAAAAAATATTGAGATCAATTTATCAGTAACCCAATACTAAGCATAAAATTCAAGAAAATCCCTACGTTAAATGATGAAATTAACAATAAAAAAAACAAACGATATAAAAAAAAAATCTCAAAAAATCCCAACTTGGCTTTTTAATTAATATTTAGTCAACTTATTAATTTTGCGATCTTAGTTATGTATTTAACTCAGTCAATTTATTTTTTTAATTTTATTATATAATAAAAAAATACAAAAAATAATTTATCATCAACTCAATATTAAATAATAAAATTAAATAAAAATCTCACTCTAAATAATA
>Ga0325410_1003704_pt1 | contig 17286 bp, 12 predicted proteins | sample PopdelMetagenome_16_FD_206182 | JGI IMG/M metagenome (GOLD analysis project Ga0325410, IMG submission 206182) | Populus deltoides microbial communities from Bellville, Georgia, United States - Xylem-PdIQD-R3 | ecosystem: Host-associated > Plants > Phyllosphere > Stem > Wood/Secondary xylem...
AAACAATTTGTTCCATTAAAATATTCCATCAATCCAGGGATAATCTGGAGGCATTCAAATCATCAGTCCATATTTAATGCTCAATGGCATTAGTTACCAATGCAAACGCAAGAAATAGGGGCAATCGCAGCATCTAATAAGTCTGTGCAAGGAGTTATTTGAAAGAAGACAGATCAGCCATGACTCATTTCATGGAATATACATCCATCCCCGGACAACCTGGAGGCATTCCTGTCAATCCAAATTTTCTGTGACCATTTGCAGAGCTATCAAATTCCGAGTCATATATACAGACAGCCTTCCAAAATATTCTTCACAAAATACCAAATGACTATCAACTACAGTCATGTGGAATCATATTTAGGAAGTGAACCCCTTCCTCTGCGTGCTCAATCTCAAATTCTCAGCAGTTCATGGATCGACCAGGCCAGCGGATTGGTTTGTGTTTTCCGAGTGAAGTTAAAAATCAGTTTACTGTAGCTTATTGACAAGCAGGAGGTACAGATATTTGGACCCTTCTCCTCTAAAAGTTTTCGATTAAATCCACCTGTAGCAGATAAATAGCCTGATCTCATTAGCATGTCAACGACACACTCATAAGGATCTTGGCTTGGCCTTGTTTTATTATCTTTCATTTTCTGGCTAAATATCACCATAACATCCTTAAACCAGCCCTGCATGATTACAAGCACTCAAAATGCACGATTACGATGCACTATCAGGATCTTCCCCACAATTCCACATCTCATGGAAGAGAGAAAAAACTCTCCATGGCCATTGATCCTGTAGCCATTTATAATAGCATTCCAAGAAACCAATCCTGGACTCTTCAATTCATGGACACACTTTGTACGCACCGCGCGAGTCATAAAAGCCTTCAGTGCTAACAAGCACTCCAGCTAAAGATAGAATTGGTAACCAGACCCGTTTTTCACATTTGGTAAAATGAACTCATGGAATTTTGGCGAAACCCATTTGTCGCATACCCAGGAATTGCAGTAGAACACGAAATTGTCTTTCTTTGAGAATCAAACAGTTCCCCATGAAATTCTACATGACCAGAAGAGACTGATCAGGAGTTTTGAATAGTTTAATGCAGTAATGCTAGAACATTGACGTTCGCATGAATTAGAGAAGGTATTGAGATGAAAAATAACAAATCCTCTCTGAATTTGCTTGTGAGCCATGTAATTTATAAGAATCGCTTACCTTCAACTGTAAGGTTGTGGTGTTTGGAGCTTTAAACAGTTTTTGCTGTTACTCTAGTAATAAATACTCTGATCTTGAGCCAAAATCCAGACTTTTCTTTATGGGCTTATGGAAGGCATTGGATGGATTACATGGGTTTTAGGCTAACATAGGCCAGTAGCTATTGATAGAGCCCAGACCAACTCTTTCTTGTTGCGCGATAGAACAGGCTGAACCAAATTTATGCCCCAGAATTGGAGGGAGTTTTTGTGAGAAGGCCTTGAAATTCAAAAATTCTTTTTTTTCGATTTCGATTTTGAGAATATTTCTCTGTTAATTTCTATATAAAAAGATAAGATCTTTCCTGTTCGAGTTTTACATGAATTTCTTTTAAATTTATGTATATATATATATAGATTAGCATTTAGCATGATCGTAGTAGATGGAAAGGCAGGAATAAAGTAGAAATGTTGAGAGATAAGTTAGATTTTTTTTATTCAACAGTAATAAGAGATATTTTCGAGTCCACTAAATATCTGATTGAGACTTATTAGTTTTTTCTTTTCAGATATTTTTTAAGTTTTTTTTAAATATATTAAATTGATATTTTTTAAGTATTTTTTAATAATTTTAATATGTTAATATTAAATTTAAAAAATATTATTTTTAATATCTTTTCAATTAAAAAATATCTTTAAAAAACATTATACATCACATTACCAAACCCTACTTTAAAATTTAAATACAACCACGACTGGGTTTCTTTTACACAAATATTACAAAAACAACGAATATTTATGGATTAAATTTTATGCTTCGTTTGTTTGCTGGAAAATAGTTTTTTTTGGAAAGTGAATTTCGGATAAGTGAATTTCGGAAAAGTGAATTATTTTTCGATGTTTGGTAGTGTAATGGAAAATAAGTTGGAAAACACTTTCCAGTGTTTGGTTATGTCATGGAAAATGAGCTGAAAAATAACTTATTAATGTTTTATTTTTTTCAAGTTTATTAAAATAATGAGAAACAAATCTTACAAATTAAAAGGTTGAATGAGAATGAAATTGAAAAAAAATGTAATTTTATAAATTATCTCAAATAAAATAAATAATAATCAAAATAATAGAGATCAAATCTAAAAAATAAAAAAATTAAAAGATGAAGAAATTAAAATAATAATAATTAATATTTCATAAATTATTTCAAATAAAATAAGTAACAATAAAAAAAATGAGGACCAAATTTGATAGATAAAAGATTTCAATTAAAAAATGATAAGAGAAAAACAAGTAACAATTATAAAAGTGAGGACCAAAATTAATATAAAAATTAAATTATAAGGAATTAAATTGAAAAATAAATATTCAAAATAAAAAATATATATATATATATATTAATCAAAAGTTTGAGAATCAAATTTGATATAATCAGCAAATAATATGATATTTTTAATTTTTTCACAACTTTCAGAAAATGTTTTCCGTTCAAAATAAAAAGAGAACACTTTCTTAAAAATCAATTCAAATTTTTCATTGATAGAAAAATATTTTTTATTGGCCAAAAAATATTTTTCATTAACCAATTTTTTTAATAACAAACAAAAATAAAAAAATAAAAAATTAATTTTTCAAAAACCACTTTTTATAAAACAAACACAAACTCATATTATCTTAAACCCAAACTCGAAACAAATAACGAAGTCCAATATGAACTTGAACGAGCATGATTTGATTTTTTTATACAGAACCCAGCTTTACTGGATATCCATGAACCAGCCCTGAAAATGAAAGATACAGTTTACAAAATATGAACTTATCTATAATTTACTTACCCCTACGTGTAGCTTAATTAATCACACAAAGATGCTTAAATTGATACAAATCCCTTAAGATTCAAAGCACCTGTCCAGCAATCAGGCCGTCATCTTAAATAAAATCTGACAGCTGACAAGATACGGTTCCACACGGCCAGCTCCTAAGTATGCCACGTGGCTTTTTTGTTTTGTTTTGTTCCTCAAAGCTCCCAATCGACACGGCTTCTAATTCCTTCGATCTTAAGATCACAGAAGCCTTTAAAATCCCCACACCAACCTGACATCCCTCACTCCCTGTCTCTTCCGAAATATCTTTCTTACCGAATGTCATCTACAAAGCGCAATTCTCTCTAGCCGCAAGTCATTCTCTCAAACCCAGAAGCCATGTCGACTTCTACTTCGTCCTCTTTGTATCCTAATATTGACATGAAAGACGTGGCAGGCAACAAGAAGAACGAGGCGGTTTCACCACTGGGTTCAAACTCCGAAGCCCATGAAGAAATCTTGATCAAAATCCCAGGATCAATCGTTCATTTAATTGAGAAAGATCGTAGTGTAGAATTGGCTTGTGGTGACTTCTTTATTGTGAGTCTTAAACAGGGTGAAACCACTGTTGCTGTTTTTGCTCGTGTAGATGATGATATTCGGTGGCCTTTAGCTAGAGATGAGGCAGCGGTTAAGCTTGATGAATCACATTACTTCTTTACTCTTCGTGTGCCTGAAAATGAATCGGATGGGGGTGAGTTAAATAAGGGAGAGGTTGAGTTGTTGAATTATGGGGTATCTTTTGCTTCGAAAGGCCAAAAGGGCTTGTTGAAGGAGTTCGATAAGATATTGGAATGTTATAGTTTGTTTTCGGTGCAAGAAGTGAAGAAGAGTGGAGGGAAGTCGAAGGTAATTGATTGGAATGTAGCGAAGGAGATATCGCCGGATGAGTTAGAGAAGAATAAAGAATTGATGGAGAAGAGTTCTGCTGCGTATTGGACAGTGTTGGCTCCTAATGTGGAGGATTATAGCTCGGGTATTGCTAGGACGATTGCGGCCGGGTCAGGGCAGCTGATTAGGGGGATTTTGTGGTGTGGAGATGTGACAGTGGATAGGTTGAAGTGGGGCGATGGGTTCTTCAAGAAAAGGATTCGTAAGAGTAAGGATTCAGATATTAGTCCAGGGACTTTGAGGAGGATCAAAAGGTTTGTTTTTCAACGTTGATGATTGATTTAATTTCTGATTTTAAAGGTTTCAATTCTATTTTTTGCACATTTAGCCATCTAGTTTTGCTATTTATTTAATAAAATTGATTATTAGGATAGGCTGTTCTTATTATTCTTTGTTCGTGGAAGTGGAATGGTTAAAACAAAAGAAGCATGTTCTTTGAATTTTGGAGTTGCTTTGCTATGCATACTTGTGTTCATCTCTGCATTTTAAAGGTGTATAAATAATTTTTAATATGCTTGTTTCCTCTCTTTGATTTGGGTGACTCAATATCGAACAGTATGAACTGAAATATGATTTTATCTTGGGATATTTGCAGGGTAAAGAATTTGACAAAAATGTCAGAGAAAGTGGCTGTTGGGATTCTTTCGGGGGTTGTCAAAGTCTCTGGATCTGTTACAAGTCCAATTGTGAACTCTAAAGCGGGCAAGAAATTTTTTAGCCTATTGCCTGGTGAAGTTATTCTTGCTTCCTTGGATGGATTTAGTAAGTGATTCATTCGCAATTGTTTGGTTTATTTTTTCTCAATTTGTGTGGTTGCTGAACTGAAATCTAACTCACAATACTGTTTCCTCCCCGTGTCTTTGGTGTGCTTGTGCAGTCAAGGTGTGTGATGCTATTGAAGTTGCTGGAAAGAATGTCTTGTCAACCTCATCAGTTGTCACAACTGGACTTGTCTCACACAGGTATATCTTAATCTAACTCTTAAATTGACGCTCCACTTGAATCATCCTTATCACGATCAACTTTATCGTCCCTTCCATTGCTTTCATTCAAATAATTATACCATTGCTGGCAAGTTGGAATTAAAATTTGTGGTGATTCTGTTCCTCTGCAATGGAATCTTTATGTTTCTATAAGGTTTCTAGTTGCTTTAGAGACAGGTCCTTTTCCACTCATCTAGGTATCTGGCCGCCAGTGGCATATACAGAATCTTACCTTAATCTTTTGCCACTTTGCATCTTGCATTGACATAGTGTTAGAACACTACAGTTCGTGAATGTGCTTTGGCTGGACAGAGCTGGAGTAGATTTTAGATGAGATATAGTCTGAATCGAATAGTGTACTTTCTGTGCTTCTAAATGAGTACGCATTTGATGTTATGATTGGATATTTCCTTTACAGATATGGAGAAGATGCTGCAAAGGTAACACACGAAGGGCTTGATGCTGCAGGACATGCTATTGGCACTGCTTGGGTTGTGTTTAAGATAAGAAGGGCTCTTAATCCAAAGAGTTTCTTCAAAGCAACAACTCTTGTAAAAGAGACTGCAAAGGCAAATGCGGCTAAAATGAAGGCTAGTAAAAACAAGAAGTAAAAGACTAAAGTCAACTGGTCTTGTTAGGTTTTATATTATTTTATTTTTTTAGTCTGTTTATGGGAACAAGGGTTAGGAAATACCATGAGGCTTCTTTTGGCCTGTAGAATTTTTTAAGGCTGTAGTTTGTCAACTGGTAGTTCGTCAGGGAATGCAAATCTGTAGTTGTATGTTTGATTTTGTTCACTTACCTAATGGATGATTCAAGGAATCGAGTTTGTGCTGCTTCGTTTCTTTTACCTGAATCTTAGCAATGGTTTTCTCGTACATATTTAATGTTGTCTGATTGCTTGAGCTAGTACATCTTTTGAGGATAGCATTAAGTTGAACAAGGGTTTAGGCTTAAAACTTATTTTGATCAAACAAGAGTTCCTTGAATCTGCAGTTAAGCACCTGAGATAGCACTTGCACGGAATAAGATGGGTATTGGTGGCTGACAAAAGGATATCTGTCTTGAATTTTTTGGAGATTGAAAAGGATACATTTCAGTCCATGCAGGACTCTTTAAGTTCTTCACGGAATAAGATGGGTATTGGTGGCTGACAAAAGGATATCTGTCTTGAATTTTTTGGAGATTGAAAAGGATACATTTCAGTCCATGCAGGACTCTTAAGTTCTTCAATTAATATACTTATTGACACAACTTGACGAATTCCCTTCTTGAAATGCGTACTACCGATCCATAGCTCTCTCAGTAACTAGTTTTAAATGGCTTGTAAGTTTTGAGATCCAAGACAACCCCGGCAACAGACCCAACAGCTGCGGCTATGGTGATCATGAGGCAAGTCATACTGAGAATCTGGAGCCCTATCCACTGGCTTGTCCATCGCCCAATCTTCTTCTGAGAAATGTACATCTCAATGGGAAAGAAAACTGTCAATGGCCAGAATCCCATGGCACCGAGGAGTCCAACAACATCATTGAAGAAGGGCATGAGCATGGCTATTAAAGTTGTCAGCATAACAAATATTGTTCTCCATGCTAGCCGGAAGAAGTTCAGCTGGTACACACCATAAAAGGGGATGGGTACCTCATATTCTGCTGTCACAAAATCGCTCTTAGGCCACTTCCGAGCACTCCATTTTTCTACAAATGCAAACAATGGCTGGCAATAGACCTGCAAGAACACCATGGAAAAATCAACATGAAACTCGAATCTTGTTATTAATTCAGAACTTGTAAGGTTATCATTGCTTGAAATACCAGACAAATCAACATGAAACTCGAATCTTGTTATTAATTCAGAACTTGTAAGGTTATCATTGCTTGAAATACCAGACCTGATAGGCACCAACAAGATGAACAACGATTGCAACATTAGCGATGTCTAATAGCCAGTAGGGGTTGTAGAATCCAAAGCCAGTCAAAAGATTTCCGGGGGCCAAATCACCAAAAGCTGCATAGCCCATGCATCCACAGAGTAAGTAGAAAATTGTAGTTATAATGATGCTAAATAAAGTTGCTTTCTTCATGGTTTTGTATTCTGCAGGTGGAGATCTTATTGTATCCTGCAAATGAAAAGGCAAGCACAGGTATCAATTGTTGGACTACTAAATTTACCCTCAATGACTGTTCCATAAAATGTAGTCAAAGTATTACCTGAATTTCGATGAGGATAATGGAGAACGAGTAAGCAAAGGCAATGGCTCCAAGAGCTTGCAAACTTCTCCATAGTTTCTGTGTAGAAGTAACTGGTCCAGTATGTGTTTCCGTCCCTATACTGATACCAGTCAGGCTTCCTTTGAAGGTTCCATTTCCTGCAAATGAGAGTGCAGAGTTATTCTTTGAAATTCATTATACACGACTCAAATTCCTATGCTTGTACTAAGTCTTTCCATTTAATATCTTTGCTGCTGAAGTAATTTCTAGATTTGATCTGTTTCTGTAAATAATGAATAATGAGATAATCAGAATCACAATGATGTAATTATTTTTGTATACCTGCAACTTTGCCTATACCGAGACCCAAACCAACTGTAGAATATGTGAAAGACATTATAGCAGCCACTATAGAAAGCCACCATACTTGATCAAAGTCTGGTATCTGAGAAAATAAGATCTCTATGATTCCAAATGTTATCATAAACCCATTGCTTGACATATGACATGGATCTTTTCCTCCACTGCTATGGAAACAGTTTGATCTCTTTATTGCCCTAAAATCAACAGAAAAATATTTCAAATATCAACGGTTATTGTGTACGTGATTTAACGTTCATTACAAGTAGAAAACAATATGAAACTCACATCATGCTGACTGATGCTGCAATCGTATAACCAATAGCAACACCAAACAAATTCAAGTATTGAATCAATCCACATAACATCACCTTCCGTCCTCCTGCAGCCGACACAGAGATATTTTCACCATCATGCTCATGATTATAATGACAATTTAGCCAGCTGAAAATGATGGTTCTTACCCAAGTAAGATTTGACAGCATCCATGTAGGTGTAATTTCTCTGTCCCGTGACAGGGTCGCCAGACCTGTAGCACTGTGCTAGTAGATTCGAAGTGTAGAGATTTACAAATGCAAATAGGACCATAACAGCTGGTCCTGCAACCCAACCTAGCTGCGCTATGGCCCAAGCCAATGATAGGACTCCTGACCCTATAACAGCAGTGATTATATGGGAAGATGAAGTCCAGAAATTTCCTGCACCATCAAATTTTTAACCCTTACTAAACGAAATTAACTAAGTGCCCAAAGAGTAAGAAAACCATCCAAATTCACAAACAATAGTTTGATATTCAAGACAATGTTTACCTGTTCTTTTCAAGCGGCCATCATCATCAAAGCACTTTGAGTAATTGGATTGAGGGTTGATAGCTTCACTCTCACTAACTTTAGGCTGGACTTCCACCTCTAAGTAGTGCCTGATATCATGCCTTTCATCTGCCTGAAACATTGATGGACACACATATGAAGTATAAGGAAGGCAAGATATTAGTATTTCTAAAGGAGAATTAAAGTGTACATCTCATTTTGATCACAACATACCACTCCATGGTGGATTCTGCTAGGCATAGTTCGACTCCTAGGCAACATGGTTCCAAAAAACAGAAACGGAGAAAGAAAGAAAGGGATTAGAAGGATTGTTGCAAATAGAGAAAGGTGTTTCAAAAAATGATACGGTAGGAAAATAAGGTAGAGAGAGCTAGTTGGAGGGTGATTGATGGTGCAAAATACGGAGAGAGTTAGGCTTTATATACTGGGATCAAAAGTGGTGCCACACGCGTCGTGAAGAATCATGTAACACGCTCGCCTTCTTAGTGCATGTTCAAAAATGTCCTATCAAATTTGAATCAAAATTGAAACAGTACTATAAATACACTATTAGTGATTCCTAGTTTCACATAGCTTCTGCCCTTATAACTTTTGTGATAATCACAGCGTGCACACTTGCTGAATCTTGAGTCCTGGCCTTCTGGGTCCTTACCAAATACCACCTCTGCGCTGTCTCCAAGCATACTGTGAGTTATGTATGACATCATGAGAAGGCAGAACAAGACCTTAAACATTAAGAAAATATCTCTAAGCATCAATAAAAAGCTTAGCATATTCACTCCAATTCAAGCATTGGCAAGGTGGCAAAGCAGTTTTAATAGAGTTGTTTACATCTGCTAGATTATGCTCTAGTGATTGCTTGCAGGTGGTTCGATATCCTGATGCATCATGCACCACAGAAAAAAACTTGGAACTTGTTGATAAAAGGTAATATAAAATCATTCTTTAAATTTCATCTAACATTTTAAATTTTTTAATCAAATGACATGATATCTAAATCTACATAATCAACACTCTTGATGATGTTTTAAAAATCCAACTAGTCTAGGAATAGAAATAGAACTCCTGGGTTGAACAATCGATTAATCAATTAATCTTGACAATCTTCTTCATTTTCCTTAGCCAAGATAGTTGATAGTTTATATTTGGTTCTTAATAGGCCAAAACTACTCGTGACTAGTACCTGTAAAAGGTCTTTTTTGGTGGAGGTGTGCTCTTCGATGCTTAAATAAGTATCTTTTTAGAAAAAAAAATACATGAATATTTTAGAGAGAGATTATCTGAAAATATATATACAATAAAGAATGAAGATTGTGAACCTTTATTCTGAAGGTTTCATTGTGTATTTATAACCCATTAGTCTTTTTATAAGAAGAAGAATTTGCAGTGTAATTACCCTAATAGCATTTAATAAGGGATAAACATCTCTTACAGCTATATTAATGTTAGATGAGAATATGGTGAGTCTTTGAAGGACTTTTACATATCTAAATAAGTGTATAAAGATTAGAGTTTAAGACGTTAAATATAACTAAGTCTATAGAAACTAAGTTCTTCCTCAAAATTAGATTTAAGAGAAGTCGGTCATTCGTCTCTTATTGAATTACTTATTCAATGAGCATTCTCAATATTATGGCTTGAAAAGGACTCAAACCTCCACACTCTTTAGCACGAGATTTTGAGTCTTGCGTGTCTACCGTTTCATCATCAAGGCATCTTGAAAGTGAATCGTATTCCATGAATATAATATCTATGTAGTGTGATGTATGGAATATATGATAAAGGTGGAGTGCTAGAGTATTTCTATTGATCGGTCATGTCATATAGGCCCGAGTCAGACATCCAATTGCTTCAATTTGAATTATCCGGAAGATGCCTTATCTGTATTGTATAGAAAAAATGGACAATGAAACATATTTCTCGATTCAATAGAAGCTAAAAGGGGTGAACATAATAAGGAATAGAGCCCCAAATAAGAAGAGATATATATGTAAAAAATAGAATTATCATCATAATTATTGTGAAGAAACATTCACAATAATTAACCTGAGACAGTTTATTTGTGAAAATGTATGTATGACAAAAAATGAATCACACCTAAAATCAGGTCCAGTTTTAATTGTTCACGCCAACTTTGTAATACTAAGATTGGCTAAGCCCTATTTGGCCATTCCAGGAGCAACTGTTCTTGGCCATTATGGGGAAATCCTTTATGAATGAGATATATTAGTTACATTTATATATGAAAAATCGAGATCTGGTGATATAACGCAAGATTTTCCAAAAGTGGAACAGGTGTTAAAAGTGAGCTTAATTGATTCAATATCAATAAACCTAGAAAAGAGGGTGGAAAATTGGAATGAGTGTATAACAAGAATTGTTGGAATTCCTTGGGGATTCTTGATTGGTGTTGAGCTAACTATAATGCAAAGTCGTATTTCCTTTGTTAATAAGATCCAAAAAGGTTTATCGATCCCGAGGGTACAGATCCATAATAGACATATAGAAATTATTGTACGCCAAATAACATCAAAAGTCCTAGTTTCAGAAGATGGAATGTCTAATATTTGTTCACTCGGAGAACTAATTGGATTGTTGCGGGCGGAACGAGCGATGCGCGCTTTGAAAGAAGCGATTTGTTACCAACTCCCATCACCCTATTCAAGTTTTAAGTATATAGAATTTCACTTAAAATAATATCTTAAAGAATAGTTTAAAATCATTTCAATCCTCATCCGTGGAACTATTTTACTTCTTTTATATATATATATATATATATATATCCAATACAGTTAATATTCTTGCGTTACTAGATAGAGGAAAAAAATTGAAATGCGTCTAAATAGATGAACAAAACACTGAAACGAGATTAAAACAACTAGATGAAGATTATAGTTTTACAGTCAAGCTGCTGGGGCCTGGATGCTGATAAGTATACAATTGCTATAATTACCAATTGAAAAAATAAAAAAAAGTTGGGTTAAAGTGCATGTTGGTCTCTCTATCTCACAATTGCTCCTGACATCAGCAGAATTCAAGTAGACACCAGTTCATCAGTACTTTATCTTTCTAATTATACACTTTTTTAATATAAATAAATAAATAAATAAACAGATAAAGATGAGATGCAAAGCATTTAAATAAAAAAATCAATGGCATATATAGTTTAACAGATACCATCTCCAATGATTACAATTAACTACCCAAATAATATCATTTATATATTATCATTTGGAAGAACCTTCATGTACGTTGCAGCGGGCAAAATGTGAAGCACGAAACCATCTTAGTGGATGGCAGTTAGGGTTTCACACTTTGATTAAAGTGGCAACACCATTCTCAATTTCCCAATAAAGGGCAAGATCCTAATCTTTTTGCTGCTTTATTTCCCTTCAAGGACCGATGGAGGCATTCGAGTACAGCCATTGATGATGAGTTTAGGTCGTCTGGAAAGTGGAGTCTTCTTTTGTGTCAACGACTAGACATCTCCGTGGAGCCATCTTACAGGTCTATATATGCTTTGATTGGAGTTTGCCCCGACAGTGCTTGCTCACCCTCTTCCCACTATCTACACCTCCCAGTACCCATCTGAGCTCAAGCTTCTGGTGTTTCAAAGATATTTTCTAGATTTACACCCGCCCTATCTTTCTCCTTCCCATCAAGCATCTTCGAGGAGGCAAGAAAGACATGGACTCAATTAACACGCTCGGCAGAGGTAGACTGACGTTGGATGAGGAAAAGAAAACTTGGGGATTTGCACAAACCATAAGCGAATTGAAAAGAATTAGGGATTTGAGGATTTTAAAAAAGAAATTAAAAGGACATGTTTTAAAAGTATTTTTAAAAAAATTAAAAGTTTTTTTTACTTTAAATTATTAATTTTTTATTTTCATATTATTTTGATGGTAAAAATAAATTTTAGAAAATAAAAAATATTATTTTAATATATTTTTAAATAAAAAATCACTTAAAAAAACATATTTTTTAGCTTTCTAACGTGTGCAGCATTTAATGTTTTTGTTTCTTCACATTTTTTGGATTTTTTAATTAATTTTTTTACTGAGCCCATTTCTCTGGTTATTTGTTTTTTTATATAGAGAGAAAAAATGTTTATTATGAAGATTTATAATTTTTTTATTACGATTTACTTGAATCTATCAAATCACAAGTCAACTTGGATATGGTTTTTAATTAGATCGGAACATGTGATTTTTGTTATATTTTTTTTAACTCGAATTAATTTAAATTTTAAGTTTATCATAACAAATATAAAATGAAATAGCCGATTTAGAGTTTATTATGAAGATTTAGAGTTATTTTTTATATATTTATCCTTTTAGTTGTTAAAGATTTTTTTAGAAAAAGTATTTTGATTTTTTTAAAAAATGAAATAGCCGAAATTTTCAACATTTTCAATTAAATTGTGCCAAGTTTTGAATTTTATTTATGAACATCTATTTCCTTCAATTGGTTTCAAATATAAAATCCATTTTAAGCAAAAACATATCCGAATCTCCTACAAAATCCATGAAAATTTAAAAAATATATTAAATAATTTGGTATAATTATTCACCAACTTAAAGGAGAAATATCTCAATCTATTATTCCCCTAATTATATAAAAGTTAACAACTATCAATAAACCCCATTTTCACGAATAATTAAATCTGATTTAAAGTTGTTTAAATAAATCAATAAAACAACAAAGCCCAACATTGTGCAACGATTTGGACCCAGCAATAAATAATGGCCCATAAACATAAAAAACAATTGGGCGTGAAGCCCTAAAATAGAATAAAGTTGCAAAAACAACATCGTTTTAAGCGATCGTTAATGTTCGCTTGTGCGAATTTTAGCTTCCTCTGTTAAAAAACACCCCGCAGATCTCACACTGAAAAAAGGCAAGGCAAAGCAAAGCAAAACCCACACTGAAAGAGAGCAAAGCAAAAACAAGAGAAAACTGAAGCGTAGCCATGGCTCGATACGATCGTGCAATCACAGTGTTTTCACCGGATGGGCATTTATTTCAAGTGGAATACGCTCTTGAAGCTGTCCGTAAAGGAAATGCGGCGGTTGGTGTTCGTGGTACTGATATTGTCGTTCTTGGTGTTGAAAAGAAATCCACTGCTAAACTTCAAGATTCTAGGTAATTTTACTCTTTTATTTATTTTTAAATTCTGGGTTCTTCTTGATTTTGTTTGTATTCTACGTTCGTGGTGAGAAGGCGAGATTTTTTATTTTTCTGGGGGGGAAATTGAGGTTTAGGGTTTAATTGGGGCTTGGTTAGTAATTGATTTCTGGTTTAATTGTGATTGTTGAAAGTGACTGGATTTTAATTGGCGTTGTCTACCGTGATTTGGCTTGTTTTGTGGTGTTTGAACTGATAATGACCTGATTAGTTCATATATGTATTGGATGAGGATTGTCAAAAGAAGTTATTTTGCTTCGCCGTTGATGAATTTGAACTTGGTATTGTAATTTTTTTGAAATAACTGTCGATTTTTAGTTAATTAACATGAGTAAGTCTTTTTACTTCAAATCTTTTATTTTCTGTAGCAGCGCTGTGGAATTTGGTCTGATTTTGAATAGTCCTGTCGTATTTTGGTATATATTGGTGTGTAGAGCTTATTTATGATGTGAAGATTGTTGTTCTTGCTGTTGTTAATTAGGGGTCTGTGTGATTTTGGACTGATTTGTAATGTCTTTGTAATGATATCTAGATTCTTGTTTTGTGTTCAATCTGATTATTTGTGTAAATGTTATGTAATGTTTTTGCTGGTTATGTTTGCAGATCAGTGAAGAAGATTGTATCTTTGGATGATCATGTAGCACTAGTATGTGCTGGATTGAAGGCTGATGCGCGTGTCTTGATTAACAAGGCACGGATTGAGTGTCAAAGCTATAGACTCACTGTTGAGGATCCTGTAACTGTTGAATATATAACACGCTACATTGCTGGTTTGCAACAGAAGTATACACAGAGTGGTGGTGTGAGGCCATTTGGTCTTTCGACCTTGATTGTTGGTTTTGACCCACACTTGGGTGTCCCAGCTCTTTACCAAACAGATCCTTCAGGAGCATTTTCAGCATGGAAAGCCAATGCTACCGGGAGAAACTCGAACTCAATGCGGGAGTTTTTGGAGAAAAACTTTAAGGAAACTTCTGGGCAAGAAACTGTGAAGTTAGCAATCCGTGCTTTACTTGAAGTAAGTTACTTCCTTTTATCCAGGTTTACATTTGAATGTATATGTTACAAATTGCCTAAGCATGCATGGTCTTCCTTGGCATTGAACTTGTGTTTTGAAGCTGCATTAACTGGTGCTTAGGGAGTAGTTCTTTTCAGAGCACATAATAGCTGGCATTAATGTTTAATAATCATTTGATTCAACTGTAAGTTATTTACTTCTGCCACTTCATAAGATTGCTATCATGCTAGTTGAATTGGTCCTAACATCATTGCAAATATAGTTGGTGTATAACCAAGTCTAGTAGAAAGGATTGCTAACAAGCCTTTTCTATACAGCCAACAGGTGTGCAGCTTATAATATTGTGGTTTTGGTTCAACCTCTATGCGTGAATTGCTGTTCTTACATGTTTGACACTGACATGTATGCTTGTTTAATGAAATATATGCATTGTAAGCCGTTGCATTTACCTCTTGTCCCATTGTCAATTTTGTTTTGAGAGCTTAAAAGTCTATGCTGCTGAAGGCTCTCCTTTATCTACCTCGCAGTGAAACGCAATTTGTTTTTCTGTAAACTTGTTTGTATTTATTTTGCTAACTTCTTGATCTCTTGAGGAGCCATGCATGTATGGATTGTATGTGTTACTTCCATTACACATACAATATCTTTGGGTATTTCGAACTGTTGCTAACATGAATAATGACCATATAAGGACATTCAATATTTGGTATTCTCCAGATTGCTGTAATTCATTAAAAAATATAAGTTATCTCAATGCTTTGCTGTCAAGGTACTGGTCTTACCAACTAATACAGAAGCCGTTCCATGTTTCTTTGCTTGAAATTTAACCTGTTTTGCATATGATCATGCATCGCTCCAATGGATTGGCATTCATTGATAACCATCATGGAAAAGAAAAGAGTAAAAAGAACAAAAAAGGGTCATGAAACTGAGAAACCTGTCAATCTCCTTTAGCTGAAACCCTTTCTCATCAATGGATAAGCTATCTTGGTGCGTTCCTTCTCTTGTTGTTAAAGAGTTTCTTAGCTCAAACATCAGCTCAATGTGCCTCTATGTGGAAATTAAACGGAATATGCTTAGCAACTTAAAACTGTGCCATTCCACATGTAACTTCTGTTAGTTTTTCATTTTTTAAGTTTGTCTACAATTTTTCAACAGTCACTGAGAAATCATTATACTTGCCTGTTTCTTACCTATATTTACTTTTGTTACGTGTTCCTCCTTTGGAATCAGGTTGTTGAGAGTGGGGGGAAGAACATAGAAATTGCTGTGATGACAAAAGACCAAGGGCTGCGGCAGCTAGAAGAAGCTGAGATCGATGCAATTGTTGCTGAGATCGAAGCGGAGAAAGCAGCAGCAGAAGCTGCAAAGAAAGGTCCACCAAAAGATTCCTAGTCGTGCTGTAGTTCCCATACATCACCTCGTACTGTCCATGTGATTTAGTTTCGTCATTGCTATATCACATTTGTTATTTTCTTTTGTCGAACGGCACCTGATTTCAAGACTCCTTCCTTTTGCGTTTCACCTCTTATAGCCTTATCTCATTTGACATGGTGCTTTCTGCTTAATAGTAATATCGAACATGCTATTTTCAAAAGGCTGCTGAATTTGGTAATTGATATATACCCTTACTTTTAAAACCTAAAATATAAAATTTTTCGTTTGGGTTCCCAGACTGTTAAATGCTCTTCAATTGAGTTACCTGTTCATAGTTTAGCGACTCTATCAGCTATTAATAATCGAGAAAACCTGACCTTTTCCATTAACAGCCTTAAACCGAGGAAAGCAAAGAAAGAGGGAAATTAATCTTCCTTTTCTAGAAACTGAGGAAATTAAGTTTCAATTTATTTAACCTTGTACATAACTCTAATCATATCCAATGAAGTTTCGATTTTACTTTGTTTTGTTTTCACGGGTTTGTCTGTAACTATGTTTGTTGTTGCTGCTGTTAGAGGAACTGCAAATTTCCAAGATCCTCTCGTCGTTTCAGACTCACAATCCATTATTATTATTATTATTTAATCTTGCCTTGTATGCTAGCAATAATAATTCTCTGCTGCTTCCGCAAAGATTATGGCTATTATAACTTCACTCTTTTTTTTTCCCAGAATATTCCATGCCCAGAATCACTTGACCTCCAGTATAGTAAATCGAGGACCACGTTCCAAGCATTGATTTTATCAGGGAATTCCTTGAACTCGAAGGGTTGGAAAAGGAACCTAAAACGAAACCCATAAAACTCACTCAAATCATTCCTTGACTGCTGCTATATTAATAAATCCCCATAGACAGTGGAAGAAATTTTTTTCATATTCCCAATTAGTAAGGGCTGGAATCCTTTTTTGTCACGGATAACAAGACTACTCTTGTCTCTTTAATAAATGAGATAAAAGTAGCTCGAGGAATTTGGTATGCAACCAAGAATAAGATGAGTTCTTGCAAATACTAAGTTTAATTTTAATTAAGAACATTTTGCTGTCCTTGTATTTCTAGGAGTAGAAATTTTGAATTTTGTCCCCGTAACCTTGCTGGACATAAAAAAAAATAAAATTCAAAGTCTTTTTGATGCTCCTTCCATCAAAAAAATATCGTCGTTATTTTTATTTTTGATTTGTTTCAAAATATTTTTTACTTTTAAAGAGTTGGAGTGTTAAATATTTGGGTTTTTTTTTATTATACCTCTAATTACTAATTTTTTTTAATCCTGGGAAATATTGAAAAGTAATATCAAAATAAATAACATGTTATTAGTTATATTTTTTTA
>Ga0325410_1003705_pt1 | contig 17285 bp, 7 predicted proteins | sample PopdelMetagenome_16_FD_206182 | JGI IMG/M metagenome (GOLD analysis project Ga0325410, IMG submission 206182) | Populus deltoides microbial communities from Bellville, Georgia, United States - Xylem-PdIQD-R3 | ecosystem: Host-associated > Plants > Phyllosphere > Stem > Wood/Secondary xylem...
ACTTTAACATGTGCATACGTAGACATTCAAATAAAAAAACAATACGTACAAAAAAAAGGACATGCACTCAGTTAGAAATAAAATAATAAATTTTTGTGACATTCAAGCATATCAATTTAACAAGAACGTCAATATCTAATTAATAGGAAATAATATTATATATATACATTAAAAAAATCAAGGTTTTTTTTACTTTGATCCTTAACAATTTTTAGATTTTTTTTAGATTTTTTTAAAAATAATTTATCATTCAATATTGATTTATTGTTGATGAGACTACAAAAATCATAAGAAATATTCTAAAAGGAATTATTTCTAAAAACCCTTGTAGATTATTTATAATGTGTTCTATAACCTTCACTTTCAGACTATATCAGCTTTCTCTTTAATGAATATCTTCAGGGGTTATAAATCTTCTCTTAAATAAATTATTGCACAAAGTTCTTTAGAGACCCCTAGGGGGTATTGTTGGGGGACCCTCCGAAGATCAAGTTAGTACAAGATTTTTTCTATTAAAAAAACATTAATGAATATATCAATGAGCTTTTATGAAGATAGAGAAGGAGAAGAAGATGTAGATGTAATGGAAGAAAAGAATGAATGTGTTTATGTCTAAAAGCATAAGGTTTCGAACCTTTTTTCTATATACTCAAGCTTCCTTTTTATATTACCTATCTTAACTTCTTAACTTGCTTCATACGATATGTTTTTCTATTGTTCGTGTCATCACATCTTTTTAATATAAGTATGGATTACTTGTTCGTAATTAATGGGATGAGATGGGTATCATAATCACTAACCCAGACCCAGAGTAAGGGAAGCTTAGAGTGGAGTTACTTTTTAGCTATACGCTAAACCCAAGAGGAATTGGATTCAGTTATATGTTGAACCCAAGTGTATTTTGGTTCAGTTTGTACGCTGAACCCAAATGTGGTTGGGTTCAGCTGTAGGGTGAACCCAAGAGGAGTTAGGTTTAGCTGTATGCTGAACCTAGTTGTGGTTAGATTCAATTATAGACTGAACTCAAGAGGAGTTGGGTTCAGTAGTACGATGAACCCAGGTGTATTTGGGTTCAGCTTATACGCTGAACCCATTTTGTGGTTAGGTTCAACTATAGGTTGAACCCAAAAGAAGTTGGGCGTGGACGCGTCATAGCCCAACTTAGAGTTGGGCGCGTGTGTACTCCGGCCCAATACAAGATTGGGCGTAGAGAAAACATAACCTCATTCTGGATTATGACTTTTGTGTGATGGCCTTTAAACGTGGAAGGTTTTTAGAAAACCATGACCAATCAACTATGTATTAAACTTTATAATTTGTTTTGATTTACTTTTTATGAGGTTATTAAAATTTCATTACTCATATCGCGAGTTTTGTGGGTTAGCTAGGTTGAATCAAGTTTTTTTTGTTTTTTTTAATTGAATATTTTGTTTCAATTTCATCATTTAACATTATGCTGATTGGAAATTAGATTTTATATTTTTCTTTCTTTCTATGGAGTTGTCATAGTTTCTTGATTCAGGTTTGGTAGTTTAAACCAGATTGGCTCGAGTTATTTTTTTATGTGATTTTCTTTTTTAATTTTATAATTTAATATTGGGTTGAATAGAAATTGGACTTTTTATTTTTTTTCCTATGGATTTATCATGGTTTTCTAATACGGGTTTGGCAAATTAACTCTGATTGGCTCGATTTTTTTTTGTTCTTTTTTTCTTTAATTTTCTTCTTCAATTTCATCATTCAACATTGAGTTAATTGGGAATTGAGCTTCATAATTTTTTTATTTGCTTTCTACAGAGTTATCCAGGTTTGGCGATTTAACTCAGATTGACTCGGGTTATTTTTTTATCATTTTTTATTTGATTTTTTTTCAATTTAATCCTTCAATATTGGGTTGATTAGGAATTCAGCTTCATAACTTTTTTTTTTCTTTCTATAAGGTTATCATTATTTTATGACTCGAACTGCAAGTTAATTAGGCTGGTTGACTTGGGTTTTTTTATTTTTTTTAGTTGAATTTTTTTTAATTTTATCCTTTAATATTGGGTTGATCAAGAATCAAATTTTATAATTTGTTTTGCTTTGTATTCTGGTCTCATGACTCAAATGGTTTCTTATGTCCTTTTTAATTTATCTTTTTTTTATTTTATTATTGGGTTGATTGAAAATTGAATTTCATAATTTATTTTGATTTGATTTCTATTAAATTATTTCAATCTCATGACTTAGATTTAACAAATTAATTTAAGTTAATTTGGTTTTTTTTAGTTGAATTTTATTTTCAATTTCATTATTAACATTGTGCTACTTGAAAATTAAAATTGAGTTCAATAATTATTTTTTATTTAAAAAAAATCCTTAACTCTCTCTACTCAATATCCTTCTATGCATAGTAATTTCTTCAAGATATTATCTTGCTCTTATTCGATCAAGTGATGTTGAATCTGCAAAACTAGGAAGTCCTCTCTCACTCACTTTACAGAACCCCTATAATCATAGGTCAGCAAGGGTGGAAGAATTACATTGATGTCAAAAGAGAGAAGAAGAGGGAGTGATATAAAATATATTTTTTTATTTTTTTAATATTAATACATTAAAATAAATAAATAAATAAAATTTAATAACAATAAATTTAATTGAAACACTCCTTATTGTGGGTTTCGATTCCGTACCCGCCTGGTAATACAATAAATACTATCAGTATAACCAGCATGGATGTTATTATAATAATTACCACTACCATCATTATTTTTATTACTAATTTCACAATTTTATTTTATTTTATTACCATTATAGAGTGTTTTTACTTTAACATGTGCATATGTAGACATTTAAATAAAAAACAGTACGGACAAAAAAAAAAGGACATGCACTCAGTTAGAAATAAAATAATAAATTTATGTGACATTCAAGCATATCAATTTAACTAGAACGTCAATATCTAATTAATAGAAAATAATATTAATATACATTAAAAATGTCAAGGTTTTTTTTACTTAGATCCTTAACATTTTTTAGATTTTTTAAAAGATTTTTTTAAAAACAATTTATCATTCAATATTGGATTTACTGAGTATTGAACTTTATAATTTGTTTCCATTTATTTTTTACAGGGCTATCATAGTTTCATAACTCATATAGCAAGTTTCGTGGGTTAATTAGGTTGAATCGAGTTTTTTTTTATAATTAATTTTTTTATTTCATTATTAAATATTGGATTGATTGGAAAATAGATTTTATATTTTTTTATGGAGTTATCATGGTTTCTTGATTCGGGTTTGGCAATTTAACCTAGATTAACTCAAACTATTTTTTTATCCTTTTTTATTTGATTTTCTTTTCATTTTTATCATTCAATATTAGGTTGATTGATAATTAAATTTCATAATTTTTTTTTCTTTTTACGGAGTTATCCTAGTTTCCTGATCCAGGTTCGGCAATTTAACTTAGATTGACTCGAGTCATTTTATCCTTTTTTATTTTATTTTTTTTTCACTTTAATCATTTGACATTGGGTTGATTAGGAATTGAGCTTCATAACTTTTTTATTTCCTTTCTATGAGATTATCATTATCTTATGACTTGAATCGCAGGTTAGACTGGTTGACTTGGGGGTTTTTTTATTTTTTTAGTTGATTTGTTTTTCAATTTTATCCTTCAATATTGGGTTGATCAAGAATCAAACTTTATAATTTGTTTTGATTTGTATTCTATGAGATTATCCCGGTCTCATGACTCGGGTGGTTTCTTGTGTCCTTTTTAATTGATCTTTTTTTTTAATTTCATCGTTGGGCTAATTGAAAATTCAGTTTCATAATTTATTTTGATTTTATTTCTATATAGTTATTATGATCTCATGATTTAAGTTTGACAGGTTAACTCAGGTTAACACGACTCATTTTCTTGAATTTTATTTTCAACTTCATCCTTAACATTGGGTTAATTAAAATTTGAGTTCAATAAAAAAAAATTATTTGTTTTCTATAGGATTGTCAAGGTCTCAAGACTTGGTTAGCGGTTTGACAAATATCTTGATTTGTTTTTAATTAAACTATATTTTTATCAGTCGTTCGACTATTTTTGGACCTGTCAAGTCGACCGACTCACATCAAGTCAATCATCATATAATTTAAATTTTTTTCTGCTAAAAAATACATTAACAACACCTAAATATTTTTTTACGAAAAAAAATTAATTTGATCAACAATATCACAACTCATTTTTGGGTTATTCCCCAAATTCATCTTCTTTCTTTGCAAAAAAAAAAAAAATAAAGACTGGCATTTTGGCAGAAGCAAGCTAGAAGAATTTCACATGTAGAAAAAATTAATCTGCAATTTTGGATGGAAACGGGAGCTTAATTGCACCCTATTTTATCCAAAATTAGAGAAAAAATACAAATTCAAGGTCAAAGAACATGATTATTGGACGAATCTGCACAAAAATTAAGCCTAAGGATATAATTAGATTTTAATAGGCCAATTTAATTTAATCATGGGTCAAATTAAATTTTAATTATATTTGGGAATTAATTTGGATCCAATTGAAGGATTTAATTAGGTACAAGAACTTAATTGAACAAAATTGAAAGTTTGAGGCCAATCAAGAATGTAATTAAGAGAAATCATAAATCAAAGGATTAAAATGAACTTTTCCAAAACAACACAGTTTTGGGTTAGCTATTCATCTTCTTCTTCAAGTTTTCACCTGAAAAGTTATTCGACCTTCCCAAGACATTTAATGTTTCATTTCTCCATCAAATTTGACAAAACTTGCACACAAACGATGGTCTGACTTCTAACCACACCCTAGTATGGTTTGTTCTAGCCAATGGATGCCATAGCAGCTGTGACATTGCCCTAAAGTGACCAACCCGACCAACCATTTCCTGCAACAAATCTGACAGCCCATGATAACCACTTTAAACTAATGGTTGGAATCCTTTCAGGTTGAATCAAGAGCCAAGATTTGGCATCATTAAAGAAAAAATATCTCTCTTTCACCCTCTATAAATAGAGGTACATTTCATGGCTTAAGGGAGGAGAGATTCTAAGTTGGCCAAAAATCAGCCTCCCTCGGTTTTTTCTTCCCTAACCAACAATTCTCTCTCTTCTTTCTCTCTCTTTGTTGCCTTTTCATCCACTTCCATCTCAGTATTACTGTGACTAAGAGTGACCCAACCTTCTCCACCAACCCAATCTGCTTACTGGTAACAGTGACAGCCACCACCACCATCGTTAACTTCTTCTTCTTCTTCATCGGCCCTTCTACACCACAACAGTTGTTGTTTCTTCCTCCAGCTCCACCTTGAGCCACCAGCACTTCTACCCACCTCACCCTAGACCAGTGACAGTAGGCCCATCTCCTCCATGCCAAGTGACCTTACTTTTTCTCCCTTTACTTTACCCTGCAATTTACAACTTCTTAGTTGCATGCAAAACATGAACCAAGCTCACGTTCTGTAAAACAATTAACTGATAAGGTGGGTTGGAACCGTTTTAGCCCAGCCCAGATGGCTAGGACAGGTCAAGCCCACCTGAAAAAAAAGGAGGGTTTGTTAAGCCACCAGTCGGCCTAACCAGACTGGGTTAAGCTAGACTTATTTTGGTATAGCCCAATTTATATAATAATAATAGTAATAATAATAAAAATCATGAAAAAAATTCCAAAAAAATAAAAAATCCTTTCAAAAAATTTGTGATTTTCTCACATGTTTTTTTTTCAATAATTTTCCACAATATCAGGTTGTATATTTATACTGTAAAATACAAATCTGGTATTAAAATACTTTTTTTCTTGGAAACCTTTCTAAAACAATTTTGAAAATTCAAAAAAAAAAAGTCTCAAATTTTTTAAATTAATTTTCTCTTTCAAAAACATAAAAAAACAAAAATATTTTGTTTTCGTGCATATGGCTAAATCCTAAAAGTTTTCCAAGCATGTTTTCATAAAAAAAAAAATTACATCTTTCTCATGTTTAAAAATGCAAAAATGAATATCATAATTAGTTTGCGATTATTCGTTAGGATTCGGCCAAAATATCAAAAACCCTTCACCAATCATTTTGTTCATTTTATATTAAGGTTTAGATGTAAAATTTAATATTTGAGAGTGTAAAACTACACAGTAGAGTACACCCTCAGGTATTAAAGATACAAAATGCAAAATAAATGTCATGCTAAAATTTAGACCTTATAATAGTTCGGATTTAGTCCAATAAGGTAGAGACTCTCTCACGAAAGGAGACCTGCCTTAGATCTCAGAAAAAGATTAACGAATAGAAACTTGACTTAAAAAACAATCAAACAACAATGCAGCTTACCTCAGATAGGGTACACTAGGGGTGATGTGTCTTCTCCTTGCACAACCAATCCCTTATCCAGACTCTGGCAGACCATAGGTTTTCTAATAACCATAATACTAGGTGGCGACTCCTGAATTTTATAATCATAATTTTATGATTAAACCCAAAACTCTTTCCTTTCCCAACAACACCTCTCAGGAGGCACTTTTAGCAGCGTTATTCGATGTCGCCCCGCGACACGCAACGTAGTGTAAACAATGATGCAGTAAATACTTGATTATAAAATTTTAAAAAAAATCACAATCAAGTAGAAAAAATAAAAAGTTCATAATTATATGAAATAATCTACCTCTTATTGGGATATTTCTGTGAGAAAATGTTTGACTCAAGGTCCCATATCATTGCAGACAACAGAGGATTACCTTCAGGGGACGTTTTTGTTGATTACCCCTTTGATAGGATTAGAACATCATAGACGGTGCATGTAAAGGATACAAATAACAGTGGAAAATTCGGGCAAATCTGAGCATGCTTTGCTACTTTTACCCCACGTAGCCTTTCAATGCTAAGGTAACTGACACTTGTCCCTCTCACATGTCCAACCGTGGTAACTCTCACCACTTTTATATGTAGGCATAACTAAAACTGTTGAAATTACTTTGTAGACTCGAATATAAGGAGCACAAGAGAGGGTGAAGGCAAAAAAAATGAGTGAAAATGGCTCCAAAGCGTCGAGGAAAGGAGGTGGTGGGAACTGTGTTGAGGTCTACAAAGAAAGTTGTTAGAGAAACTGTGCAAGTTGCTGCTATTGAAAACGACAATCAAGAATCAACACAAGATCAAGACCAAAATGGTGAAACCGAGGATATTGATACTCCAGCAATGGAGACTTTCAGAACCATTCCTGTTGATGAGAAGGTACACGAGGAAGAAGACCGAGTAATTGAAGATTCAGTGGAAAAGCCCGACGGAAGCTGCTATAGCTGATTCTCAAGAACATGTACAAGGGCCATCAAAAGAAGAGGAGTGACAGGAGGACCAAACACGTGAAGTTTCACTAAGAAGAGCCCTTAAAAGTTCTCATCAAAGGTGATATTTCTTCAGGTGCTGCTTCTCGAGGTCAGCAAGAAGAGCCATCAAGGGAAGATGAGGTCAGGAAAGAGGACCAAACAAGTAGAGTTTCAGTAGAAGAGCCATCTAAAGAAGACCCAAAAGAAGATGCAGCTAGTGCTGGAGATCAAGGAAAAAAGCTAGGACCCAAGAAGGTAAAAAGACGGAGGCAAGGAAGGATTAGACACAAGAAGGGATATGGGAGATTGGGAGGAAAAAGAAGAGAAAAAGGGGAACAACAGAGAGTGGTCCTGGTTACAAGAGGTATGCGTTTAAGGTACTGAAGCAGGTGCACCCAGATCTTGGGATCGATATCATCAATGGCAATGAGTATGATTAACAGCTTGATCAATGACATGTTTGAGAGGATTGCTGAAGAGGCAGCAAAGTTATCAGACTACAGGAAACGAACAACACTGTCATCAGGGGAGATTCAAGGAGCAGTGAAGTTGGTTTTGCCTGGAGAGCTTGGAAAACATGCCATAGCCAAGGGGTCCGAGGCTGGTACTAACTATATATCGCATGGGACTAAACGGTCCAAGTCCTGGCGAGCCTTGTCATAAGTTAATCTTGGTTAGGAAAACTGGCTTTGATCATCTCTTGTATAATTTCTTTCTCCCGATCACCAATGGCTACTCCCAGTTTGTGACTTGTATAATAGGTTTTGTTGTAATTTTTCCGTTGTGTACATATGAAGAACACCTTTTGTTGTCAGGAACTCATGGATACTTTTTTTTTTTTTTCCATTTAGTGTAATAAATGGTGATCGTAGCTTGGCCTTGGGGTACATTATGAATTTATGATTAATATTTCCTTCCAGGTTCTCCCTGCAATCCATCGGATGATCATCTTGGATCCAAATCGTTTCCAATCAAATTGAGTAAGATCAGATTATGACATTAAAATCAGATTACTCTAACCTTCTGGTAATTGCTTTAATTTCAAAAATAGTAAAAAAAAAAACACTTCCATGCATTGTAATATGGCTCTATTAGTCAATCCATCAACCCCTTCTGTAATTTGGTTGAATTCCCTTAATTTGGTTCTATTAGTGAATCCATATTTAAGATGTTTGCTAACCATACTAGAAGCCATACCTTCTAACTATAGTTTTGAAACCAGGCCCGACGGGTCAACCCAGGGTTGGAACCGGGCCGGGTTGAAGAAAAAATAGGGAAAGTAAAAACCCGGCGTAACCCGGCAAAACTCGGTCAAAAACCTGGTTGCGGGCCGTTGACTTTTGTTTTTTACTAAAACGACATCATTTTGATTTTTTTAAAAAAATAATTGACCCGGACGACCCAGTGACCCAATCAAAATCCAGGACCCGAGACTTGGACCAGGCCGGATCTGAAAACTATGTTTCTAACAATTATCTTTGATTAGTAATCATTTAACTTAAATATTTTTTTTATATATACATTTTTAGGTTTAGATTACAGCACTGAAAGATTCAGGGATGAAAGTGAAAAAAATTAAGATTTCAAGTAAAAAACATAAGGTTTGCAAGGTGTTTGTTTCAAGCCTAAGTTTTAGAACATCCAATTGAGGTTTCAGCCAAATGTATTATAGAAAAAAGAAAGAACGAACATTTATGTGACACTCAACCACATGATGGTTGCAGGGTCAACATCATCAATGTCTTGTATCATTTCAATATTTTTTTAAAAGAAATATTAATATATTAGAGTTTTTAAAAAAACTAAGTCATTAGACTTTAACTAGATGTTGGAATCTAAAAGTAATTTCTACATGTTCTTTCTTCTATAAATCATGGTTTTTAAAGAGTTCATTAAATCTGAAAATCATGTTATAAAGACACACAATTAACAACAATCATCGAACACAATTTCCCGACAAATTAAGGAGTTACCAAAGTTTCTTACAATTTTTTCTTTATTAGTTTGATGATCATGGTATTCTTACAAGAATTTCAATTATATAAAAAAAATTAAAAAATGGCAATTAAAAAAATTAAAATTAAAATTAAAATACAAATAAACTTTATATTTGGTTGAAGAGTAAAACTGAAAACAAAAATCAATTTGGCAAAAACACCAGAAAAACCAAAAGAATAGGGATCAAAATTGATATAAAAAATAAAAATAATTTTTTAATTGAAAGGTGAAATTGAAAAGGATAATAAATTTTACAAAAAAACAAAGAAAAAAATTAAAAATCAAAACAATGAAGATCAAATCAAAAAGCATAATACCATCAATTTGAATTGAAAGATGAAATTAAAAATCAATAAAACTTTTTAAAAAAAAACAAGGAAAAAAATAGAAATCAAATGAATAAAGACCACATTAAAAAATATAATATTTGGTAAATTAGGATTAAGGGATAAAATTGAAAACAAATAAAATTTCTACAGAAATGTCAAGAATAAAAATTAGAAATCAAAAGAATATGGATTAAAGTTGAAATATCAACAACAAAAAGGGTCAAGCTGCAATTTTCATGGAAGAAGAGAGAAAATAAAGGGAAAAAAAGTTCATTGACAACAAATTAAACCACCAACACCGACACATGTCGCTCTATATGAAAAAAGACACATTGAAGGGCATTTTGAACGCTAGGAGACGTCGTACACGCTACCTGAAATGCTCAAGTGTCTCTCGGTATTGTATACACATTTGTCCTTTTATATATATATATATATATATATATATATATATATATATATATTGTTCATAAGTTGACGTAGTAATAACAAAAACATCATGGTGAAAAAACAGAAAAGTCCGTTGACTCTAGTTTTTAAATTTTGCTTTTTAGAACATTTTAATTTTTTTATTATGCTTTTTAATTATTTTTTATTTTTTATATTTAATCGAATATCAAATTTTCTCTCTGATAATATTATAATAACAAAAACAATTATTGTGAAAATATGAAAATGTTCCTCGAGCCTAGATAATATTTTAGGTATTTTATTATGCAATTGAGATGAGAAAAAAAAATTATTTTGTTAATTTAATAATAACTAATGGGTAGTGTAAAATTATTTTAATACCCTTAAAAGTTAATGTTAATTTTTTTTAAGTGGAAGGAACAAACCATCATTAAATTAATATCCCTGAGTTTGGGTACAATAATTTTTCAAAGTCAATTAGATGTTTTCTATAACTTTAACTTGGATTATATCCGAACTTTTTTTTCATGATCATCTTTGACCGTATTTAGAAATGAGGGTCAACCCATGTTTTTAAAAAATTAAATTTTTTTATTGAAAATTAAATTTTTTATATATTTTGAATTATTTTGATGCGTTGATTTCAAAAATAATTTTTAAAAAATAAAAAAACATCATTTTAATACATTTCAGCATGAAAAACATTTTGAAAATCAACTACAACTATACTTCCAAATAGCACTTTTGTCCCACGTCAATTCTTTATTTTTGAATTTTCAATTATTCATCAAAAACATAATTTATTAATTAGTAAGGTGTTCATATCCTCAAAAATATATTTCCTTTGAAAAAAGTACAAAACCATGTATTTTGAAATAAAAATAATTAATCAAATAGGTCAAATCAAAATAAGAGGGAAGAAGCCTGTTCTGATCCCACATTGTAAAAGTTAGGGTTTTTTTTTTCCTTTTATTTTCGTTCTTTCAAAATACAATTAAAACTCTAGTTATTAAATATAGCCTCGCCTGGCACGGCTAATCGATTCTAAACCCCATATCAAAGCCTAGCTTGTTCCAAGTTTTGCAATAAATAAAGAGAAGTTAATTTGGTATAAATCTATTATTTTTTAAAAAATTAAAAAAAAATAAACTAAAAATAAAGCTAACCTGTTCTTTTCATAACTCAGATCTTGTACGAGATTGACTCAATCGGGATTAATAATACCACGTAACTGAAAGGCCAGTTAAACAAGTTGCTATACCAGACCGGTTTTGAGAATAAAAAAATCGGAGTTTTGGTTTTGAAGAATTTTTAAGACAAAAACAGTGGAACTCGCACCGAACAAAACAAAACAAATGCAGATAGATGCTCGGAGACACTCCTATCTTCTTCTACATGGACCCCAACGAGGTGTTGCATCATCTTAACACATCCCCTGGCCATTAAACTCAACAATAATTTACCTAGCAATCATTGCATAAAGAACACAGTTTGAATCCCCTTTCTCCCTTCTCGATCTCGTGCACATAGATACACTATCCATGGCTATCTGTTTCTGGCCATGTTAATTTGTCTCTCTCTCTCTCTCTCTCTCTCTCTCTCTCTCGCTACCATAATTCATACAACTCTTGACCTGCAATGAAGCCCCACAACCGCAAACTACAAGTACCATACAACGATGCACCGTTCGAACACCCCATCACTCCCACTTTCCAAACCTCTAACTCCACCATGTCACCGCCACCGTTCAAAGAACCAACCACCATACCACCGCCAACAACAACTTTACAGCAACAACAGTTTTATTCACGCACAGGGTTTGAACCGTCTGTAGCCTTAACAATTCTATTTCTCTTAATAGCTCTCTTCTTCATGGGATTCTTTTCTATCTACACCCGTAAGTTCTCCGTCAACCCATCATCATCGTCGTCGTCGTCGTCATCAGAGGATTTCTATAATTCTCACAGACAACGCAGCACGGGCACAGCAGGGCCAGCAAGTACATCCAGCCGTCCATCAAGGGCTTCTACCAGCTCACGAATTACTCGAGGTCTTGACCCACAAGTTGTCAACTCACTGCCGGTGTACTCTTATTACCATGGTGATGTGAAGTACCAGATTGAGTGTGCTATTTGCTTGGGTGAGTTCGAGGAGAAAGAGGCTGTTAAGATGATACCAAAATGTCATCACGTGTTTCATTTGCAGTGTATTGACACGTGGCTTGAGATGCACGTGACTTGTCCCGTTTGTAGAGGGGCTCAGTTCGTTCATGAGAAGGGCGGCGGTAACGATGGTTTGGGTGTGATTCAGGAGAGGGTTGATCAAGGTGCGAGTCAACCAGAGGCAAGATCAGAGGCTGGGAATGGTGACACGTCATTGGAGGTGAGGGGAGAACTAATAGGTGTTCAAGCCTAGGGGAGAGAATTTTGCTGCAAAGAGCATCTAGCTTGTGAATAGGTTTTGTTGAATGAATATACTTGTAAATATTTACTAAAAAAGTTTTTTCGTTTCTTTTTTTTATTATAAAATAGAGTTTCTAACTTAAAATTTGTTAAGCAAATGGAAGCATGAATGTTAAGTGAGGTACTAAGTTTATTAATTCCTTAAACTTCCAATTTGCAAAGGCAGTGATTAATTATGTATCCTTTTTAGTTGATGTAATTGTGCCTTAATTAGAGTTAACATAGACAGTCACATACAAAAGAAGGAAGAACCTTTTTTCTTCTCAGATAGTACAGGCAATATAATATATATTGATGCATGTGTTGTGATTATTTATGATAATTTTGGTATTTTACTTCTTCGGTTTGTGTACTTTTTTTTTTTAGTTTAATATGAATATTCAGAAGAGTTTATATGTATCCTAATTAAAATTTATTTAAAAAAAACATTTTTTTTTCCTCCTATGAGTAGTGGCCTTCTTCTCGAGTGGAAAAGACTTACTATTTTTACCTCAGTTTTGCTATGAGTTAGGGCATCTTAAGAATTGTAGTAGTAGTAAATATTTAAAAGTGTTTTTTATTTAAAAATATATTAAAATAATTTTTTTTATTTTTTAAAAATCATTTCTAACATCAATATATTAAAACTATCTGAAAACATAAAAAAAATTATTTTTAATAAAAAAATTTAAAATTTCAAGGAATGTGGTTTTAACCGTATTCCCAAGCATGCTCTTAAAAAATAATGTTTTAATTTACTTTTTTATACATGAATAGTAGGTTTTATAAACATATTTCTTTATTAAAAACATCTTCATTATAAATAAAAAATTTTATATATGTATTTAATTAAATAAAAAATTTATTTATGCTAATAAATATTAAAAAAATATTAACTCATGTGTTTGACTTGTTTTATTGCAGGTCATATAACGTTTTTTTAAAGAAAAAAATGAATATATAAATGTTATTAATGTGTTTTTTAACATTAAAAAAATATATAATTATGAATAAAAAAATTAATATTTACATATAATAAAATAAAATGAGGATCATATACATTAATAAATGCAAAAAATATATATTTGTTAACACAACACCATGTGTTGGATCTCAAATTGATTTTTAACATAGTAGAAAACTAAGACAATGTTACTTTTAGTTTTATTATGATTTTTTTAATTGAAAAATGTCAAAACATGTTTATGCTAAACTAAATAAATCTTAGAATTTATGAACTCATAAAATAAAAAAAGAGTTACTAATATCAATCAAATTATAAAATAAAAATATAGTCATTCCTATAAAACTAAAAGATATGATATTTAACCTCATTTTTTCTCTTTAATGGACATGTGTTTTTTTTTAATCTTAAATGTCACTTTTTCTTACCGGCAACAAATAATTTTTATTTTCATATATAAAAATTAATTAGAATAATCTTTTTGAATTAAATACATAGAAAAAAATAATAAAAAAATAATCTAAAAAAATCAACGAGAAGAAGGGTATTAATTTAAATATAAATTTTTAAAAAATAACATATAAAAAAGATATTAATTTTTTTCTTTAAAAAAAAAGATCAAACATTGATGGACCTAGCAAATTAGGCCCACATGCTTGGCTAATTTTGAAAAGGGAAAATGTGCAGGCCTACAAGGATAGGCCTGTTCATGTGAGCTTGTTTTTTTATTTGAAAATATCATCTGCCCTAAATGTTTTTGAAAAAAAAAAGACAGGTCATGTGTCGCTTGACTGTTTCTTTTCATATTCCAACCACAGTGATGGTTAAAAAAATCAAGGATTTTGGTTTTTTGATCCAGAAACTTATTTTTAACCTATATAACTTGATAAACTTATATATAACCTTAAATAATCCAAAAAAAATCTGTAAATCCAAAATTAACCTGAAACCAAAAAACTTACAGAACTCAAATATATCATTTTAAGTGATGGGAAGACCAAATAACACTTATGTGAGAGTCTCCTCATCCAATAAAACTTATTAATACTAAGATTGATTTTTTTGTGGTTTAAATTCGTGTCAATTGAGACTTTTTTTCTACCATCAAAATCCAATGAACTTCTCTTTTCTCTCTCAAACCAAGAACTAAAAATAAAAAATAAAAATAAAATGAAGTTTTGTAATGAAAATAAGATTTTAAAGACCAAAAGAACCAAAAAGAAAGTATAAAGACCAAACTAGACTTCTTTTAACAGACTTTGAGGTTGCTACCTATGTTCCTTGCTTTTTCCATGTTGGTCGTTCATCTTTCAATCATGCCCTTGTTTAACCAATTAAAGCCAATTAGCCATAAATTTAGATATAAAAAGCAGTGTTTTAAGACCCGGACCGGCCCGGCGGGTCGACCCGCGACCCGGCCGACCTGGGCCTGGGATCGGTCCGGGTGAAGGCAAAAACCCGCTAGGAAATTGACCCGGTGAAACCCGATCCATCCGGAGAGTCGATCCGGGACCCGGTCCATCTGGTCAAACCCGGGTGAGACCCGGTCAATTTTTGGACCAGAAAAACAAAAACACAAACGTACCAGACAAATCAACCACCATTACCAGCTAAGATCTTGCTGCTAAGAACTTAAATTACTCTTCACTTCGAAGCTGAACTGAACCATTATCAGATACACACTTCCCATCTAATTCAGAGACGTCGCTTTCAAAGAAAGCTGAGTGGAGACTCCTGACACACTGCTCTGCTTCATCATCATTCACAATTAATGAGATATTAACCTGGTAAGTGAAGGCCAAAGGTGAGTTACTTGTCGTGACAGTCAACAAATTACTAAGAAGCATCCGAGCCCTAATAATAGTGAGCACCCCAAGATAAGGAGCCATCTGGATCCTTCTAAGGCATATAGCGTCCATGAAGGGTGCTCACAAAAGCCTATTCTCGGGTTCCGAAGCTGTAGAGTTCCATACATGGTACATACTGAAAATAAGGCATGCAGGGGAAACCATAGTATAGGTGTGATACCTTTGAAGCACCCTGTGATATCATCTGAACGTTGATTCCTTTGATATGAAGAACATTGAAGACAGATGAGCTTAAAATCCTTCACCACAACAGTCCCAACAGTGATGGAAAATATATTGGGAAAACAGTTGTTGCATAACACTATGCTTAAATATAATACTCAGGTCTCCCATTTGTTAATTTATGAATGGATTGGAAAGTGAGTTGGCTTGAAATTATATTTTCTTTTATAAATTGTGTCAGGTCTTAAAATGTCTTTCATGTGTAGTTGGATATTTTATTTTAAATATTTTAGAATTTATGTGGTTGGATGTTTTGTTTTAAATATTTTAGAATTTATATTTTGTTTGTATTTTAGATATTGAATTAAATTTGTTGTTAGTTTATAATTTAAATTTGGTTTATGTAAGTGTTGCATTGTAACTAGTTATGTGTTTTTTTCATAGGTTTTTTTTTTGTTGATCCGGGTCAACCCATCTGACCCGAGACCCGATCACTTGACCGGGTCAATAACCGGGTCGGGTTTCAAAACTATGATAAAAAAGCTTAATTAAGAAGAAAAAAACTTGAATGACCAAAATAAATAAATAAAATCATTGTAAAAGTTCACAGTGAATTGTAAGAATATAAATAATCCCCATGTCTTTTGAAGTTTCTTATTAGTTATTTGACATGCACTGCTTCACTGGGAGGTAAATAATTTTTTCTTTTCAACACAAAAAAAATGAACACAAAGATATTCCATACATGTTTTTTAATATAAAAAGCTCAATCGTAAATTTAAAAGTATATGCATGCAATTAAATAAATAAATAAATAATTATTTATACAATTAAAATAAATCATGAAGCTAGATTTCAAAATTAATCGGTCAAACTCATAATCCGAATCATAAATTTAATTAAATTTAATATTTTTTAATAAATTTTTATTTAATAACATAATAAAAAATATTTATAAAAATAACCAGTTAAACTTGAATATCACGTGCAAGGCTGATGTTGAAATCTAGATTTATTAAACTAATGTTCGGTCATTTACAGACGACTCTCTAACATTTCTTTTCCTTTCCTTTTTTCATAGAAAATCCTCCACCATTATTTTTTAAGTAACAAGTAACTAATGATATGGAGCTTTCTAGACGAATCTTTTTTCCTTTTTATTAGAATGAATATAAAATCATTCGTAACAAGTACAACTTTGCAAATCTATTTTGACTTTGCCTTCTTTATTTTGCATTTGTTACTGTACCTGTATCCTGTAATTTTTTTCATGTTAATTTTTTTTTATTAATATAGTTATTTGAATAAGCTTGCATGTACTTAATTAATTTTACGGGCTCTATAATTAATATACATATAACCTTTTAATAATTTTAAAATTTATAAAACTTGAATTAATAATTTTTAAAAAATAAATATATAATTTTACCAGTAAAACTATACCTTTTAAGATTATTCCCATGTGAATTTTAAAACTATGATTTATAGTCATTGGAAAAGGCAAGTGGGTTAAATTCAATTATGTGGATTTTTTTTTGGTTTTTATCGCTTTTCCCTTCTTTTAATTTTTTTCATAACACTAAATATTCCTTTACTTTTACTTTTCATATTAGACCCAAAAATATAGGACTGCTTATTCTTTTTTAATAATTTTATCTAATTTAAAATTTGTTTTGATTCATTTAAAGGCTTATTATCATTCTTTCTCTTTCTTTTTTTGCAATTCCTATTAAATTTCTTTATCTTTATTTTTATTTTATCTTTTTAACACTTTTTCATGTTTAACTCTTAAGTATTA
>Ga0325410_1003714_pt1 | contig 17264 bp, 9 predicted proteins | sample PopdelMetagenome_16_FD_206182 | JGI IMG/M metagenome (GOLD analysis project Ga0325410, IMG submission 206182) | Populus deltoides microbial communities from Bellville, Georgia, United States - Xylem-PdIQD-R3 | ecosystem: Host-associated > Plants > Phyllosphere > Stem > Wood/Secondary xylem...
TGCCGTCCATGAATTTCAAACCCACTATAGATAGTGGAGCTTGTTTGATTGGATTGTACTGTTGATGTTGCATTGAAGGAATATATAGAAAAATGCTTAAACATGTTAAATATGCCAAGGAGAAGACGATGGATAGATAGAATAGTATCATTTGCCTCAAAGGATAAATTATCTGAGATAGAATATTCACATATATTGATCATTATTATGATAATCTTGTATGCTTACGTGCTGTGTTATTTAATAAAAATATTATCAAAATTATATGGGAGACAAGTAGGTAGGAGGGCATATGGACCTATTAGGAGATCCTATCTAGCATATTTAATAAAAAGATTATAAAAAATAGTTTTTATTTATTTATTTTTGTGCGTGGAAGGGCTAGATACTTGAGCATTTTGCAGTTTAATATGTTACAAATTAAATTCTATATGGGCCAAAAGAGTGTTGCACCGCGGCATGCAGTCTTATCTTTCCTTACCGTCAACTTCTCCAACTGAGTTCACGATCCACTCAATCGCCGCCAAGAAAAGTCATCTTCCATAATGAGTCTTGTATTGCAAGCAATAGTTGTCCTAGCTACTTACGTGTTCAGTTCATTTGGGTGCACTATGTATCTTTTTTTCTGTCAATTCCAACCACAAAATTTGGAAATGGAAGATTCTAGAATGCATTTACCTTGTGTTGGAAATTAACTTGGGAGAGTTGTTGCGTTTACAGCTACTTTCCGCAAACATGCAGTTTTAACAAAATTTACATGGATTCCATGAAAAAAATAAATTGTATTTTATTATTGCTAAACAATTTAAATTTACGGTTTGTTTTAAACGCTACCGTAACTATATAAACAAACAAACACTTATTTTATTTAATTGATGATAAAATATTTTCATCAATAATTTTAAATAATTAAAAAAATTTCATATGCATTTCTGACTCGTCAAATCACCCAACGAAAATACCAAAAGAAATTTTGCTGGGGATTTGAAAAAAATCTGACAACTCTTATTCAAACACAACCTCCACAAATTTATTTATCTCCTTTCAAAATTAAGCCAAAGCCTCCACCTCTCTCATTCTCTCCCTAAAACCTCCACCCATCTTCACAAGTTGTGCTGCCATAACTCGCCAGTGCCAGTGCCAGTGCCAGTGCAACTATCCCAATTAAGGCCTATTCAAACACAACCTTCTTTGGTTTCTTTTCATGTCAAGCTTTACTTCACCAAGCCGCAAACCTGTCCATTTATATTTTAAGTTAATCTATTAAAAATGTTTTGTAGTATCTTTATTTTTTTAAGTATTTTTTACTTGTATTGTACAGATAAAACTTTAGTGAATTAATATAGAATTTGTATTTTGGGGTTTGTTTTTCACTTGATAAAATTGAGTGTAATTTTATAATTTAGACATATTAGAATTGAAAAAATAATGGGTAATTTAATGGGTACCAATTATTTTTTTTTATCAATTTTATGGTTAAGTTGAAAATTTAGAAGAAAAAAAATCAATTTCTGTGGAATTGATTAATAATTTGGGTGCTAATTAATGTTACTTATTCTTGAATTGAATAAATAATGGGTAGTTAGTTGGATACCAATTGTTTTATTTGTTATGATATAATTAAAAATTCAGTGAAACTAAATTAGTGTGGAATTGATAACAATTAGAGTTAAGCATGTTTCAACTTATGAAGTGATTGATGGTTATTGCATCATGAATTATATTTTTCTAAATTAAAATAATTGAGTTATTTGGAATTTAAGAAATGATGGTTTATTGAGTTTTTATTGTAAATTAATAGTTGATTTGTGTAGGTTAATTGTGATTCTTTTTTAATAAATAATCAAATTTGTTATTGGTATGTTTTACTAGCATTTTAGTATTTGTAAGTTATTAGTTCAAAATTTTACATTACATAATAACTACCTATTTGACCTCCCTAATATGTTTGATTAATAATATTAGGGTGATAATCTTTGTTAATCTAAAAAAATTATCTGTATCAATATATTATATAGGTTCCATAAATAATAGATAATTGTTATTTGATTTATTAAGAGTCAAATGATAGATTATATAGGCAAGATTTTCTTAAAGAGATTGAAGATTTTATTAATTTTGTAATTTGTAATTCGAAGAATATTAGTGATAGTGAAACTTGATATCCATGTGCAAAGTGAAAAAATAAAAGGTTCAACATAAAGATGTTGTGACAATGCATCTATTTAAAAAAGAGTTTGTCAAAAAATACTTAGATTGATTTGTACATCTAAAACAATATGTTCCTTATGAAACCATGCTAAAAATTATGGTTGGTTTAACTTCTAGTTCTAGCAATATACATGTGTTTGCAACGGGGAATATAAATTCTTATAGGAGTATGCAAATGAGTGCAATGAAAATGAATTATGATTATTTAAGTAAAATTTAACATTAAAATTCCTTTAAATGAAGAACCAAATATAGATATAACTAGGTTTTTTGAACTTTTAAAAGATTCGAATGAACCATTATGGGATGGGTGCACAACTCACAACAAATTATCAACTATAACACAAGTGTTTACCATTAAGTTAGGGCTTAGTAAGGCTGATTATGATCAGATCCTTGAATAGGGGAAAAACATGTTCCTAGACTGAAAGATGATTTTTATATAGCCAAATCCATGATGAAACCTCTTAGCCCAAAATGCCAAAAAAATTATGTGTCCATATTTTTTTCATGTTGTGCTATGATGAATATGCAAATGTTACTAAGTATAAAACATGTAAGCATGCTCAGTATAAGCCTCATAGTTGAACAACACTTATTACATAAAAAAATTAAGATACTTCCTAATTAATCCTAGGTTGCAAAAGTTATTTATGTTTTGGAAGACTGTTGAACACATGATATAACCCAAATTTTGACCTATTTTCTTTTAATTTAATTTTTAAAGGGGTTAAAATTATTTATTAAAAGATTAGGGATTGATTTCAGTTAAAGATGTGATTTGTAAACTTGTGAGAAAACTAAGGATTATAATGTATTTTTGCTATTCTCTCGTAATCTTTTGTTTAAAAAGATCATCAAGATAATGATAGTTATCTATTTTTAAATTTTGATTTTTAATTCTAATCAAATTTAAATTTTTGAAAGGAGAATGAGTTTGTTTGGGATTTTGTTTTTCATATGCTATGAGACTTCTATATTATAAATATAGATCTAGTGTATACAAAAGAGAGGGGAAGCATTAGCCAAATTTTTTTTTTCATACACCTACTTAAGACAAAAAAAAAAAAAACCTAAGCCTATTTTTGAAGGGGAGTCGCCAACCACCAGATCTTTTCTAAACCCTTCAAGGTCTCAAGCCTACGAGACCATACAAGGCCAGCCTACCCCCTCACAAGCCAATTTGAACCTTTCCTTTCTTCTTGTTCTGCATTAGCATGCATCCATCATCGACAATCGTAGCTCCTCAACCACCACGAGCATGCACTAGCCATAACAGCTTCTTCACCTTCTTCTCCCTGCCAACATTCATCATATAAAACCCAAAACCATCCCTCGCCAACTGAAGCCTCCCATCATGAACAATAACACCATCCTACTTCTCCTCTTTAACCTATCTCTCACACAGATCTAACAATTCTAAACTCAGTAGCCACTCCCAGCCCACACACGACAACACCCACCAGTCCACAGCAGCCCCCTCTTATTGGCATCAAAATCCAAAAACCTTGTTTAAAATTAGTGTTCCAATCGAAGACCCAACAAATTTCCTCTCTAAAATCCTATTTCTCTCAACCCATCAACTCCTCTTTAGCCACCATCACCAGCCATTCATTAGAAACACCTAACAACCTTCATCTATGATGGCAGTGGTAGCCATTTAAAGAAGAAGAAAAGAAAAGTAAAATGTGAGGAAAAAAAGAGAAGTAGATTTGAAAAATGAGAACAACTTTGCTTGTGTGATGTTTTTATTTATAGGGGACAGTGAACTTTATCATTAGCACAAGATTGAAGAGGAGAGGAAGAACTTCCTGATCCATGTCATCACACACCTCCCAAGACACTGAAGCATCACCTGCGCGCGCCTCCAGTCATGAAAGTGTGTGTTGTCCACGTCCCACCACACTCTGCCACTGTTCAGGCGATTCTTTGTTTGAATCTAGAAGTTTTATCTATCAATGAAGGTTGAAATATGTTCAATCATGGTGTAAATTGTAATTGTGTGCTTGGAAGGGTATGTGTGTAAAATTAGTAAAAACAAATATGTGTGATGCATGGATTTATTTTTTAGCAAGTATTAAAATAAATAAATAAAAATTTTAACCATCTGTTTTTCTTTAAAACATTGCATATGGCCAAGCAAAAAAAAAACATCTCTTTGTATAATTTAGCATAAAAAATACCATGATTAGCATAAGAAAACAATTTTAAAAAAATAACAAAACAAAGAAATCATTTTGTGTTTTTAGCAAAAACAAAGTGTTGTTTTTGCATGTATTTTTGGGCTTGATAACAAGTTTATCAAGCCTATGAAAAGCTTGGTCTAAATATAATGGCCCATTGGGCCCACATCCACCATGCCAAAAACCCATCTCTTTTGAAAGAGTCTAAAGCCCACTTCTGTCATTCTCGCGGGTCAGATGACCATTTAAAAAAAAACACTCAATTCAAAAGTGTTCATGGTAAGTGGGTTTACGACGAGTATCAATCCTGATATTCACTAACGCCAAAGTCAAGAATATCAACTTTAATATTTATTGACGCTGGAGTAAAAAATATCAATCTCAATATTCACTAGAGTCAAAGTCAGGAATATATACATTTTGTTCACATAATATTTATCAATGTTAGAGTTGGAAATATTTGTAGGTGGATATTTACTGGCGGCAGAGTCAGAAATATTATAGGCAAACCATTAAAGCATAAAACAACAAATCATTCGCAAATTTAAGACAAAACCAGCAATGCAGCTTACCTCAGGTAGGACGCTTAAATGGTGATAGTATCTTTCCTTTTGCATAATTAGTCCCATACAATAGAGTTTTTATTGACAAATTAAGGTTCCTAGTAACCATAATATTAGGTGGTGACTCCTTAAACTATATCTTTCTCCCTTTAAGAACAAAATGCTAGATATATGTTCTTTTATTTCAAGAAATTTTAAAGTTCATCACGATGTCGGGTATGATAGTGAATATGCAAATATTACTAAGTATAAAACATGTAATCATGCTCAGTATAAGCCTAATAGGGGAAGGACACTTATTGCATATAAAAAATTAAAATACCTCCTAATTAATCCTAGGCTACAAAGGTTATTTATGTCTCCAGAATCTATTGAGTACATGATATGGCACCATTCATACGACGAGGTGGATGGAGTTATAGTGCACCCTTTCGATGGTGAAGCTTGGAAGCAATTCAATAGGGTGCAACTTGAGTTTTCACTTAAGCAATGAAACATATAACTTGACTTGTATAATGATGAAGTTAATCCATTTAAGTTCTTTTTTACACCTTATTCTTGATGAGAATGAACAAGTATCATCAAATGATCCATTAGAGGTGTTACTTGAGTTAATTACAAAGTCAGGGAGCAAGAAGATTAAAGAGGCACTCAATAGACTTATTCATGATATTTAAGCCAATTCAAGCTTTTAAACTTCAATAATAAATTATCAGGCTTTAATTAATATGATCCATACAATAGTTGGACAAGCTTAAGTCAGTTTCATACTTTAGTTTTTCTAATATATGGTTTTGCACTAACAAATATAACTTTTGAGTCAACTGTTGGATCAAGTTGAAATTGTGCCAAACAATTCCATGTGCCTTGTTTTATATATGGTCAAACTTTCATAGTGATCGGATAATAGAAATTCAATGCAATAAGGTCTAAAAGATACTATACAAGATTTATATTATTTTCCTATTCAATTTAGGATTCTTTTTCCTATTTGGATTAGTAATCTTTTTATTATTTTTTTCAGCCTTCCTTAGGACATTTTTACTTATTATAAAGAGAGTTATTTAGCTTGTTTTTTTTTTTTTTACAAACTTTGATTTCAAAATAATATTTTGTGTATGAGAGGTTGGTAATACTTTTGATTTTTTATTGAACTTTTCTTAGACTTATCAATGATCAATTGTCTTTGTGACATTCTTCTTATACTTCTAGATTGTGATTCCTTAAAACCATTTGGTTAAAGTCTTCATTTCAATAACTTCAGTGCATTGATTCAAGTAATCATTTTGTCAAGTTTTTGATATCCTTTAATATGATTTTAGCTTCATTGGCTTAGTTCTTTCTTACATGTGGATTCAAGAGTTCTCACCCATCATGTTTGCATTAGTTGTTATCACAGCAAAACTCTAAAATCAGGTTATATCTTTTTTCTTTAAGTTTCCATGTTAGTTTTAGTGTTTTCTTCAATTTAAAATTATAGTGGTATAGTAAAAAAAAAGTTATTTGAATTTTATTATTGTAAAATTTAGTAGCATATATATATAAGAAAAGAAGGTGAAATCATAAGGTTGAAATTCTGCCCTTTCGAAGAAAAAATAGGTGCCTTACTGTTAGGGGTAATATGATCATTTTTATTGGCTCATTGGTCATTACATGATTGTTAGAGGGTACATGTGTCTTTTTAACTTTTTAGTATAGTAAAAGGACTAATGTACCCTCTAAGTACAAAAAACTTAGAACTGTTGAATAAAATCATTTTTGTCTTTTCATTTTCTATAACATGATAAAAAGACATTTTTTCCCTTTGAATGAGAAACAAATAAGGCTTGTGTACAAGGGCAATTTCATTCTATTGTAGAGGGTTTTTCTCATGTTATTACAATATTAATGGAGGCAATTTTCGGTCTTTTAATGTTGAATTATTTTTTTAATTCAAAAAGATGTTGCCACGTGCACACCATGTCCTAGCGTGTGGGAAGCGCCTATGTTTTTTGGGTGGGCTAGTGTGACGCCTCCCAGTGACCAAACATTCCCTTTTGTTATGTTGTTAGAAGTACTACTACACTCTCTTCCTCTTGGTGTGATGCATGATGATGAAGTATTAGCAATTTATCACTGATAATCATTCTTCTTCTTCTTCTTTCTCTTTCCTTCCCTTAAAAGTACATGTCGATCCTCTTTGTCTTTGGTATTTCAATTTAAATTCTTATTCTTTTTATTTCTAATTTTTGTTATTAGCCTTTTTATAAAAATTTTATTTATTTTCAATTTAGTCCTTCAATTATAGTTTGTCATATATTATGATTTTTTAATTCAATTCTTATTCTTTTGATTTCTATTTTCTTTCATGGCTCTTTTGTTAAAGTTTTATTGGTTTTCAATGTTATTATTCAATCAAAGTTTATGGTGTATTATTTCTTTTAATTTGGTCTTTATTCTTTTGATTTTTCTTCTTTTATTAAAGTTATTTTTCTTTTTAATTTAACCCTCCAATAAAAAATTATTGACCCCCCTCGAATCTATTTTTATTGTTATTTTCACCATCATTCTTTAATTACAATTGTTTTAGATTCTTTTGCGTAATTAATTTTTTTTCTTGGTTTCATCCTTCAACATTTAATTTGCTAGAGATTAGGCTTCACTGTTTTTCTATTTATGGTGTTTCTGGTCTAATGACCTGGGTCACGGGTTTGAAAAGTTAATGTAGGTCGACATCATTTTTTTGCTTATTTATTTTATGATTTCATCATTTGACATTATAATTTTTTTAAAATCAGTTTTGTGTTATCTCGGTCTTCTAACCTAGGCCACGAGTTTTGTAGGCTAATCCCGGTTGGCTTGCCCCTAATACCTAGGTTATATGTTTATCATGCTAACTTGTGTTGATTCAAGTCAATTTTTTATCCCTTTTTTTATTCATTTTCATGCTTCCAAGGTTTTTTTTTCCAAGTTAGTACTATCTTTTTTATATAAAAAAATTTGTTGTTTGCTATCATCGCCTATTTTTTATCATCTAATAAAATTGAACCAACTTATTAAACCTAGTCAAGCTTATAACATAAGTCGTTTGTTTTTCTTATTTCTTATAAATGCGCTTAAATGAAAAATTAATTTCAATAAATAAATTCAGTAAACACAACTAGGTAAATGTTCTTGTTTTTTTCTTTGAAAAAAATATACAACCCGTGGAGAAACACGAATCAAATAACTAGTAATTTGTCAATTTGATGTGCATTCCATTCACTTGTCTTTTTGAACATGACTATTATTTCTCAAATTAAATATACCAAAACAACATATGAATTTAAATAGACCAAAACAACATATGAACCCGCTTACTAGTTAATCAACTAATCTAGTTATCAATGTTTTACAATTGAATTTGTTAATAAATAAAGCACTTAATTATATTCTAGAAATTGAATTTATAAATGTTTTCTTGTTAAATGACACAAAGAAAAATTACATAGCCATTAAGGGGAAGTTAATATTATGGTCGTATAAATTAAGGAATTATTATGTATTCTAATACTCGTTCATGTGAAAGACGTACTTGCTATGATAATTACCACTTAGATCATTGCCATGTATTGTGTTGTTGGACGAATTAATTTTTTTGAATGTAAGAAAAAAGTTTAAGCGTTGCAAACATATTTTTTAATATAAAAGAATTAATTATAAACTCAAAATATAATATATATTAGATGATTTTTTTTTAAAATATTGATATGATGATATATTGGATGCCATTTTTTTTTTCAAATATTGAGATTGTAACATATTTAACTGATCTGGGTAACTTGTAAAATCTGCAACCGAGGTCATGAGACTATCATAATCTTATATGAATCAAGTTAAAATAAATTATGAATGCCAATTTCTAATAAACTCAATGTTGAATGATGAAATTAAAAAAAAATATTAAATTAAAAAAGAAAACAAACTACCCGAGTAACCCTGAGTTAACTCGCTAAACCTACAACCTGGGTTATGAGATCAGGATAACCTCATATAAAAAAAATAAAAAAAAATTAAAAAGCCTAATTCCAGCCAACCCAATGTTGGATGATGAAATTGAAAAAAAAATCAATTAAAAAAAGCAACTCAAGTCAATTTGGGTTAACTTGTTAAATTTGTGGCCTAGGTGATGAGACCGGGACAATCATAAAAGCAAATAAATCTTTTTTCAAAGCTCCATTTCAAACAAATCCAATATTGAATGTTGAAATCGAGAAAAAAAACTAAATACATGAGACTATGAAAACTTAATAGAAAGAAAATAAAAAAGAATTATGAAGCTCAAATTCTAAATAGCTTAATATTCAAGGATGAAATCGGGAAAAAAAAATTATGTTGTTGAAGGGTGAAATTGAAAAAAAAATATTTAATTAAAAAAGGACTCAAAAAATAAACCGAGTTAACTCGGATCAACCTACCAAACCTGTGAGTAGAGTCATGAGATTGAGATAACCTCATCAAAAGCAAATAAAAGAAAAATCAGAAGTCCAAATAAAAAAAATACTCAATTAAAAAAGGTACCAAAAAATAAATAAAGTCAATCTAGGTCAAATTCGCAACGAAGGTCATGAGATCAGGATAACCTCATAGAAAATAAAATAAAATATAAATTTTAATTTCCAACCAACTTAATATTGAAGAATGAAATAAAAAAAATCAATTGAAAAAAAGCAACAAAAAAAGTGAATCCCAATTAACTTGGGTTAATCCATTAAACTTGTAACCTAAGTCAAAAGATTGAGATAAATTTTTAGAAAACAAATAAAAAACATTATCAAGCCCCACTTTCAACATATCTAATGTTGAAGGTTGAAATTAAGAAGAAAAAAATTAAATCCACGAGACTAGTATATAACACAATAAAAAAAATTTATAAAGTATAATTTCCAAAATAATATAATATTGAAAGATTAAATTGAAAAAAAAAAGAGAAAGAAAAGAATAATGGGTTGCTGAAGGGTGAAGTTAAAAAAAACTATTCCAATGAATAGTGTTTTATGGGTATGACTACAGTAATTTAGTTACACCCTTTAGTGTCTTGTTAATTTACATAAGTGAGGTATACACATTAAGAATATTTAATAATCATTCTTGTTTATGTATATAACTAGTTTACAATGTTGTGACACGCTATAACTTGAATAAAAAAAAATTAAACATGAATATAAAAATTCAAGCTATAAAGAACTATTTAATATTGTTATTAAACTGGGTCCATTTGAACCAACAGATCAACCTTGGAATTAAAACTTGTGAAAGTTGTCTTGCATGACCTAGTCGACTTAGCGGGCTTAGAAATAATTTGGATAACTCGTAAAAAAATATAATTTGACAATAAAAAATAATAATTAAGATGACCCTTCTAATAATGAGATATAGATATATTGAATCTATTTAGGTTTCACGATTTAAATTGCTAAATTCACAATCTAGGTGATAGATAGGTGTAAGACTTTGGTTTTTTTTTTTAAATAACTATTTTTATTTAATTATATGATATGAAAAATAAATATTTTTAAAATTAAAAACAAATTAAATATTAAAATGTTTGTTTAAAACTATGATAACATTATAGAAATTATATTATAAAAAACAAACTGAAATAATTTATGAAAACAAATTTAAAATTAAATAAATATTAAAAACTGAAAAAAGATAGACAAAAATGATTGGAGAAAAATAAATCACAGTGAAGAAGGTGAGTTGACACCCAACTCTATTAGATGTCTTAGGTAATTATATTTACTTCTAGTGCGATTCCCCCACAAAGAATGTGTAATATTGCATTTTATTCATTATAATACAAATTTTACATAATAGTTTTATGGAATTCACTTGCTAAAAAATATTAAGTATCTCATATATTAAATAAGTAAATTTTATTAATAAATTTAAAAAATGAAATAATTAATATTTTTATTAAATTAATTCTAAAATACTATCATCAAATATTAGTTTTACTCTATAAATAAGCATTCAAGCAAAGGCAAACGCATGGGGTTCTCAAACTGGAACCCTACAGTGGGTTCCAAGTAGCCGACTATGGGTTAGAAGAGTTCTAAATTCATTCCGCGTAAATGCATTTACCGTAAGAACTAAGAAAAATTACCATGAGTAAATGTGTGGATTTACCTTTTCAATTCTATTTTTATAGTGCCTATGAATTATAATTGATTTATTTTATGATTTTAAATTAAAATAGAAATATGGAAGGATAAATAATGTTTATTAATTTTGAATATTACTCCTTCTGATTTTGACAATATATGTAATTATGTATCATGCCTTTTCCATCATTTTACATAAACAATCTCTACATAAACTTGGATCCTTTTATATCAATGTTCTAAATCTTTTGAATTTAAAAGATTAAATGAAATGAGAGAAATAAAATATAATGAATTAAGTTATTAATATTTTATCAATTTAAATTTAATAATTTAGAGTTAATAAAAAAACATAATAAAAGAAGACATAATACAATGTCAATTCATGAAGTTGTAATTTTTTAAAAAATATATTTAGTAATCCTCACATATTAATAAGCTAGTCATTTATATTCAGGGGATGAGAACACAAGTTTGATATTTAGAAAGTGTATTTATTAAAAGGAACAGTCATAAACCCCAAACGGAACTAGTTTTACCCTTTAAAAAGGTACGAGAATACCCAAATAAGAACAAAAAAATCATTTATATCCAAATTTATAATTTTATAAAAAAGATTAATTATCATGTGAATAACTTATTAGCTCAACTACATATTTCTTTTTCTCAAACTAAGTTTCAGTATTATTTTTTTCTTTATCATGAATGCATATTTTATTTTATTTTATTTTTAGAGAAATTTAAGAAAAGCAAGTTCGCAAATCCAAAAGTAATTTATTATTAAATAAAAACTATAATTGCAAGAAATTTTGATAATTAAAATTAAACTCTTTTAGATTTGCCCTAAAAAAATAAATAAAAAAAATTCATAACCAACGCATTTGCTTATTCGATATTGTAACTTGGATAACTGGAGTTTGGCCTGTTGATCATCAGCTCAAACCTTCCCTCCCTATTCCTACCTGTCTTCGACGCTTCCTCCACGGCAACACCGCCGCCGGTACTCTCTCTCTTTACACATATATTTACAGTTTTGTACTCCTCCTTTGCCTTCTATACCAATTTCCTTTTTTTGTTTTTTTGTTTTGGGCCTCATAGATTCTTGCTTTGAATTCACGTTGATCTTACTATCGATAGCAAAGGAAAAGAAAATCTGTAATAATATATATTTCGTGATTCTCTTAAAGTTAGGCTTGAATAGGCTTGAATAAATTGATTGCTTATTTAAAATCTGAGGAAAAAAAAAACCCCAAATTTAACCTTGAATTATGCTCCATCTCGAACTTGAACTTGAGATTTAGTTTTGGTAATCTGGGTTGTTCGGTTTTTGGTAGTTTTAACAATCTATGAGAACGTTAGTTTCAAATTTGAGGATTTTTTTTTATAAATAAGAATATGCTAATGGAACCAGATGTGCCTGCTGGTGCATTGCGTGTACATGATATAATGATATGACAATGGTGATAAATGGTGGTTTCAGCTTCTGGGTTTATGCGTGTGGGTTATTTGTTTAAAAAAAAAATATAAATCATATCTTGAAGTCTCACCTAATAGCTTAAGCTTTTGAGTTGAGATGTTTGTTTGACAATTTGAACTTGTTTATATAAATGCTTTGTAGGGAATCCAATTGTCAATCTTTATGATTTTATAATGGTGTCTCATATGTTCTGAGGTGATTTTAGTTTCTGGCTGCTTTAAAACATTCTGCAGACTGGCATCACAGGCACAATCCTGTAATGATACTGTCCTGAAGGCCAAATGGGTTTGTTTTGGTCATGCTACGAGAGGGAATGTATGTCTATTGTTGAAACAGATTGTTTTAGAACGCTTGGGAGCCTTTCTGTAGATTTAAACGGCAAATAAAATAGACATTTTTTACTTTTATCCATTATATTGTACATTGTTTCACACTTGGAGTGATTCCATAGATTGATTGAAACACCAATCTGCATCTGAGGACTCTGATTGAAAATTAAACCTTAATGCTTGTGCAGACCTGAGAGAATTGTCATGTCTGCAAGAAGGCATATTCGACCAACTTTAGAAGGGCGTGTTATCCAAGCACCTGGGATGATGCGTCATGGTCCATTTCCTGCTGGCCACCATACATCAGAGCCACTCTCTCGTTCTGATCTTCTAGAGCATAGGTTTGCTGCTCAGGCTGCGGACATTGAACAACTTGCAGGGGATAATAATAGACTGGTTACTAGTCACATGGCCTTGAGGGAGGACCTTGCTGCTGCTCAGCAGGAAGTGCAAAGACTCAAGGCACATATTAGAAGCATCCAGACTGAAAGTGATATCCAGATCAGGGTTTTGCTGGATAAAATTGCAAAAATGGAAAAAGACATCAGGGCTGGTGAGAACGTGAAAAAGGACCTCAAACAGGCACATGTGGAGGCACAGAACTTGGTCAAAGAAAGACAAGAGCTTGCTACACAAATCCAACAAGCTTCACACGAGTTGCAGAAAATCCACACTGATGTAAAGAGTATACCAGATCTGCATGCTGAGCTTGAGAATTCAAGGCATGAACTCAAGAGGTTAAGGTAGTAATAAATCTGTCTCAAGTTTTTAATAGTTGTTGCTTCCTCGTGGACCTTAAATCTGTGTTAAATAGTGGACCTTAAATCTGTGTTAAATAGTGAACTACCACGGACTAGAGTTTGTTAATAATCCAAAACACCACCAATTACTGGCTCCATCATCCAGAGATATGGTTTCAGGACCTAAATGCATAGGATATTTTCTCTCCTTTTTTTTTTTTTTTTTTTTTTTATCTTTGAGGAATCATGATTGTAATACTAACATTGAATGGTGCTTTCATAGTGTGGTTATTTATTTGACTGTTCTGTTTCACACTAATTAAGGTTTCTCTGAGTCTAACGTGCTGGGTAATACTAATTCTCTTGCCATATGCTACTGTAATATTTAAACTAGCCCCTGATTTATGTGACATTGCATGATGTGCTTTGTAAATGGAGGATTTGTGAGGAAACCAAATACAAGTGGGGAGTGGGGAGTGAAAAAGGTTAACTGCAGCAAAATTGCATCAGCTTTGGAAGTAATGGATGATCAAAAGTTGATTAAACATCAGTGTTTGTCTTCTCTGTGAGCATGATGGTTATGCAGTGTACACTGATGAAATGGTGCTGAAAAACAGCAAAAGAAAAAAAAAATACATTCATTGATATAATAAGGATTCGATTTTTTCTGTTAAAATATTTTCACTGTGACATACAATGTACAGTTTATTAAGTTCTAACTTAAATCTACTTTTTTTTTTCATCTGCTCTTTCGGTGAAAAGAGCTACATTCGAGTACGAAAAAGGATTAAATATAGAGAAGGTGGAGCAAATGCGAGCAATGGAACAGAATCTCATAGGGATGGCAAGAGAAATGGAAAATTTGCGCGTTGATGTCTTGAATGCTGAGACCAGAGCACGTGGTAACTTTTTGTGTTATATCTAAATGTGGTGGTCGCGTCCTTTGAAATATGTTTTGATTATTTTTTTAACACAATTCTGGTGCTGATCTGTGTCATTTTAGCTCCAAACCAATATATGGGTGGCTACTCAAATCCTGATGGATATGGGAGGCCTTTTGTTCACATGGGTGTTGGACCAGCAGGGGAAGGGATAATTCCTTACAACAGTAGCAACAGTGTAGTGTCCAATGTTGGGTTTGGTGGTGCAGCAATGTCTACTACTGGTGGTGTCGCTCAATGGGTAGGGCCTTTTGATCCGTCGCATGCTCGGGGGTGAACAAGATGAAGTTTTGATCAGGAGCTATCCAGAAGCTTTTCTGCCTGCCTTGCCTGGCATCAGTTGCTACAGGGTGAACATGATGTAGTCTTCATAAGAGGCTTTTCACAAGCTTTAGCTGCCTACCACTTTGCTCTGCATTTGTAAAATGCATAATTCCGCAGATGTTATTGTGTATATTATAGATTAGATGTTTTCTTCACTTGGTAGCTGAAGTGACATATGGCATTGCAATGTAATCTGTTAAAACATTTTAATTTACGTAGTTCATCAGGAAGCTGCAGTCTGCAGAACCTTTTAATTTTGCATCCCCTTTGACAAGCTCTTTGATGAATCAAACTGGACTTCAGGAATTGAATTCTTTCGTTCTTTCCATACATCAGTCTTATTGAATCAATAGAAAGGGTTATTAATCTCAGCAGTAGCATGGAGCCTGCCTTCCCCCTTGATCCGAATTATCTTTTTTTTTTTTGGTGGGATTGAGTGAAGCTTGTTGTAGAAAAGAATGTGCTCTCTTATTGCTAAAAAAAACTCCCCGAATACATGCTAATTCAAACCATAGAACTAAAAACTTAAAAACAACAACAATTTAGAAAAGCAAGAGCACACACACACGGGTGACCAACACCATAAAACAAAAACAAAATTACAAAAGAAGAAAATCATCCTTATTACACTAATTATTTTGAAAAGATAAAAAAAGCTTACCCTTTTCTTGAAAATGATCGGGCTACACTATAAGGAAAACACCTCTCTTTCTTGAAATGGTGGAGACAGATTAGTAATTTGCAGTCTTAATTTTCATCAATTGTAGTGCTCCCACATAACCATAACGAATAATGATATATGAGCAATAATAAGAAGTAAGCCCATCAAGATGAGTAGGACGCCAAGATTCCTCCATTTGCTTTCCATTACTCTCACAAAACCATGTCTACAAGATCCACAGTTGTAACACAAGATATTTTGATCATTCTGCCATGTAGCACAGTCGCTATATTGCTGTTGTGATTCATCCACAGCCCCTTCAACTTTTGTCCAAAATGTGGCATTCACGTACTCCATTTGACATATCGATGGTGGTTTGCAACATCCGGCCTTCCATGTAACAAAATAACAAGTATTAAATCAGGAAGCAAAGAGCTTATAATTAATACGGATATTATAGAAGATATTCTTCTTCTAATATTAAGGAAAGAAAGAGATTAGGTTTATTTAAAGATTTTAATCAGGTGATTAACTAGTTGCCGGCATTACCATAAAATCAACGAATTACTAACAGCATATGATCACTTGAGAAATTATGCCTAAAAAAGTAACCTGATTGAAGCGGAAAATATGCTTTCTTATAATCTTGTGGGAAGCATATCAATTTCAATATAGAAACGACAAATCTTCTCAGGTATAAAACTGATTGCAAGCATCATAGTAAAGTGTCAACAGTAAATTATATCATGTTAAGATATGCATAAAAGATGGTTCAAATATAACAAATCTATGCACATATATATATATAACATGCATGCTATAAATGAAACTACCTACCTCTATGGATGATAATTTCTTGATACTGAAATCAAATGCTTTGAGATTCAACGACCTGGACACCAAATCATCGCATGTTCCAGTATTGTAGATGCATGATTTAATATTTTCCCAGTTGTCATTATGGCGAACTTTTTCTCTGAACCACTTTGGTGTAGCCATCAATCTCCTGCTTTCCAGCTTGTTAGCTCCCACAAGTGCAAGTCCCATTGTGAGCATCACGATCAATGGCACCATAACTAGAAAGAATCCCGGCACAGGAAACCGTGATCTCAGCAACACAGCGATGGTGCTAATCAAGGAAACAAAGATCAATCCAATGCCAATACCAATCTGTAACCTTGGTAGCCATAAGAGCTTCTCACAATCGTAATCTTTCATGTAAAGCAACCAGATAGCGGAGGCAAGGATCACAACAGAAAGAACAAAGGTGATAATCGATAATATGCTTGCATAGTTTTTTACTTGATTTACTTTCTCAGACTTTGTATTTCCCACTACTTCTTTTTTAGTTTTGGTGGTTTCTTCGGCTATCGTCATTGCAAGAGCTTCTGTAGGTTTAGTATTTTCTGCCATATCAGAGATGAGAGATGAGCTGAGACAAAAGAATTAATGGCTTTGTTCACTTCTTGTCTCTCTCTTATCCACTTTATTAACAATTGTTCTGTTCTGACTGTACTAAGTCAAGTTTGTTAAAGAAGCGTTATAGAAAAGAGATCCTAATAAATAGTAAGAGTCAATATTGTTTGAGAGATTATAGGAAGAATTAGCATTGTTAATTCAAGGAGCATCTTTGGTCATGGCAGGCCGAGTTAGCTACCTTCGTCCTTCTGTGAGACAGATATCGTGTTCAAATCTCTTCTTTGTAGGTTA
>Ga0325410_1003718_pt1 | contig 17245 bp, 6 predicted proteins | sample PopdelMetagenome_16_FD_206182 | JGI IMG/M metagenome (GOLD analysis project Ga0325410, IMG submission 206182) | Populus deltoides microbial communities from Bellville, Georgia, United States - Xylem-PdIQD-R3 | ecosystem: Host-associated > Plants > Phyllosphere > Stem > Wood/Secondary xylem...
AGAGAGAACTTGGTTACAAACACTCCTTTTTCAAATATTTAATATTATTTTAATAAATACCAATAAAAAATATTAGCATCTAAGTAGAAATTTGTTGTCATAATGAGAAATTTGGTTTTTGATGGTTAATTAAGTGTTTGAGAGATGAAATCCTAAAAAATTCAAGCAGCAAGATTTATCTTAGATGATTAGTTAACCTTTTGATTTTGACAAACTTGTTCATTTTTTCTAGCTAAAGAATGGATATTGAGAATCTTTTCTTTTAAAAATTCAATCAATTTTTTACAGCCTATGATTCTTAATCTTTGGTGGATATGAGAGCTTAAAAGTTATATTTTCCTCATAACATTTAATTTTTTTATGTGTCAAAGAGGAAAAAAATGTCACAGACTCATCATAGAAAAATATATCTGACTTATTAGAATCTCGTGGTCCAACATAAAGTCTAACAAGATTCTTAGAGCTATATATACTTAGACTCAGTGTTTGGCTTAGCTTAAAGATGCTGGGTCTGGCAACTTACCATACTCGTTTATTTTTAGGCTCAGCACTTGATTGAGTCTAATGATATTGGGTATGGCAGCTCGCCAGACCTTTACATGCTTGGACACAACACTTGGATGGGCCCAAGGATGTTGGGTCTGACAACTCACTATACTTGTACATGTTTGGGCTTAGCGCTTGATTGAGTTTAAGAATGTTGGGTCTGGTAATTCGTTAGACTTATACATGCTTGAACTTAGCACTTGGTTGAGCCCAAGAATGCATCTCTTCAGATCCATATATATTTAGGCGCAGTACTTGGCTGAGATCAAGGATGTTGAACTATTACCCTCTTTCTGGTTCCTTTAAAATGAGGATTCAGTTAAAAATAAAATATATTGATCCATCATTGAGATAATTTCATTTGATAGAAAAACAATAACAAATGTGAGTTGGTACTTTTTATTAAAAAAATTGTGTTTGTTAGTTTAATTATTTATTCTTTTTTATTTTTTGTTGTACATTATATCTTTTTAATTTCTATTTTAAATATTTTTTATGCATATAATTTTTAATATTTGTAACTAAATTCTCACATTTGTTAATTTGATGATAAACTTTTGTTGCTTTAGATTTTTTTTAATTAAAATATTCTTTATTTTTCTTTATATATAGTTTTATTTTTCAAGTCATGATCGTATCCGTTAGTGCATATATTTTCTTACATGTATTATTTGATTTAATGGAACTTAATGGAAGGAAAGAAATCTTAATAAAATACATAATAGAATGGTAGAATTCATAAGAACAATAAAATTATATAAGGGCAAAATACATAAAGGAATAAGAGTATAGGAGCAAAACATGTCATTAATTTATTTTAATTAGTTAAATGCATAAATGATGGACTAGTTATTTTTTAACTAATAAAAATAGAAGAAAGGGCTTAAACTTTAACATATGTGATCCTTCCTTCAAGGACAAATTCCATAAAAAAACTTCTACAGTAATACAATCATAAAAATACAAAAGTAAAAGGGCAAAAAAACTCTGTTAACCTATCATGTGATCCTTACCTTGAAAATTTTGCAATACATACTCTTGAAAAATCGAATCTTACTTTAAATGTTTCTCCTACATTTCAATAGAACATCTCAAATTAATATTTAAACCTTTTTAGTCTATTTATTACAATCACCAATTCACGTGATCGAATACCTTCGTAAACGAATCTATGAATATACTATTTTTTGTTTATCATTTTAATTCATATACATTAGCATCCTTTTATACTGACATTAAATGCCTGAATGCCTTCATTTCTCATTAATGATTTTTAATGTCACACTAACTCAATTTTTCATTGATGCTTTTCAATGTTTAAATAACATAATTTTTCATTGATGAATTCCACACAATAATTCAAGCCAAGTTTGACATAGTACATGCTACAATGTTCAAGCTAATCCTTCCCTTTACTATATTTATAATTTTAGCCTAGTAAGCTTTTTCCATCTTTAAGAAAAAAAAAGCATTAAACATCTCACTTTACGCACTCATCATCAAAAAATTTAAATACGATAAAATCAAATCATCCTTTATATAAAGATGATACATACACAATCTTCTCAAAACATCATAACTATTTTCTTCTCATCAAAATCAATTTATAATCAATCCCATATTTATCAAACATGATGTGTAATTAATTTAAACCACTCTTTACATAAGAAATGTATATACCAAACCTTCCAAAACATAACTACAATAATCTTACATATTGGTAAATCAATTTACAATGAAAATTATACATTAAATTTATCATCATTTCTTTCGATTTACATAAATTCCAACACTCAAATTCTATAATTAATTTCAAATATATAACCTTCCAAGATACATCCATAATGGTTCCACATATCATAAATTAATTTACAATGATTCTAATCACAATTACATACTTAATTCATCATTATCACATATAATTTACATAATTTACGGCACCAATTATACATCTCAAATCTTCCAAAATACACTAAAAATGGCCCGACACATCACAATTTAATTTATAAATATTCGCACAATTTATCAAACACATGGTATGTAATTAACTCAATTCATCATTTACCTAAGGAATATACAAACCCAATATTGAATCAATTTCAAATGCAAATAAAATTAATTAAGTCTTAATAATCCATCATTAATAAGTCTACATTTATTGCTTGAAAACATCTCAAAAACTGTTTTTTATAACCAGGGACCAAATTGTGATTTTCTTGAAATTCAAGGTCAAGTCAGTTTTTTTACAAAATTGAAGGATTAAACTGAAAATATTATTAATCAATGACTAAACTGAATTTCATCATATTTAATCCTAGAATCAGTTTTGCCCAAAATTTCAAAATAAGTTTCAGGGGTCAAATCATAATTTTCCAAAATTTTAAAGACTAAATTATAATTTTTACAAATCAACGACCAAAATAAAATTTGATCATCTTCAACCTCAAACCCATTTTTTTTTTTTAGAATTTTCCAGCAAAGGTATCTTCACAACTCATAAGATTACTTACAAAAAACATTATTCATTAATCAAATTCAATCTCAAATAATTATTCTTAATAATCAACTCAAATCAATCAATTTAACCATTACCCACAACAATTATCAATCAATTTCAACAACAAATTCAAATATTTAGAAACCCCGATAAAATCAACATCACATTTATCATACATATCAAAACTCATTCTTACTTTAACACTTAATTCCTTTATCATCTATCTCTCAACATTTTCTTCATTTCTTCCTCTATCTCTTTCTCTTCCTCTCACTTACGATTTTCCCTCCAAAATCTGGTATCTTCTTTTATTTTTTGTTTAACCATATATATATATATATATGAAAAAAAGACTAATGCCCCTAATCATTAATACTTATAATATTGCATACAGGGGCACTATTGTATTTTCAAATCATTTTTTTTACTTCATATATATTTTTATCACAATATATGAAAAGACTATAATGTCCTTCATAAATATCTATATGTTTCTTTCTATCAAATTCTGGTATGTTGGTATTTTTGTGAGGTCTTCTCGGGCTCTGATTGACCTAAAAATTCAACTCAAGGTAAAATAATATGTCAAAAAACCACTCGTAAAAGCTTAACTTAATTGAATGGCCGAGTTAAAAGATATAATTGATATTGTAAAACTGGTCATTGGATAAGTTTTCTTCAAAAATCTAAATTTTTTGTACCATTTCATTTACTCACATCATCATGATTTTTAATCTAATTCATTGATGACTCCTATTCATAACCATCATAAAAAATTGCTTAGAATTTTTGCTATTTTTGGTCAAAATAACATGATTGTACGCGGGGGCTTATATCAATAATCAATGTTTTCACATGTAAAATCATACATTATTTTTTTTTTAGATTTTCACTCTATTATTGTTGTTGTTGTTGTTGTTGTTGTTGTTGTTGTTATTGTATCACCTTTTTTATACCCAATGTATACTTTTTGTTCCTTGGATAATTATTTCACCCGGTTGGGGAACTTACACTATTCGTCATTGGGTTGACATTTTACGTATCAATTTATTACTTTATTTAGTATGAAATTTAAGTTAAATTTATAAAAGTTTATCATCTCTATCTATAACAATTTTTCTTCTTAATTATCATTTCTCAAATAAAAAATTTACAATTTCTAGCATTGATTTACTAGTGTTAGAACAGGGGTTTACATATAAAATCTATTTTATTGACATTAGTTAGTTAATGGGTGCAATTATTAAAATTAAATTGCATTGATAGTCCTTCAATCTAATTCAAAAGCATCAAGTTTTTTCTTTACAATCATATCATTATAAAGTGTTGTTTCAAATATTTGTGTGTCCACACACAAGAACACAACACCTTGAAAGATGTGAGTCTCTCTTCTCTAAACCAATTAATTAATTCTATTCTTTTATCTCTACAACCAGTGGCAGAGCCACGGAAGAACAAAAGGGGGCAATTGCCCCTTTAATTTTGTTTTAAATATTTTTTATATTAAAATATTAAAATATTAGTTTGGTGAATTGTGGCTACACGGAAGTAAAGTTATTATTAAATGTACTTTTATATATATATAAAAGTACAGCTCATTACCTAAAATTTTCACCTTTCTTTTCTTTCTTTAACTTCCCCCGACTAACAATTTTTTTTTTTTGTTCTTTTCATGAGTTGCGTATTAAAAAATAATATAAATCATATCCTGAAACTTTACCTAAAAGATTAAGTTTTTGGGTTCAGATGATTCTTTGATACTGTATCAGAGTCTTGATGACCAAGCGGTCAGGAATTCGAATCTCACCATCCTCATTTATTTGGTAAAAATTAAGCACAAGGTAATGTGGTCTGTGCAAGTTTCAAGCCCAAAACGCTTTCACTTGAGGGGGTGTGTTAGAGAATAATATAAATCATATTTTAGAACCTCACCTAAAAGTTTAAGCTTTTGGCTTGAGATGGTTCTTTAATACTACGTTCCCTGCCTCTCTACTATATACAAATTTTTCTTTAAGTACAGTTAAACAATTCATTTTTTTTTTGCTTTATACTTTAGATAAATTTCCTTCATCTTTTATATTTTTTTTATTGTCTAATTTTACTTTTATTCTTTTATAATTAGTTATTAAAAATATTAGGGTTTATGATAATTTAGGGGTTTATGATAAATGTTTCTTTAGGGGTTTTGATATAAAAATGTTCAAATTCGTCTAAAAATAATTAAGTATAATTTAATCAACATACTTATTATATGCATATAGATATGAATTGAAATAGATTTTGATTTTGATGAATTGATGTATATTTTGCTATGAATTTCATATGGAAGATTTAGAATTATTGTGTAGTTGTGTTAATTATCATGTAAACACTAATGATGATAAAAAAATCCAGTGAATTCTTTGTGTGACATGTTTAAACCCAAGTCACTCTTTCTCTACTTTCAACAAAGAAAAACTTATTCGTCCTGCTCTTTTTTATCCTAGTGAATTCTCTATAGTGGACCTTATGGTACTTGGTGACCAAATTGATACGTATATTATTGATCTACATGGTGATGATGAGTTCTCTGGTATTGAAGGTATTGCCAGTCTTGCAGAGAAAATGGTAAAAACAAAAAAGAATTTGATATTTCCATTAGTATATATGCTTATCAAATTGTCATTACTTCTACCAGTTACAACTGCTACAGTGGAGAGAGTTTTTCTGCTATGTATATTGTCAAGAGTAGATTGCGGAATAGGATAAAGATAAATGAATGAATGATAGTTTGGTTGTATATATTGAGAAAGATATCTTCGATAAAATTGATAATAAAGCTATTATGAAGCGGTTTCAAAATATGAATACTCGAAGAGAACAATTATAATGTAAGTTTTTTTTTTAAAGTATTTTTAAATTAATTTTACTTGATATGAATTAGTATATATGTTTTGAATTGATTTCTAATGCATATCTATATAATATAATATTTATTAATAATTTGTTCTTTCATTTAAAAAACTCTAACTCCGGCACTGTTCACAACCTATATATATTAACTGATAATATATAAAAAAAGCTTCTGGCCCGGTTATTGCCAAAGTTAACCGAGGCGTAACCAAGCCTCACATGGCTTAGTTTTTACCCAAACAATCATTTCTCTCTCTCTCTCTCTCTCTCTCTCTATATATATATATATATATATATATAGTTTTTGTCTTATTTTGTTTTGGGCTACCGCTATACATGCATGCTATAACTTCATTTATATTTCAACTAGAATTGTCACATGCATAGTTGACTTGGCAAGCTATCATGCAATAAAAGTAAGATATGCAATATAAATATCACTTTACCATATAGTTAGTCACATGTTTGCTACAAAATAAGCTATATATTTCCAAGTTTAAAGAAGAAGAGCAGGGTTTTTCCCATCTCTATATGAAAAAATAAAAATATCTAACTTCGATTCTCTTCTTTTTTTACATAATATCTACATGGGAAACTCTAAAGTAATTAACTTTAGCATAGAAATGTTTTTTTTTTTCCCAGACAACACCTTCTCTCCAACCTATTATTGGCTATGAAAAAAATCTCATATCCAGTGAAGTTTAGCCACCATCAGGTAATAGGAGAAAAACCATTTAAGAAAATGACAAGAATAGCCCTCAAGTTCAAAAGGATAACGGATAGCAGGACTGCATCTAGAACACTCAACAATCAGAACTGACGGCGTCCACAAAATGGAATTGAAACACAATGTTTTGACTGCAACTAGCCTTGTTGAGCGGTCCGAATTTGACTAATGAAGTTAATAAATAAAATAATTTAATTACTCGAGTTGAAAATTCCCTTGGTAATTTTATTATTATTATACATGTATTAAAAAAATAGGTTTTTTTTATTAATGTACAAATGTTGTAAGTAATCATAAATTATTTTTAAATTTTTCACGTCAAACTATAATTTTTGAGTTTTTTTTTTAAAAATATTTTTTGTATATTTTTTTATACTATATATTTATATCATTTTACACTTGATTTATCTATTATTATCTTTTTTCTTATTTTGATTTTTTTGTAATAATTTTTAGTTTTCCTCTTTTCTTTCTTCACACTTTGTTTTTGAAAAAAAGTATTATTAATTTTTTATACTTGAAATATTTATTACTCTACATTTAGTCTATTTGTACATTTATTTTTGTTCCTATCTTCATTCTTCTATAATTTGTTTTCTTTGCATTTTTTTTAAATTATTATACAAAGACAAAGAAAAAGGTGTTTCATTGTAGCAATTACAACATTATCTTATTTTTATATTAGGTTAAAAATTAACTTGAAGTCTTACATGTTTTTATTTAAGCATCAACTTTTTAATTCAAAATTATATTTTTTACCCAATGTCAAAAAATACATTAATAACTTTTAAACATGAATTCTTTTGCATTAGAAAAAAAAAATTTTGACCTGGAGTGAGGCAAATCAAATAAACACACACACATTTTATTTATTTATTTATTAACATATATAATTTTTAATTTATTTAATGAAATATATATATATATATATATATATATGTAGACTTTTTAATTTATGATCAAGATTTTTTTTGTATAAAATCTCCTCCATGTGCTTGAGTGCCCATATATGCCATATATATACTAAGTCCTTTTTTCAATGTTGATGTAATTCAAATTAGTTTAGATTTGAGATGTAATTTTTATCTCTTTTTATCAATGAAAATATTTACTTTTAGCGACAAAAAAATAAAATAAAAAAGGGCTTGCACCTTCAAGTGATATTTACCAAATTTTTTTTATATATAAATGTAGATATACTTCCTTGTGGGGAGGTTGCTGATGACGGGGGTGGGGTGCAATTTTGAAATATCACAAGTATTTAGTAATATTATGAAAGTTCTTGATTTTTCAGGGGAGGTTTGGTAATAATCTCAAAGGGGCCAGCATGAATCAATGCTTAAAATATTGGGATTAAAATGATCTTTTGGAAAACTGGCTTGCGATAGTTCCTCGTCCAATCAACTTCGCTGGCACAGACACATAAAAAAAAGAGTCTTCTGTCCACTCCCCTCCCTCAATCAATGCCTCAGTATGCATACGCTAGAAAAATAAAAATCACAGTGAGGTGAAGTGGAAAAAAAATCAAGGAAAATTCTTCCAACAACTGTTAAACATGTGGCGGCAGCAGCATCCTCCCACCAAACAGAAGGAAAGAAGGGGCAGCAAAAGAATGAAGAAAATATATAGATAGGGTGGAGTACGGGAAAATTGTAATGCTGATTAAATGAGAAAATAAATAAATAAATCAAACCATAAAAGATTAATTAGAATTTTAAAAAAATTAACTAATTCAATTTAATTTTATAAATTTAAAATCCAAACAAGAAAATAAAAACTCTTCTACGAGCTAAAGTTTATTTTAACGCTGGTCAAACATGGGATAATGCAGAGCTGGAAAGCCGTCTTAGAATAAAGTAGCGGACAGGCCCATCCACCGAGCACCGGTCTATTTGCTATGAACATATGATTTTTTTATAGTAGAAGGGGAAAAAAGGGGAAGAAGAGCAAACATTGGTTACTTTATTTTGGAATTGGGTTTTGGACTCTTAAGTCCTCAGCATGCCATGGCGTCGAGCTATTTAAGCATCATCCCTTTCTGTTTCCATACTCACTCCTAATACTTTGAGTTAGTTTTGCCTCTCTTCCTCGCTTTCATTCTCCTGCGAGGTAGAGATACAGCAAGAGCGCACACGATGTTGGAGATTGTGCTGGTCCTTGTAGCCTTGTTTGTCATATATTACACTCATTTGCTTATCAAATGGAAATACCCAAAAATTAATGGAGTTCCAGTTCAGCTCCCTCCTGGTTCTATGGGTCTCCCTGTCATTGGAGAGACCATCCAGTTGCTTATCCCAAGCTATAACTCTATAGATATTCACCCTTTCATCAGAAAACGAATCCAAAGGTATTGTGGCAGCATTATATGTCGTTCTAATCATTGTTTAGGTACTGTTTGAGTTTGCGATAAATAGTATTTTTTAAAATAATAATATTTTTATTTTTTAAAATGAATCTGATTCCATCTGGATATTAATTTATCATTAAATATTTTCTGAAATATATTAAATGGGCTTGGAAATAAATACTCATCGGTGTGTCCTTTCTTCGAACGGAAGTCATCACCTGAGTAAATGATACAGGAGACTGACAACATTAAGCTAATCTTTCTTGTCTAAGGTATGGGCCCATTTTTCGAACAAATCTGGTTGGTAGACCGATCATAGTCTCAGCAGACCCTGAAGTCAACAAGTACATCTTTTCTCAGGAAGGGAATTTAGTGGAGATGTGGTATTTGGATTCATTTGCCAAGTTGTTTGCTTTCGAGGGCGAGTCCAAGGTTACTGCGATTGGTCGTGTCCACAGATACTTGCGAGGCATTACCTTGAACCATTTTGGTGGCGAGAGCCTCAGGGAAAAGATGCTTCCTCAAATTGATGCCTCCGTAAACGATAACCTGCGCCAATGGTCCACTCGGGGAGCTGTTGAAGTTAAATCAGCTATTTCACGGGTAACTATTGCTATTCTCACTTAGAGCTGCCATGAATATTTATTTATAAAATTATCGGTTTGTTTTTGTTTTTGTATTTTTAATAAGATGCTAAGAGCGTATTTATTTTTGTGTTCTAAAAAAAAATATTATTTTTAAATAAAAAACACACTAAAAAACAACACTAAATAATTTCTCCCAAGAATAATTATCCTAACTAATATTAGTACTCTGTGAATGGTTTGAATACAGACCTCACTAACTGAGGGATTGTATTGTTGTTTTTGCTATTAATCAACCCGTATTAATTTTTGGTGTTTTGCAGATGATTTTCAACTTCACCGCGAAGGTTGCATTTGGGTATGATCTTGAAAACTCGAAGGGGGAGAAAATTGAAAACTTGCCCAATTTCATTAAAAGTCTCATGTCCTTTCCCTTGAACATTCCTGGCACTACATTCCACAAGTGCATGCAGGTGATTAACGAGAATTATTGTTAAGATTTGAGATTTCTTTCATGAAATTACTAAAGTTTACCTGTTCTACTGAAGATTTTTTCCTTCTTTTTTATAATTGGGAATGATCAGTCACGCATCTCTTTCTTTATTCAGGACAAAGAGAAGATGTCAAACATGGTGAGGCACATAATAAAGGAGAGATTTAATTCTCCGGATAAACGTCCAGGAGATTTTCTTGATCAAGCTCTTAATGATATGGCATCAGAGAAGTTCTTGACAGAGGATTTTATTGCTGAACTCTCTTTTGGGATTTTGTTTGCTGCCTTTGAATCTGTGTCCACAACACTGACGTTAGCTATCAAGTTTCTTGCGGAAAACCCTCTCGTGTTGGAAGAGTTGACGGTGCGTGCGTAGCATTGCTACAGAAACAAATAAATTCTCCAAGATTCTCATGATAGCTGTTAAATTATTCTTTCATACATGTCAAATCATTTTCCATTTATTATTTTTGAAGAACTCTAAGACCTTTTTTTTTTTCTGCCCTTTCCAGGCCGAAAATGAGGCAGTTCTAAAGAAAAGGGAAAATCCTAACTCCCAGCTCACATGGGAAGAATACAAAACGATGGCTTTTACGCAGAGCGTCAGTACCATAATCTCTATTGTTGAATTGATTTACCTAAACTCTGAGATATTGAAACGTTCCTCACATATTTTTTTTTTTTGCATGGATGTGGTTTCTGTATGTATGCGCAGGTCGTTAACGAAACGCTTAGATTGATGAATATTCCACCTGGTTTATTGCGAAAGGCTCTGAAAGACATTAATGTCAAGGGTATGTATGCATATGCTCTCATTGCAATGAATCCTCCGTTTGTAATTAATTATATTTATTCTTTGATGGAATTGATTGATCGTTTTACGTTTACTTTTCCAGGATACACAATTCCTGCTGGGTGGACTATAATGCTTGTTACTCCTATTGTTCACTTAAATCCTGAAACATACAAGGATCCATTAAAGTTCAATCCATGGCGCTGGAAGGTGTGCTTTTTTATATGTCATGGAAACCTTGGAGATGAATATTAAGAATTAAACTTGTGAATTCTCAAGAGTTCTTAGAAATAAACCCTGAATTGCTAATATCTCTTGTTTATTTATTTGACGCGACCTGTAGGACCTCGACCAGGTTACTCTTTCCAAGTCTTTCATGCCATTCGGTGGAGGAACAAGACAGTGTGCCGGGGCAGAATTCAGTAAGGTGTACATGGCGGCCTTTCTCCATGTACTGGTGACCAAATACAGGTATATTTGACTCTTACGTACAGTTGCCAAGGATAATTTAATAGGCTGCCATGGAGAAAATTTAAAATGCTTATGCTTATGTTTGATGCAACAGATGGTCAAAGGTCAAAGGAGGACGCATCACCCGAAGTCCTATTTTGCTATTTCCAGATGGTGTCCACGTTAAGATTACATCCAAACGTGATTGAAGGGTAATAACCATCATCTGTAGGCAGCGAGGAAGAAGCAAGACAGGGAGAAAGGGGCCAACCTAGAAAGACTAGACTTTTCGAATAATTTACAGTATAAGGGGCGAGTTTAATTAATTTAAATTGTATTTCAATTAACACCAGGTGTTGATGATTTGTATCCTATGTGAAACTTTTTTTTTTACTTTGTTCGTGTTGTTTTTTTTTTTTTTTTGGTAAGAGAAGTTAATTTATTGGCCTTCCTGCCATTTCCACCTCAGATCGATTGGAAAGCCCTCTGTTTTTCATCAACTCGACTCTATATGTAAAAAAGAAATAAACTCTATAGTTTAAAAGACAATTTGGCCAATTTCATGAAAAGGGTCCAGTCATGTGACCTTGCTATTACATAGAATAAACAAATGAAGGTCATGAAAGAAGCCATCGCCAATAAGCGGTCACAATTCTGAAGGATAGCAGTAAGAACCCAAATATTTATACATGAAAGAATACGCGGTTGGTTGCTGACCATATCCCCAGCCCAGCTTAAAGGAACACAAATGGTTCGTGTGTAGTAAGCAACCTTGCAGTTTCTTCTTTCCTTCCTTCATATTATTGCGCATCATCTTCTAGGCATCTAACACTTGCGACAAAAAAACTAACACTCTTCGTCTACGGATAAAAAGCGTCTTCCCCACATCAATTTCCTTGAGGAAGAAGAGAAGCATCAAGCGAAAAGCATTACAAGATGTGGACAATTGTGTTTCTTGTTGTAGCATTGGCGGTGGTATACTACACACATTTGATTAGCAAATGGAGAAATCCTAAAATTGATGGAGTTCTTCCTCCAGGCTCCATGGGCTGGCCCCTCATTGGAGAAACTCTTCAATTCATTATTCCTGGAAGATCTATTGATCTTCATCCATTCGTCAAGAAAAGGATGCACAAGTAATATGCTGGCTACCATAGTTTGCGAGAAAAAAAGAGAGCATGTTATTTCATAATTAAATCATAAATGCTTGCCTGCTTTATTCACTACTAACAAATTCATATTAATTTCCTTGCTTCAGGTATGGACCGATCTTTAAAACCAGTTTGCTTGGTAAACCTACCGTAATATCCACTGACAATGAAGTGAACAAGTACATCTTGCAACATGAAGGAACTTTGGTTGAGCTATGGTATTTGGATTCCTTTGCCAAGTTTTTCGCACTTGAGGGTGAAAACAGAGTGAGCGCTATCGGTGAAGTTCATAGATACACGAGAAGCATAACGCTGAACCACTTTGGTGTTGAGAGCCTCAGGGAATCATTGCTTCCTAAAATTGAAAATATGATTAACACCAACCTAGCAAAGTGGGCTACTCAGGGACCTGTTGATATGAAACAAGCTATTGCTGTTGTGAGTACTTTTCAGTTGATCGACACAGTAGTATTAATTAACAATTTCCTTGTGTTAATTCTAACATTTCCTTTCTGGCTTTAGATGGTTTTCAACTTTACAGCAAAAGAAATAGTATTTGGCTACGATGCTGAAAACTCAAAAGAGAAGCTAAGTGAGAATTACACAAGGCTTGCGGACAGTTTCTTATCCTTGCCCTTGAAAATCCCCGGTACTATCTTCCACAAGTGCATGCAGGTAAAGAAAGAAGTCCTCAAACTTGAAATATATTCTCATTTGATACTCGCTTCTTGGGAGTGATTTAATCAATATACACTACTATTGATTCAGGACCATAAGAAGATGATGAAGATTTTGAAGGATACACTGATTGAGAGACTGAACGACCCCTCAAAGCGTCGGGGAGATTTTCTTGATCAAGCCATTGATGATCTGGAGACAAAGAAATTCCTGACCGTAGATTTCATCCCCCAGCTCATTTTCGGGATATTATTTGCCAGCTATGAATCTATATCATCAACCCTAACTCTTGCAATCAAGTTTCTCTCGGAGAACCCTCAAGTAGTTGAGAAATTAACCGTAAGTATAATTAACACCGATTATCAAAGTTTTAAGCTTCCAGATTAAAGGAAATCTGGTTTATACTGGCGCTAATTGTTTTATAATCAGGCTGAGCATGAGACTATTCTGAAGAACAGAGAAAATCCAAACTCGAGCCTTGCATGGGAGGAGTACCGATCATTGACTTATACACAGATGGTTAGTTTCTATGTTCTTAAATGCAAATCCTTTTTTCTCATTTTTGTTGTAAGATCGATAGTCTTACATTCTTCTGGAGTGTGGTCAAATCATTCGTAGGTTGTCAATGAAACGCTTAGAATTTCGAACCTTCCACCTGGTATAATCCGAAGAGCATTGAAAGATTTTCAGGTCAAAGGTAATGCTATCAATTCTTAATTCAAGATCTCTTTGGTTTCTTGCTCAATTCAATTGATTGTTTGTGAAATTTCCAGGATACACTATTCCATCTGGCTGGACAGTACTGCTTGCTACCCCTGCTATCCAGCTGAATCCTGAAACATTCAAGGATCCGCTAACATTCGACCCATGCCGCTGGAAGGTTGGGGGTTTTACAATTGCTGAACCTTACAAGGGAGGATTACACTTGATCAATTCACTTTGCTAGAACATAAAAAAGCATTGTTAGAATCCCACGTTCCCTGAACACACCAAAGCCAGGACTCTTGGAAGCCCTTGGCAATCCTCATCTCTTTAGGGTGTTTTTTGAGATGAGCTAGGCCTCCTGGGTTTAACTAAACCCATCTTCTCTCTAGCTCTTCTTTCTAGTCTTTCTGAGCTACCTGGAGCCAGGCCACTCCGGGCTTATCGAAATACTCTAACATGGACCAATACACTCTAACAAGCATCATTCCTTCACAACTGATTATTTCTCTTTTCATCGCTAATTTGTCCAATGGTACACAGGATCTTGAGCAAGTAACTATTTCCAAGAATTTCATCCCATTCGGTGGCGGCACAAGACACTGTGCCGGGGCGGAGTTCAGCAAGCTGATCATGTCTACTTTTCTGCATGTCCTGGTCACCAAATACAGGTATATTTGATTTCTCTTTTAATAATCTCCATGCTTGGCTTGGACAGGAACTCTTTTGTTAACTCTCTGGATTGGTTTTTGCCAGGTTTACTAAAGTGAAGGGAGGAGACGTCTCTCGCAATCCGGTAATGTCATTCGGTGATGGCATCCACATTAAGTTCACAGCCAAGGATGAATGAAGAATTTTTTTTTTGCAACCCCCGGAAGTTTATGGACTATTGCTCTGTTTACCAGTTTATAGTAACTAGTCCCTTATCTATACGTCGCCGCATCAGTATTATAAATTTTTCAAGTAATTAAATGCGGCACAGTAAGAAAACAAATGTATGAAAGTCGTACGATATAAAACAAATTCAGTGAATCAAGAAATAATTTAAATCTTTATTTTATTTTATTTTATTTTATTTTATTTCTTTAATGAATAAATAAATAGATCACAGCTTCCTTTGTTGATTCTTTAAATAATTAATATCTCATATAATCAACGGACACCTTCCCATGTGTTTCTCCATGTCAATTATCCCACTCCTGTGATTAATTCGGTTCCAAACTACAGAAATCATGCAACCATGCATTTATAATTTGAAAAAAAAAACAATTAATTGAACCATATTTTCCATGGCATCACTTCATCTGGAAATTCAATTAAGCAAACGTTCTTCCTTCTATTTTTTTCACTTAAAATTCCAATGCAATGTGTGGTCATTAATATTGTTTTAAAGTTCCTAATTAAAAAAAAAAAACAAGATAACAAAAAAAAAATGAATAAATTTGGACAAATGATATTTGCCTAGACAGGGTTTGTGGCTCCGGCCCATAATGAGTTGATCCATATATCACGGTCCATTACTTGGACGGGGTTCGAAACACTTAACAAGTCGATATTATTATTATTATTTAATTTTGAAATTGGGAAGTGCCAAAACAGAACTTCAAAACTTGGATGCTTTTACAAAAATCTTTTTATTTTTTTTAGTTGGGTTAAATTACCTTTTTAGCCTCTTTATTTGCGACCATTTCTTCATATCTTTCAAACTTAGTACTGTGACTTGTAAAAATAATGATTCATAGAATAAGAAAGACAGAGACAAATAAGAAGAGATATGAGATGGAGAATGGTTAAAATCTAAACCAATGAAACATTGAAAATTACATGGTGCGAGAGCTTTGAGAAAGAGTTTTGATTAGGAACAAATTAAAAATGAGTAGAAGATTAAAACTTCAAAAGCTAATTCGAGAGTCTAAAAATAAAGGCCCCTCACAATGTTAGGAGAAAAGAGGATAGCTTTTTTTTTAAAAAAAAATGTTGATGTTCGGGTCAGTTTAGGCGTACCTCGACTAATTAATTTGACGAGTCTCGAAGTGAACGATCATGTAACCTCAAGTGGTCATCATATTAGCAATCACATGGCTCGAACCTGAAACCACATAAAAAGTAAATTTCTTGATTCCAAACTCTTACCATCAGATCATCTACTAAATAGTTGAAAATAGGATAACTTTGGAATTTCCTCATGTCATTCATACTTGAATGATTAAATTTGAGAAAAGAAAAAAGGTTTAGTTGCTTTTACATGTTAGTAAAAGCTAAAAAAGTAATAAGTGAACCTTCTCTCTAGAAGATGTTGCTGTAAATCATTTAAATCAATTTCTTCTCTTAATACACAGAAAATAATAAAAATATCTTCTCTTAATATTTTTAGGATGATCGTTTTAGTATCAGTAAAAAAAAACCTTATCATTCCAATCAAACCACATTATCTATTCTTTTTTTAAAAATAAATTTTTAAAAATAATTAATATTATGTAACTAGTTAATTATTCTATAAAATTTCTTTGTTAAGTCTGTCATAATACCCATATTCATTTTTAAGCGATCCAATTTGTGTGCTAAGCGCACCAACGAGGACATGCATATTTGGAGAGGGGTAACTTGAAATCCCCTTTTAAATTTTATTATGTTTGATACTTTGATTGTTTTTGTGATTTGAAAAATTAGATTTCAAAAAACCTATGAATTGTAGCTTTTTTTGTAATCAAGATTTTAAAATACAGTTTTCGGTAGAACTTATACAAAAATATAATGTATATTAACTTTTAAAACTGTAATTGAGGCAAATTATAATTCCTGCAACTTCTTGCCATGCTACTAAACAGCAAAAGAAGAAAAAATGAGACACATACAGTGGTTTGGTAGGGATGATAAGATTTTTTTCTTACTTATATTACTAAAACAACCATCCTAAAAATATTGCAATATCTATTAGGTAGTGTTTAATATGATAGACAATGATGGACTAAATATAATATTTTTTTATGAAGTTGTTTAATGTCTTTTTAGATTGTATAAAAATTAATTTTTGTTTTATCTAAGATTGTTATAGTGGACAAATTCTTGTCTTACTAAAAGGGATAGTAGAATTAACTTGTTCAATTCTCTGTATAATGGTTAATATAGTTGATTCAGATAAATATAATAATAAAAATAATTGTTATTATAGTTTTAAAACTCGACTAGGAATCCAGAATACAACTATTTTAAAAACAAAATTATAAAGATAAAGTTTCATATCAATGTTTCTCTTGTTTATTTTAGTCAAGATAATATTTTTAATTGGAAGCATTGTTTCTTCTATATATATATATATATATATATATATATATATATATATATATATATATATATATATATATTTTTTATAGAAATATATAAA
>Ga0325410_1003719_pt1 | contig 17242 bp, 4 predicted proteins | sample PopdelMetagenome_16_FD_206182 | JGI IMG/M metagenome (GOLD analysis project Ga0325410, IMG submission 206182) | Populus deltoides microbial communities from Bellville, Georgia, United States - Xylem-PdIQD-R3 | ecosystem: Host-associated > Plants > Phyllosphere > Stem > Wood/Secondary xylem...
AAGTTTAGTATAAAAAAAAAACTCCACTAAACCTATAAACACTTAGGTTACCCTAATAAATTTGTAAATCACATAAGTTTATAGAAAATAAAAAACATTGTAATTCACGTGTGAGGATGAATAGTTTTTTTTTTTTTTTTAATAATAATAATGCAAATCTATTCCTTCCTTATACTGAAATTGGTGCAAGCTGTCATTGGAGCGTGCTCAAGGGCAGTCTCAAACGCATGCATTTGATGTCGACAGCACCATGGTCTTCACTAGCCTTAAAGCAGTCTACCATTAAAAAAAAAAAAAACCAAAATTATGACAACTTTATCTTTATTTTTTATGTCCCCATTTATTTTTACATTTTAAAAATATATTAAAAAATTTTATTTTATTTTATTTTAAATTAATAATTTTTTTAGTATTTTCAGATCATATTGATACACTGATGTTAAAAATAATTTTTAAAAAATAAAAAAATATTATTTTAATATTATTTTAAATAAAAAATATTTTAAAAAACAACTAAAAAATATCCTTCATTACTTGTTGATTCAACCCTTGTACTCTAAGAGTTGGGAAACTGCCTTACAGGGGAGGATTCCTCTGACATTTCATTACAAAAACAAGGGGCAAAATAAAAGTTATAATAAATATACTAAAATGCATTGGAGAATCTTTGTTGTCATAAACTTACTTCAATATTCACTATAATAGAGTTAAGTCCATGATCTTGGCAAAAATATTGTGTGTTTTTTTATTAAGGGGTATTTTGGTATTTTCAAACGAGCTATTCGTCGGTATTGATTTGTATAAGAATATTTTTATCTATATAATATTCTTATGAAAAGTAAAATAACAAAAATAACCCCAAGAGAATAAAAAAAAATCAATTATTTTAGGTACGGATATATATGTATTTTTGGTTTCTATATACAATTGAATTATAAATGCACCCTTGTATCCAAGAAAGAAATTTAATGCATTAGGGTCAAGGATAATAGAGTTTTTTAGTTTGGATTTTTTTTGTTAATTGTTGGTTTGCATGGGAATAGTGTCGTAATTTATCATTACAACAATATTTTTAATTAGAAAAAGATGTTGTTGTGTGCATAGTGGGAGACACCGTGTCTTTTGGATAGCGCGTGCGGCATCTTCTAGTGGTCAAAAATAGGATTCCGCCATATAGTTTTATTCCCTATCGTCTCCTCTTCCATCCTTGGTAGTGTGTGCAATCCAAATATTCCTAGTTTATCATCAATGACCCTTTCTTTCCCTTTCATTTGTTTCTCTTACCCTGATAAATATATTATGGTCCTTAGTATTATTGGATTTCAGATTCAATCCTTTTAGTTTTATTTTTTTATTTTTTATATTTTTTATTTTGTTAAAGTTTTATGTATTTTTAATTTAATCATTGGTTTCTAATTTGTATATATAATAATTTTCGATTCGGTCCTTTTATTTTTAATTTTATATTTTTTTCTCTTTGCCCTTTTGATAAATATTTTATACTTTTAATTTTATCTTTCAAATCAAATTTATGATTTTAATTTTTTAAATGATAACAATAATGATTTAGTTTAATTTTTTTCTTTTGATTTCTTATTATTATTTTCCTCACAGCGAAACGTGGAAGCCTAAGGCTAGTTTCTTTCTATTCCTAAAGACGTACAGTTGGGTCTTTCATGGTAGTGCTCAACTAGCTAGGCAGAGATACTATCCATCATCGTATCTGAGCATCATCTTGTCATGGTATCCAGCTCGGAATTAAAGCTTTGAAGGTTAAGTTGCCAGTGGTTTCGGCCATGTAATTACCTTCCTTGGTGATCAGCATGCAGTACTGTGCACAAGCTAAGGTTAGACGACATTGAAATGAAATCAGATCTTCAAGCGTTGGTGTCATAGATGACATATATGACATGACTGTAATTCATTAAAAAAAACCACCACATCTGACCCAGCAAACCCTATTCTTTTATATATCTCTGTGTGTGAAAATCTTCCTCTTCTTTTTTCAACATGAAATTATTTTGATGTCAGAAACCACATGAAACAAGATAAGAGGTTTGTGGGTTTCATACCACAGATTGGAATCAACATCAGCCAGTTTATGATTCAGAAACATGTTCACATGTTTTCACATGCCAACTCGTTGAATCATCACCGGTTTCCACTCTCTTAATTAGCAGCAGTGGATGCTCAACAGCTGGTGCATTGTTGAGAAAACATATAATTAACGAATGGAAATGGTACATATTGTTTATGAAATCATTCATCTACAGTAATATAATTAAGACTTTATTGTTCAAATATTGAGAATATAATGATAGCTTAATTTGTTATTTCTACCGTAGAATTTCATTATTAAGAGGGTTCTGTTCGACCGGCCCAACATACGAATTATATAAATTAAAAAGTTTTGTTAATCTTACATAATAGTTTTATAAAATTCATTTATAAAAAGAAATATCAATTATTGGTTTAATGAGATTCATTAATAAAATATACCTATAATTTAATGTATGAGATGATATATATTTTTTTAAGAAAAAAATGAATTATATATATTAGGGCATTGACCAAAACATAAACGATTTCAAAATGTTTTGGGGAGATCGATCCTAGCTTAGCATTATTCATCAAAGGCTACTCCTGAAGCCATGAACAAGTAGAAGATCAATGCTCGAATATCTAAGTTGAAGGTTTAGTACATGTTATGGTGTATTTCTTAAGAATATTTTTTTGATTTAAAAATTATATAAAATTATTAAAAAATAAAAAAAATATTATTTTAATATCTTTTCAAGATAAATAAACAAAATTATATTCAAATAGTATGGAAAGTTTTTCCACTTTTCTAGATTAAATTGATAGCAACCATGCAAGTGTAGCTACAAATTTCAAAATAACTCAGAACCGACAGGTGACCGACAATTTGTGTAGCACGAGCTTAATTATTTCTTATCCGGACAAAAAATTGTCAACTTCTAGAAAAGAGGGCAAAGTTAATGATGTGAGACTCCCTCCTCTACTGCCACATATAATGTATTATCTTAGTATATACTGATCAGAGTTGAATATATATATATATATATATAGGCTATGCAAAGCCATGAAGGAGCCGGAGACTTTGGACTAAAACTTATATAAAAACTATAGTCTACGGCTGGACATGCAATATGTATTTAGGGTTTTGCTTAATTTTCCATCTCATCTATTGAAAAGACAAAATAATAATTGGAATCATTTTTTTAGATTTCGGAAGGTTCGGTTCTCACGAACATGCATGTGTTCATTTACTTCGTTGTCGACCAGAATGGGTTTCTTTTTTTTTTTTATGCTCCGAACGATCGACGTCTTTTTTTTAGAACATGCCGTGTCGCTGTGTGATAAAGGAAAATCGATTTTAGGAAAAAAAAAAAAGGAATAATAAGAGGATAAAACGTTTGGTACAACCTAAAATATGAAGAGAAAAAAAGATTTTTGGGAGTTAGTGGAGCACATGTCGTGTGATCATTAATTAGGTGCATGATTTAGATTCATATTTTATCTATGAAGTAATTAAGGTTACGAGGAAGCAATTGCCTCGTACTAGTTTTTTTTTTTTTAATCTTAAAGTGAATTGATTATATATTAATTCACTAAATCATAAAAGTAATCCATTAATTAGTCGTCTTAATATGCATAGATTTTGGTTTGAAACCCTAAAGTAAAAAAGAAAAATTAAGTTAAATCATTATGTACTTGAATAGAGATTGAAATAAATAGATATGTGGTTGGGACTTCATGGATTAATTAAATTCAGCCCTTCTTCATTTTTTTCAATTTTGCGGCTATTGTTTTGCATTTAATTATTTATCAAAAGAATTATAATAAATGGGAGTACTATTTACGGGTTGGGTTATTGAGAGTTAAGTTGGATGATTTTGAGTTGTGGGCAGGAATTTAGGAGTTGATTCGTATTTGATTACTCATTTTAATTAAAATCAGTGGATAATATTAGCACATTTATGAATAATTTAAGTGGGTTTTATTCATAATCGATTTTAGAGAAATAAACGAACAAGGAAGGGGGGTTTTCTAACATTCATGGGTATTTTCTTGTCCAAAACAAAATATGCATGCGCGCAATACTAAAAAAGTGAAAAATAAGGGTTAACAAATCAATTTAATTATTCAGAATATTCATAAAAAATAGATATGAAATTAACCAAACCTAATGTTTTAACTTTTTGAGCAATAATCTTGGTTAGAAAATTAAAAAAAAAGCAATTTGATTCGATTTTATATTTTTAAAACTGAGAAAAATAAATCAAATCTAATTTAACTGATTATATAGTTTATTAAAAGTAGTTAAAATAGCCCAACAAAAGATTCATTAATCAAAGCATTTCAAAAATCAATAGACTAACTAAAGAACTATTAATTAAAATTAGATTTATTTGATTTTACCACATGTAAAACTAAAGCAAATCAAATTAATCAGTGTAGTTTTTTTATTTGATTTAATTATGTTTAAATTTTTTAAAAAGAAAAATTGATTCAATTGAAGTCTTTGGTTGTTAGAGAATAATATAAATCATATCCTATGACCTCATCTAACTGTTTAAGTTATTGGGTTGAGTTGGTTCTCTAACATGGTATCAGAGCCTTGATGACCAAGCGGTCACGAGTTCGAATCTCACTATCCTCATTTATTTGATAAAAATTAAACACATGGTAATGTGAGCCTATGCAAGTTTCAAGTCCAAAGAGCTTTCACTTGAGGGTGTGTTAGAGAATAATATAAATCATATTCTAAGATTTCACCTAACAGTTTAAGCTATTGGGTTGAGACAATCACTTACAATTTTTTTAGATAAATTGGTATAATAACACCACTCTTTTAGTATATATTATTATCATTTTGGAAGGATAGGGGACACTCTAATATCTAAGTCAATTTAAATAGAAAATAAAATATTTACGAGTCTGTATAATTAATATTTGGAGGGCACAAATTCAAGAGGTGTGCCTTCAATTTATTCACATACTTTTTGTCTCAATGATTGGTAGATCAAGTTTTAGTAAAAACTAATGTATTTAAATGCAGTAGCCGCTATATATATGGAGTGAATCAAACCTTTCTAAAAGTTGGATTGTTCATGGAAGCTTATTATCCAAATGTGCATGTTACTTTGTTAAATCTCATGTACACCTCATTTCCAATTTGACAATGAAAGCTTCGAACTTATTAGGCGATCAAAACTTGTGTTGGAACTCAAATTGATGACCCATGATAGCTAGCTAGCGAGCACAAGTGAGGTCAAATGGTTGCAACCGTTATTTGAGCAATGAGCAGTCATATATAGCCGAAGGAGTTTTACCAAAGTCTAATTTCAAAGATTGGGATGTGAACGCCAATCCGTTCCTTGCACTTTCCGCAACTGTTACATGCAGAGAAGGAACCAAAAAAATTAAAAAACAATGCGGCGGAAGTTGAAGTTTTTAGGGCTTAATTGAGACAAAAAAAGAAGTCATGAAACCCTTTCCACCACTTCAATCAACAGAGAATGATCCATAAACTTCAAAGGGTAAGTTAAAATAAACCCTAAAATAAACTATATCATCAACAAATTAATCGGCCATTTCCAACTTGTTAATTACTTCTTCATTCAGTTTTGCATGCAGTCATTATAATCAGGTCGAAAACTTATCCCAAGAAGTTTTTTTAGTTGCTAATTATCAAGACAATCTATATGATAACAATTTTTTTTTTTAAATCTTTAATATTTGCCTGATTAAATCTAGATGGGATTTAATTGAGTCAACTATTTAATTGGATGAATTGAATTTTATCATGTTAATATTTTTTTAATTCAACTTAAAATTTGTTTAAAATCTAGTTTTAAATCCTGATTTTTTTTTAAATTAACTAATCAAATCCAACGTAATTTAACAACTATACCTCCTATATGAGGGATATTAGATCAACAAGAAATGTACCTGACAACACATGGATCAGCTGCGAAGGTCATATGAGAAGCCTGAAAATCATTGTGCTGATAATTCAAAGCAGTGTACGTAGATTCTAGCAAGGCAATGATCAATTACAAAGAACTTACACAGAATTACATGCATGAATATACGAATCTAACACAACTCACATGGAAAATCCTTCAGGCCAAATAAGAGTTTTTCTTAATGCACCGTGTTGATATTCCAATTCAAACTTCTTCTTCTTCTTCTTCTTTTCCAAACAAGTACTAAGAGTAACAGTATATATACGGGAAGACAAGATAAACGTGATACGTATAGCATTTTTCTTTTTGCAACCCACTTGAAGGGGTTTTTTCGTTGACAGAAAGGAAAAAATGACCCCAAGGTACGTGCAATTCAAGTATGCTTCTTAACGAAGAATGAGAGGTTAATTACAGCTAGTTGAGTCTGATTTCACCCTTCGCTAACTAAAGATTAATCTCCAGAAATAGGTGTATTATGCATAATAACAATTGCTTGATTTGTTGGAGATTCAACCAGGCTCTAAGTAATTTTTGTTTCTGTTTTAGGATTGGAACCCTAAGAGAAATTGTAAAAAAAATAAAATAAAAATAAATGTATCAATTGGGATGGGAATAATCATCATCTTAAGACTTAGTTCTTGCATGCTTTTAAATTATCATATCTATATATCCTCATAAACATGAGAAATTATTAGTTGAACATTATTAGATCCATACAAATAGTTAATTCATCAGTTAATAGCACTCAGAGCATTAATTAATCTTTTTATATTTAATTGCATAATCATATTTATGAAATGAAAAAATTAATAATGCATCCATTGTTAAAACATGATGTGAATCAATCTAAGGACGCGCAAGAATCTCTTAATAAATACTTTAGCATTTGATTTTAACATAAATATTGTGAAAGAAGTACGAGCAAAATTTAAAGCAATATTAACGACAACTTAACTTTCCATGTTTGATAAAAAGGAAAATCAAAAGCCCGATATATTGTGTAGACATGGTCCCATGACTAACGTAAGATCCCACAAAGAAATGCATTTACTTTAATGGAAACAGTGTAAAGACGACGACAGAGTGGGTCGGGATGGTCTCCACGGCAATTTATGTGAACCTACCTGCAGCTTTCTTTTTTAATTAGTGGAGATTAAGATAACGCAGCATGTCATTTATTGAGTTGGGTATTGTTAATTCTTGAATTGATATCCTACCTGCATTTAATTCATTGTGATTCTCAATTCAAACGATGGTTCACAAGAATGAAAAAGAGAGAGGAAGAGAAATTATGTAAATTAATATTGCAGGTTTTTTTATTCAGTTTTCATGTTAATTTATACGTTAATCGATCGAGGTTATGTTCTTCCTCTCGATCTCAATTATAATATTAGTGATTGTTTGGGAGTATGGTTGCAGATGTTTTTGAAAGTGTTTTTCATGCCGAAATGCATTAAAATGAGTTTTTTTATTTTTTAAAAAATTATTTTTAAAATCAGCGCATCAAAACGATCCAAAACATAAAAATAAATTATTTTTTAGCAAAAATAATTTAAATTTTTATGGAACGTGAACGATGCCAATGCCAAGAATTGTTTAGTAAATAAATCGTTGATTACATATTATATATCAACCCTAAAATTAATTAATTTGATGAGTTTTTTTTTATTATAGCCAATAATCACAACTAATTTTTATTGTGGGATGTTTTTTTATCATGACTTTTACCAACTACATGTTAATTAAAAACAACAATTGCATCTAGAACCACAACCAAGCAACAGTTAATTACCATAATAGTAAAAGTCAACAATATTATCAAACTAAACCTAAAGTTGTTAATTGAGAGCATGAATTAACAAAGAGGGGATATTGTGCCCGAAATCTCATTATTTTGATTTTTTCCAAAAAAAATAAAAAAATTAATGGGAAGGGCCCATCATTCCATCTCTTAATTATGAAATCAAGAACATTGAAAGATTCCATGGAAGTAAATGTTCCATTATTTAACAACACGAAGTCATCTCTCCTTGTCTTCATCAAAAAAATGTTTTAAATATCAGTGAATTATTATCTATGGAAATTAAAAAATTGTAGAGAGCCTCACACTAACTAGCTATTAATTATTTATATATTGTATTTTGATGTACTAATGGGAGGCAATGCATTTGAATTGAGATATTCTCAAGTTTTTTTATGTTATATTCTGCTATAATCATTAGATTCAAATTCAACAAACGTGATTATAAAATAAAAATGAATTAATTTATTATATTATTTTATTTCCTCCATCTAACATAAATTATTAAATTCAAAACTAATTTTAATAAAATCATGAGTAAGTCACATGTTCTCACAAGGCATGCCGTTTCCATTGAGCTATGATGGGGACACAATTTGAATCCAAGTATATATAATCCTTAGGTATCTTAACAACCGAATCAACTCGTTGTTAGCAGCAAATTAATTATAACCACAAAAATTATATGTACACACACAATAATTGGCTATATCATTTTTAATATATGATTTTTTTAGGAAATAATTTTATAATACTTTTCCCTTTCAGTCAACCTAGCAGACCAAGTTGAGACTAGAACCACGTCAGGTTTAAAAAAAATAATGAAAGGTAAAAACTCGGATTGACTTAGAAAAATCCAGTTAGGCATACTAAGTCAGCCCAAGACTAGAATCGGATTGAATTTAAAAGAACAATATTAGGCAAAAACTCAGATTGACTTAGAAACACTTTATCTACCTAATTTTTTAATAACATTTTGATTTATATATAAAAAAATATTAAGATTGATCTTAGATAATTTAATTACTTAGTCAAAAATCCATAACAAAAGTCTTGAGCCGGCTCGATTACCGGATCACTGTTTACAAACTCGTTACAAGGGGATAAGAATTTATTAATCCAAATTTTGTATTATAAACGGTTGTTCACTCGCAACAAATTATAGTCACCGTCACTTTATTTATTATAATTAGTATTACAATGGAAAAGGATTAATAGTATTACAATTAATAGTTTTATTTTTATAAAAAAAATATTTAAGATTTTAAAACTTCAAAACTTGTATTAAAGTTGTCGTGGGGGCACATGTTTGAAAGAAGCACACGAACATGTAGATTTCTAAATTTTAATGAATTTTTCTTATTTAAAAAGAAAAAAAAACACAAATTTCCCTCCATTTAGCGGCGTGGATTGCAATTGTTGGAGTCTACAGTAATAAAATTTTAATTTTTTCCTAAGGAAAAAACAAAAAAAACAAAGATAAAATTAATATTTTAAATATATTAATATTAAAAATATTAATTTAAAAATAAAATAAAATTATTTTAATATATTTTTAAATAAAAAATACTTTAAAAAATAATCATATCATCATTCCACTCGTTAAATAACAATGATGAAGAAAGAAGAAAAATCATTGACGCGTCACCAACACGTCCTCTGGCAGCAGGCGAAATGGCCAAAGTCCAATAAACGGGGGCCCTACCATCAGAGCCCTCTCCCTCTCCTCCTCTCTCTCTTTCCTGCCATTATTTATACGAGAAGATAGCTCGTCTCTACTCTTGTCATAACTACTAACAGAAATAGATACCTTAGAGGATCTGTCAGTTCCCATATCATCACAGATTTTGCACCATCTACCTAATATTTTCTGCCTTCTCTAGCTATCTAGCTAGCTTGTTAGTTAGTTTCTTGTAATAGAAAGAACCAGTTTCTTGTTTCAAGAAACCCCATTAAAGTTTTCTTGAGAAAATTGTTTTCGCTAAGAAAGAAAAGAAATGGCTACTGCTTTGGTATCTCAAGAAAATGTTGTAGCTTCTTTGGTGTCTCGTACAGGGAGGCATTTGCAGCGTTATGATAAAGGTCGTCGTCAAGTTGTAGGGTGGGTTGGTTTTCCCTTATCCTTCTCTCTACTGATTTTTTTTTCATTAGTTAACTAGCTGCGTTTTCTTGATTTTGCCTTGTGGGGCATGATTGTTTTTCTTATTAGGCCTGCAGATTTGATGGACTAAATAATCATTAGTTGATTGAGGTTTTGTTAAGTTTTGCTTTGTCTTTTAATAAAACAGGATTCGTCATAAATGATTTCTTGACTTGTTAGAAAAGCAGAACTTGATTCTGGTTTGCGAGGTTGGTCTAGTACAAAATCTTTAATGAATGTGATGAATGGTTTGCTTACGGGCGCTTGAGGCCACTTGCTAGTCCATCATGGTGGGCTTATCCATGATGGGTGGACAGGATTGGCCCACGTGCATGGATATTGTCCATATCTTTTCCTAAATCTTCTTGTGGAGCAGGGAAAATACAGTTTCTGTCCTGCTCTCTGATTGATTGGCCATCTTTGTTGGAACTGAAAACATGGAAGCAATAATTCAATTGATGATTTGATTCCAAGTAGTCCAGTTTGTGCCCGATTTGATTACTTTTAAGTTTCTTGGTTGCTAAATTTTCTGTATTCTTGTTTCACATATTGCAGATGCATACCATACAGATACAAGAACGGGAGCTCAAATACTTCGGAGGTTGAAGATGAGTTAGAAGTACTTGTCATCAGTTCACAGAAAGGAAAGGGGATGTTGTTTCCTAAGGTAACTAATTTCAAAATGAAATTAGCACTTGATTAACTCAATGTAGAGCGTAGAGTATAGACCATTGCTCTGTCACATAACCTAACCAATATGCTTCATTGATTACCAGGGAGGCTGGGAATTGGATGAAACCATAAAACAAGCCGCTTCTCGAGAGACATACGAGGAAGCCGGGGTGAAAGGCAATGTTGAGGTAGTTGTCTTATCTTCTTTAATGGTGTGATTGCAGTTCAATTTAAGTTCATTTTTCCCAAATTTAATCACGCAGTTTATTGATGTTTGACCTTTTTTTGCAGCACCAATTAGGTCACTGGACCTTCCAGAGCAGAACTCATGGCACTGATTATGATGGATACTTGTTCCCTTTACATGTTAAGGAGGTATTAGATTTCTGGCCAGAGAAAAACAATCGCCAGAGAAAATGGGTATGCACATGCTACCTTTCTAACATTTTTATCTGTATTATTGGAACTGTCGGTGCAATTGCTGATATGAAGTTACCTTTGTGCTATGTATAGACGAGTGTGGAAGAAGCAAGAGAATGCTGTCAGCGTGGGTGGATGAAGGAAGCCTTGGATGTATTAGTTGACCGTCTCGCAGGTCGGCAACAACTTGGTGAAGAAGAAATGGGATCTTGTTCTTTAAGCTACCAGGCCAAATCCAACTTGTAAATAGAGAAATTGTGGAGAAATACAGCGAGGGCCATAATTAACAGGAATTGAACAAGCAAGAAAAGTAGTGACAAGAAGCAATAATTAGGCGATTTTGTGTTTATTTTGTTGTCCCTTTCTTGAATTTTCAATTCTGATCACTTTCTTGTTAGGAATATGTTAGTGGGAACATCAGAGAGTTTTACGAGGAAGACGCTACATGGTATCTGGGAATTAATAAAAAATTATGTTTTGGGAAGGAAAAAAAAACTGTCAGTTGTCTTTATTTCCATAGTCGGCTAACTGTCATTGGACTTCATCAGGATTGCAGATAATGACAGCTTTTTTAACTTCTGAAAATTTTGATTACTTGCAATTAATTTAAGGGCTTTGAAAGTAGTAATCTGTAGTTGTCAAAGAAGAAAATTGGGAAAGTTTCTTATTTTGTTCTTCTTCTGTTTCTAATTTAACCTGCAAAATGGGGTGGACTTTCCTCCTCCATCAAGCTCTAGTTTCTTCATATAAGCGATGTCGGCTCTAGGTTTTGACTTTGATTTTCGTTAATTATTATCCTTGTTGAATCTTGAAATGACTTTGAAGCGTTGGGTATTATAGATTGAAAAGTAAGAAAATATTATATGCTCCGCCGGTGTTTGAACATACAGTAATAATTATTTTTTAAAAAAATTAATTTTGTTAACAACAAATTAAAATAATTCAAAGATATAAAAACTAGGCGGTTTATTTGGCGAAACGGTAATTATTGTTAAAATAACTCAATTAATATAAAATAAATACAAACATGAATAAAAAAGAGGCTATAATTTTCTTTAATTTAGCATGTTTTAATCTAAATACAAAATAATTATATATAAACTAAAGTGAAAATAATATTCTACTAAAATAAAATAAAATATATATTTCTTAACATTTATAGCGTCCAACCAAACACCTCCAAATTATAACTCCAACGAAAGGATTCATAAAAAATGATCTTGTGGGTAAAGTTCAAAGCTTGTGATCCATGAAGCTATGATTTCCATCTCACATTATCCAAATTTGTTTTTTTTTATATAATTAAGTAAAAATTAAAACAATTCCATTCTGGTAACGATGACTTATTTAAGTTATTAGAAGGCATAGTTTTCGCATGATGTCCAATTCATTCACATGTTATTGCAACACGCGCGGGACGTGCATGGCATTTTTTTTAATTATATATACAGCTTTTATAAGGAGTTTTTATCCTAATATTACAAAACATTAATAACATACCCTCTGCAGTTTATATAAATCTATCATTTTTAGATTTGAAATATGTTAAAATATCGGAGGAAACTAAACATTAAATGTGCACAGAATATTGAAAAAGGTGCACAAAAATATTTACTCTTAAAATATCCATCTTCCTCGTCCTCCACCCATTTTGTTGTTCTTACAAACTGTTTCTAATTTATTGTGTTCTTTCTTTATCTTTGTAGGTAGCCTCTGTGATTATGGACAGGTAGCAACGGTGGCTCAATGGCTAGCTCGGCATCGTTTCTATTAGATAGCAGAGAGGATAGGTTAAGGTCGCAGCAAGTCACCTCTTAGAAAAGCTGTTGAGAGGATGAAACAATAAAGTCTTGTTTAGTTTAGTTCTCATTGCTGTCTTTCTGATTCTAAGTTACAAATCTTTCAAGTTAAAGTGATTTTTTGAGTTTGATCTTTGAAGGGTTTTTGTGTTTTTAGTTTAAGATCGTGGGTTTTTGCTTCTTCTCAAATGTTTTACCTTTTTATTTAAGGTTTTGGAGATGATAGTAAGTTGTAATTATGTTAGGTTAATTGAGATTACTGGGGATTGGTTGGATTCTTACGTTTCATATTTTACACGATCTCTACTTCCTCTTTGCTTCATAATAATTGATCATTCGAGGAGACCTGAGCAAGATAGATGCAGGGGAAACCCTTTTGCTTCCCCGTCTCCTCTCTGCCTATTGCTCAGTCACATTGAAGTAATAGCACATCTCAACTCTATCTATTTATGCTCTTCTTCTACTTCTTCCAACTTTTGACGAGGGTAAAAAATCTGAATCCATGCTTGTCTTCATATTTTCCCTTGGAAAGCTTCACATCAGGCTGTTGTCCAGTCTCACCATGTTTTCTTAAACTTGAAGTTCTTAAAGAGAGCTAGGAACCAGAGGGAAAAGTGCGTATCAGAAGTAGCAAAAATAAGTTTTGTTGCCCGAAGGACAAGATGAGTAGGATGTCATATAACAAGATAAAATGAGGATGAAGAATAGATAATTAATCAAATAAGGGGTACGTTTCTTGCCCAGATTCATGAATAGAGTGATAAAAAAATAAAGAAAAATGCCATTACAACTACATTTACATGCCTTAAAAACAATGAAGTTAAACTATACACAATGTTCACGAGGGAAATCTTTTGGTGAAACTTGGTCATATTTGCAGCAGCTTTGAATTGTTCTTCTAGAACTCATCCAGGTTCGAACGTTCTTCGGTAAGCTCATACAACTCAATAGTATTTGCTTCTTCAAAGGTTTCCTCTTTGTTTCTTGGTTTTGGTATTAGCTCCTTCAATTCATCTGCTAAACTTTCGATTGATTACAAAAATATAACATGATAATGAAGGCATTGAGAAGCAATAAAAGAGAGAAGCTAAAATTTCAAGAACGAATAAATAAATATTAATGATGAACCAATATGAAAGGATGCAAATATAATGCATGGAAAAAATGGACCTTGAGAAGGTGAGATGATTGTGCAACTACCATGCTGGCTTCCTGGTGGAGATGGGAACATTTTGCACTGCTTAATCTCTAACCTCTTCAGTGCTATGCACTGCGGCAACCAATCTGGCAGAGAAGAAAGTTTGTCGCAATTGGAAATAGAAAGATATTGCAGGCTGCTAGCAGCATTTTTAAGCTCGCATGGCAGTTCTAGTAACTTGGGAAGCTGAACAAATGTCAGAGACCGAAGCTTTTGAAGGCCTAGGTGGCCCTCTTCTTTTTTGCCCGCATCCTCAATTTGCTCTTTTTTGTAATTACGACCTACAATATTGAGCAATGATGGAAAGCTCCGGCGCCCTTCCAAGCAATCTTCCTCTTTCTTCTCCTGTCGTCCACTCAAGTCAAGACCACTGCAGTTACGAATCTCCAGACTTTCAAGGGAAATGAGGTAATTCAAACTGAACCCTAAAGAAGTGAGATTGGGGCAATCAGTCAAACATAATTTTTGAAGATCATTCAAATGTTGCATTCCTCGAACCAGAGTTGAAAGACGATAACATTTGTGGATGGACAATGAACGAAGCGAAGTCAAGCACTTTATCCCTTTCTTTAGCAAGAACTTTTGCTTCGAAGTTATTTCCAAATGTCGTAGGGTACCAATCTTCCAAGTATCTTTTGGCAACTCCTCAAGCTGCACGCAAGCATATAGTTTCAACTTCTGCAAATTTTGCAATTTGCATATAGAATGTGGAAGTCTTCTTATGTGATAGTTCTTAGAGATATCAAGATATCTTAAATGCAGCAAGCTACCGATGGAACTTGGCAAACCATCAAATTCTGATTCAGTTAGAATAAGGATGCGCAGGTACTTGAGATTTGCAAGGAGATTAATTACTGTCTTGTTTTGCTCCACTAGTAGATGATAGTAAAGAGTTCGCAACTTTTTTGCATTGCATAAAAATTCTGAAATTGAATCCTTGACTTTCGATGAAGAGTTTTTAGGCAAACCAGATCCAAAAACAGAAGCATGTCTAAGTTTTTTGCCAGGGATTTTAGGATGAGCAGTGATGATTGAGCACTCTGTCCCAGCAACCAGCCGTGCAAGATCATGAATAAGATCATGCATTTTGCAGTGTCTTGCTTCATCATCAGGATATTTAAGTTCATCTTCCAGGAGAGACATTGACAAGAGTTCATTAACATACCTGTCAAAAAAATAAAAACGAACACCAAAACACTGAAAGATGAACATATAAAAAGATTGAATATGATTGCATGGTTTAAAGATGAGGAGGATAATTATTTGTTAATGTTCAAATAGCAACATTTTCTCATTCACTTGATGAGTGTTTATATTAATTAACCCCAACTAATGCATATTTTTTTATGGGAGATTAATATATATATGGTATATTAGTTGATATAATTGAAAAAATCGTTTATTCATTCTTTCAAACAATTAAAACAAATCCCACTGACTAAGATAATCAATCATATAATTTTCTTAAACTAGAGATTCTTTAACAATAAATACCTGTGGCCAATCTTCTCAGGTGGAATTCCATCAGATGATGGAAGGAAACCTTGAGCCATCCACATGTGGATTAGTGTTTCCTTATCGATTGAATTATTTTTGGGAAACAAAGAGCAAAAAGCAAAGCATGGCTTCAAGTACTGTGGCATTTGATCATAAGTCAATCTTAAAACAGGAAGAACATCATTTTCCTTCTGAATTAATTCCCATATCTCACTATTCTTTACAGACAACCATTCATCTTCATCTTCACCCTTCCGGTTTAAGAAGCAACCCAAGGTTCTTACAGCAAGAGGAAGCCCTCCACATTTACTGACTATATCCTTTCCAATTTCTACTAGGTTTTGAGGTCGATCTTGAATTCTATCAAATGCCCATGACAGAAACAAATCCAAACACTTATCATAAGGAAGACCACTCAAATTATATACATAGCGTGTGTCAGTGGCCATCATTGATGCAATCTTCTTACCACGTGTGGTTACTAAAACTTTACTCCCCCTGGCACCATTCATTAACAAATCTTTTAAGCGAAGCCATTTTACTTTATCCTCATTCCAAACATCATCTAGGACTAGTAAATACTTGCTAGTGCTCATTTGTTGCTTAAGTATGTTTTGCAGCAAATCAAAATCCAAGTGGCCATGGTTTCCGTGATCCAATTTATCAGCAATTCTTTGTGAAATCTGTCGCACATCAAAGTCACCAGAGACAAACATCCATATTTTACGATATCCAAAATGAGATGCAACTCTATCGTCATTGAAGACCAATTGAGCAAGTGTAGTCTTTCCTAACCCGCCCATTCCAACGATAGGAATTATGGTAACATTTTCTTTCTCATTAGAAGACAGCAACAATTTGATTAGCGCCTCCTTATCATCTTCCCTTCCTATAACCTCTGATGAAACATCTGAGCCAGTTTGTTCCCTTTTTAATGGAACAACTTTGTCAACTCTCGCACTTTGTACCGTAAAGTGGAAGTTAGACCTATCTTTTGCAATTTCATCTATGATCTCTCTAATTTCCTTTAACTTTTGACCCAATTGAAAACGAAACAAGATAGGGTTTGAAAGTGAAAAAAAGTTGCGTACCTTCTTTATCAAGCTCCTATACACCAGGACCTGCCTTTGCACATTGTCAGTCTGGTATTCATCAATCACGTCATCCGCATCGTAGACTGCTTCTTTAAGCTTTCCCAACCAAACCCGAACCTCCTCGTTTTTGTCATGTTCCTCCTCTGCAGCATGAAGTACAGAGTTAATTGTAGATAATGTGTTTTTAAGCTTTTCAAGCTGTTCTTCAACTCCACATGCTAGTTCAATTCGTTGCTGAATCAGGGGTGCCAACCCATTGGTGATTGTACCAACAATATTGGAGATAACAGCTTCTGCCATTATCTTCCTTGGTTCAAGAATAAGAAGGGTTTTCTTTATAAAGAAGAGAGCAAACCAATGGAAAGAAGGACGAGGCTGGGTAGAGGATAGGAAAGAACGTTGGACTTGGAAAAATATGATAGCCTTGAGAAAACGAGGACTAGAAGAATGATGAAATGTGATAGCATTTCTTACACTACACTCATCATGTAATCAATGGAATGAAGCCAGGTATAGAGTAAGAAGAAGTTGCCTTCAGAAAGAAGAACTAGGAAGTCGGCTTTTGTTGGAAAAGGCAGTGAAATGTGATCCATGCAGGAGCATAGCTTGTACAATACTCATGGTGCAA
>Ga0325410_1003721_pt1 | contig 17235 bp, 12 predicted proteins | sample PopdelMetagenome_16_FD_206182 | JGI IMG/M metagenome (GOLD analysis project Ga0325410, IMG submission 206182) | Populus deltoides microbial communities from Bellville, Georgia, United States - Xylem-PdIQD-R3 | ecosystem: Host-associated > Plants > Phyllosphere > Stem > Wood/Secondary xylem...
TGACATTTTGTTGCAAGGTCACAGTGTTAGAAGCCAAAGTTTTCATCATCTCACGAAGATCATCACTGGATGACGACCCTATAACATTGGAGTTTGTGAATGGAGGGGGTTGTCTTGCTTGATAATTTTGTTGGGGCTGAAATCCATGGGGATGGAACTGTCGGCCTTGATTGCCTTGTTGAGGCGGGTTCCCATACAGTAGGTTGGGATGATCTCTCCATTCAGGATTGTATGTGTTGGAAAAGGGATCATATTTACGCTGAGGTTGTCCATTAAATGCTCCATCAACTGCATTAGCTTGTTCAATGTAATCTTCTTGCATTGTTGGACACATATCTGAAGCATGTCCTTGTAAGGAGCATATGCCACAAACTTTCACCTGCGTACATTTCCACAAGCCAAAGAACGCACAAGAGAAGTAAGATCATTAACTTTATTTTCAAGGTTAGAAATATTTACATCATTTACTCGTTTGTTTGCGAAGTCTCCACGAGTTCCAAACTGTTTCGAGTTGGCTGCCATGTTTGAGATTAATTGGCGTGCAGCCTTGGAGATAAGTCTCACGTGTTTAGGGCTTATGTGTTTAAATCTCTCAAATTCAATCAATGAATATGTTCTACCATAAGCTTGCTCTTCAATCTCATCTCCATTACTAGTATATTATAAACAATGCATGAATCAAAAGGTCTTATTTTCTTGTTGTAATGGGGCTAAGGTTAAGGTGAGGTAAAAGAGAGTAAAAGAAACGGTTCAAACCAAATAAAGTAGAGCATTCTGAAAAATAATATTTCAAACAAGATATTCCATCAAAGCACATAAATTTTCCATTTTTAATCACCAATGCTTAACTTCTTTTGATTTCAAGCTTTTTCAACGTAAAATCTTAAGAACATAAAGGAACACTTTTTTTTTCTTTTTCTTTTTCTTTTTCTTTTTTTGTTAAACTTTGGTAACTTTGCCCATCTTTTCATCAAGCATCACTTCTTCTTCTTTCTTTTCACATAATTTCCAACCATAATTCCATGAAATATCACTAGTATATGCTCTACTAATCCTTGGCCAAGGGAAAAGGAAAACATATATAAGGATAATTTGCTTTAGGTTGGCTTTTTGGCTCAAGTGGTTAAAATTTCTAATGCATTTATCATCTTCATGTATATATGTAATGTGAATGTAATCTCAACAAGATATGAAGCACGCACTTTTATGCTCAAAAGAGCCAAAATAGTAACTTCGCTGTGCTGTTTCACAAAACGGACACCACGGTTGCGTCCGGAATGGTTGAAAATGCTAGGAACAAGCTTGACTCGGCCAAAAACTGGCTAAAAAATCTCTAAGTTAGCCAGAAAACCAATCTGACTGAGTTGACTCAGGAAAGGAATATTTTGTCTCTGATAAAACATATTCTGTAACAGTTAAGGGAATATTCTCTTACTGTTAACAGAATATTCTTATTCTGTCAAGAGAATATTCTGTCACTATTAGATGACGTGGCTGATGACAGTGCGATGTGGACCCCCCGTTGATGACGTGGATGATGACTTAGTGCCAATGTGTCTAGTGATGTGGCAGTCTTCTCAGGCTAGAATTCCGGCACTGTCTGGTTTTTCCGGCAGATTTCAAGCGAAACTCTGGCGATCTCTACATGGCTCGTTTCAACTTCAATTTCGATGATCTTTATATTGCCGGACTCGTATCGACGAGAGGAATCTCCACAGGTGGTCAAAATCAAGATATGAGAACTTTGAAAATTCTGCAACTTTGAACAGAGAGCTGAAAAACATATTTTTCAATGTTCAAGCTTCCCTAATGCTCTAATACGAATTTGTTGTGCATACTGGACTGAATGCAAACAATAATAAAAACACAAACAAGCAGATTTATGTGGTTCCCCAAAACCGGGTACGTCCACGGAGGCAGCAGATTGTATATTATTTGAGGAATGATACAAATACTTAACTCAATCCAGTATAATCCCTCAAAACCAGTGTTTCACTCTTACACTCGGTGTTTCTCTCAAATCTGCACTTTCTCACTCTCACAGTTGCACTTGCACTCACTGCACACTTCCTCTACTCTTCTCACACTTGCTCTCTACTTTGTCTCCATTTATAGGAGAAATGAGAGCCTTGGCAGCAACCAATAAAGAACAAACAACTCTTAACTACTACAATAAATATAGTGGTTAAAAGTCATGGTGGTTGAGAAAATGTTGACAAATTTGCTACATATTGGACCCAAGAAATGGAGGGTAAGCTATCAGCTTTTGGCCTTCATACTGATGCTTTAGCTTTATTAAATGCAAAAGATTAACAAAAGATGCTGAACATTTAACAAAGACTCGACCATAAATTTTATAGATTCCATGGGTTCAATCATATACATTAATTTTAAAGCTTGTGGCCTTCATGCTGATGCTTTAGCTTTATTAAATGCAAAAGATTAATAAAAGATGCTGAACATTTAACAAAGACTTGACCATAAATTTTATAGATTCCATGGGTTCAATCATATACATTAATTTTAAAGCTTGTGGCCTTCATGCTGATGCTTTAGCTTTATTAATCTTTCTCTGATCGACAATACAAAAGATCGACATAATGGAAACAAAAGATGCTGAACATGAATTATCCAAAAAAAAAAAGATACTGAACATGAACAAAGACTTGATCTTAAATTTTAAAGATGCATAATTGCTTCTCACTGTTCTCTTCATTGGACCCAAGAAATGTAGGGTAAGCTATCAGCTTTTGGCCTTATTCATACTGATGCTTTAGCTTTATTAATCTTTCTATTCTCGAGAGTGCAAAAGATCGACATCATGAAAGCAAAAGATCGACATAATGAAAGCAAAAGATGCTGAACATGAACAAAGACTTGACCATAAATTTTAATGATGCATTATTACTTCAGACTCCATGGTTCCAATCATTTACATTATTATAATTATTTTGTTAATGTTAAAAAATCAATTCAATTAAAAAATTTAATACAAAACAAAATTAAATTAAATATTCACTTGAAAAGATATATTATCCAATAATATAAAATTATTATTAAAACTTTAAACTTTTAAGTTTATAGTGATTCTTTGATAATAGCAATTTGTAATGGGTAATTAGTGCGGAAAGTATAAGGAATTTTTTTATCTTTTATCAACAAAAAAGAAAAGAAAAGGGACACTATAAGATTTTACAGTTTTACCAACGGCAATATTCTGTTGATATATGATTCATAGTTCGTCGGTAATTTTTTTACCGACGTCTTCACCGACGGAAACATGCCATCAGCTTTCCTTTCGTCAGTAATGTCTGATTCCGTCGCTAAATTCATTGGTAAAAAAAAATTATCGATGGTTTTACAGACGAAAATTACGCGCCAAAAAAAATTCCCACTTGAAATATACCGATGGATTATTCTGTCGGTGCGTGTGAACTACCGACAGAATATTTCTGTCGGTCAAGCCGTCGGTGATTGTGAAATTTGCACAAAGCTTCTGTGAAAGGCCGATGGATTAAGGCCGTCGGTAAATTCATCGCTAAAATGATTGACATTTCGCCCTCTCTGTCAAATGCCGACGGATACAGTCCATCAGTAAAACCCTCTGTGATTATTTTTAAATATGTTTTTAAAAAATTATTTAGAATTAATAATATAAAATTATATAAATTAATAGTTAAAAAACTAATTATGCAAATAAAATTTTTATTAAACATAAAAAAAATAAAGTTAAATAATATTCATTACAAACTGAATGTATTTAAAAAAAATATTAAATTAACTATTAAAGTTAAATAATATTCATTACAAATTAACATAATGGTGGAGCCGGAGGAGGAGGAGGCTAGTTGTTATATGACCAAAAAGGAGGAGGCGCAAATCTACCACCACTCTGTGATGCCATGCTTAGGACCATTTGGCGAAGTTGTTCATGATTCGCTTTGAGTTCTGTATACTCCACCATTAAGAGGTCGTAATTTTCGGTGAGATGAACCGTGTGTTGCTGGAAGGCCATGAACTCCTTAGACTGGGTGCTCAATACTGATTAGGAGCTCCCAACGGTTGAGACACTATAGGCCGCCCGCAAGTTCTCAGCCGTAGTGTTAGAGAGCCCGTACACCCAATTTTTATCGGGTCCACCAGACGATCCAACCTCCATCCACAAATCCAAATCGAAATCCGGATGGGTTGAAGGATCGTCCCCATATATCTCCCTCAACCGGCTATTATAGGTCTCATGAAAATGAAAAAAGTAATCATCATATTCAATAAAAATAAAAATAATAACTTACAAAATAAAATGGTTGAACAAACATACTATAAAGTGTTGAGCACGGTTGTCAATGAACTGTTGCGCCCTCTTTTGGCGGTCTTGACTCTGCATGTGCGTCTCAACAAACAACTCCATTGGTCTTGGCTCATGTCCAAGAGACGTAGCCTATAATGAAAAAAATTAATTAACAACAACTTAATTTAATGATATATTTCATTTAAATTAATCTTACCATCCGTTTCGCATGTGCAACAAACAAAACGGAGCCACCGATGTGCGTTGTCACCAAGCCATGAATTGGCTGGTTCCAGTTGCCAGCACCGGACTGTGAGTGTCGTGTGAACCACTCAGACATCACGTGCTCAAGATAGTGCGGCCATATACCTGTCGGGATGTATATCGGTTTGAAATCCCTCCAAACCGCCACGTCGTTCCAGCTTTAGAGACCCTTATCTCTTACAGTTTTTTTTGCCTTTTTTTGTGATTCATACCAAAAATCACGCAACTTACTTCCATAGCGAGAAATTAGATTTTGAAACATAAATTTTTTCTAAAAAAATCTTGTATTGTTTTCGATGTTACCTAGTTGCCGTGTGATTTTCCCACACCCTCCTCACAACTTTGTCATGCACCTTGTCCCAAGTGAATTTGTGTTGTATATAAATAATTAGGTAAATAAAAATAATAATTTATTTACAATTATATTAATAAATTATAAGAAATAAGCTGGAAATTATAAATTAACACCAACCTCAAATCTGTCAAACCATGCATCAATTTGAGGTATTCATTCAAGATGTCTGGATACTTGACTCCATTGAAATAATGGAATCTCCATCGACGATTTAAACACCAATGATATTACTTGGGCGGCCTCAATGTTTGTAAACCTGAAAATAAATTAAATTAATGAAATATTGATTTAGTTCATAAATTATTTTATAATTTAAAAAAAAACTAAAACTTTAACAAACTTATGTTGAAAGGTCGTCCTTCCACTGTGCCTTGTACTTGCGGGTGAATTGATTCCGCTGTGAAGGCACGCCGCCTCTACGCTGTGAAACTGCGCTGGAAGAGGCATCATCGGTTGACAGCGCAGGTGCCTCCTTTTGAGAGGCACCTAAGGATCATCCTCGCTGCTAGAAGAACTAGCTGTGACCATACGTGAGCGACGAGCCGTGAATTTCGTTCTACGCATCTACACAATTTTATACGAATAATTATATAATTAAATTCAAATGTTAAAAAAATCGACAGCACCTCTCATATATTGGAGACTACCCAAATCCACAAACCTGCAAATATTGACAATAGCCACAACCAATTGACCCCATCTATACTAATATTGTATATAACATAACATCTATACAAATAACATCGACACTAATTACAAGGTAAATTCAACATTAACAATTACAATTCAACAAATTATTCAATTATTATGGCAACACAACAATAAACTATATTCAATAAATTCAAAAAAAAAAACTCTAGACTAACAATTACAATTAATGGAAATAATTAAACACAAATCATGCAATAATAGAGTAAAATTACTAATTATTCCAACATATTCAATTACTAATTCTAAGGTAAATTCAACATTAACAATTTAACCAATTATTCAATTATTATGGCAATACAACTATAAAATATATTCAAAAAATTAATTTTGACTTTAGGAATGAAATATGCTTACCTTAATAATGTGTTTATTTCAAGAATTTATCTACATTATAAAAATATACCAAAACAAAAAACATAACAAAAATAAGAATAGCTAAAACAAAAAACAAATAAAAAAATAAAATATTAAAGAAATGAAGAACAGGAAGTACATACCTTTTAATTTGCTGAAGATTGAACTAAAGATTACAAGCTAAAAACACAAAAAATTTGAAGGAAATGAAAGGAAAAAACAAAACTATGAAATGAAGCAAACGAAAAAATGAACTGAAAGGGCAGTCGCTGGGATTTATAGCGCAGTTTTACCGATGGCTTCACCGACGGAAATAAAAAATTAATATTATCTTAAATTATTTCGTCGGTGAAGTTTTGAAAATCCATTGGTAAATTTTGAATTTCACCTTATCGTTTTTAATTACCCTCCATTTTTTTCGCGATCCGTCGGTAATTCCGTCGTCAATCTGATGCGGTCAGAGATGCATTTATTGCGCCGCCCTTTGGAATTCGCACCGTCCGTCGGTGATGTTATCGGTAATATTGACCCGCTGACAACATACCGACAGACTTAAATCCGTCGGTAATTGTGGCATTTTCCGGTAATTATTGTCCATCTCTCTATAAAATGCCGACGGATCTTAATCCGTTGGTATGTACGTCGGTGATTGTGGTATTTTCCAGTAATTATTTTCCAACTCTCTGTGAAACGCTGACGGACCTTATTTTGCCGGTATGGACGTCGGTGAATGTGGCATTTTCCAAAAATTATTTTCCAACTTTCTGTGAAATGCCGACAGACCTTATTTCGTCGGTATAGAGATCGGTGATAGTTCATGTAAAGAAAGATTATATTTGTGTTACCTATTTACCTTTCTGCAAACACTTAAATGATAAACTGTCGATCGCACAAAATAATAACTATTTTACACAGGGCTTAAAATACAATACATAAACTTATAAAATAAATATTTTGTGTTATAAAATATATCATCCATAATACATATTACATGAAAAAAAATGTTTTACACAGGGCTTCATTCTGATAATTAGTCAGAATTTTCTTCTTCTTCATCTTCAATTGAATAGTCATCACCTTCATCGCAATCTTCAATATGGATATCATCATCTTTATTGACATTTGCTTGTCCGCTAGAGATCAAAACAACATTAAACTCCTCAGTGTCAACATCAACAAGACTATCATCGAAAACACGACAATTTGAATTTTCTTCCAATTCAATTGTGGAGCAACTCGATATGGTTCAACCAACTCACTAACGTGAAAGACTTCATCTTGCACACTTGTGTCTTCGTTCTCATCCTGAAAAAGCTCGACACGATCCCTAGGTTTCATTTTTAAAACGGACAACTAATCCACTCTTGATCGATCCTTTCTAAAAAAACGGATGTATGTGTAATAAACTTGTTGACATTGCTTTGCAAAAACAAAGACATCATTTATGTTGCGGAGTCTAGCTTTTGAGTTGATTTCAACCATACCATAGTGCGGATAAACTCTGATTCCTCTGTCAATCGTGTCATACCAATAGTATTTGAATAAAAACACTCTATTCTGCTCGTTATGATATTGCAGTTCGACAATCTCTTCTAATCTACCATAATAGTCAACTTTTAACTCACTACTAGTCGATCCCTTAACACAAACACTGTTGTTGTATGCCTTTCTTCCATGCCCATATTTTTCAGTATGGAACACATATCCATTAACAAAATACCCGTTGTAGCACTTAACTTTTCTTTTAGGGCCCAGGCTTAGTGAAGACAATGACTTAGCAGCACTCCTTCCCATTTGATAAACCTTGTATGTAATGTACATCAATGAACAAGATATATTTTTCTCGTAATGACATGCATACAATAATTTTACAAGTAAGGATGAGTTTGTGATAGTACTTACATGTGTTCTGAACCACGTGGCAAATTGTTCATCTTGTAATTGAAAGATTTGAGATTCGGTCAGCTATGAGTTATTGGATAGCAAATTTGTCGATATTGTCTGAAGTGATAGTGACAGTATGATATGTTTGAGGTATATAATCTCAAGTATATATATTATTGACAAAGTTTAATTAGTATTACGCATATATATACTTACTGAATAAAAGGTCTCAGTTCATCACTGTTAAATAGAACATAATTGTGTGCTTGTTTGAACTCTATTTCCGACAAATATCTTTCTCTTACAACATTTTTAGGTGTGGGTCATCCAGGATTGGAGAATATTGACAAATTCCCACTAGAAGGCACTTCATTGCCATCATCATGCCAAGGAACACGATTGATTCTTGTTCTCAGATGAGATTCAAAATAGTACGAGATAAATATTGAGATCTCCTCAACAGTATAAGCCTTACATATCGAAGCCTCAACATACGCCTTATTCTTAACCTTTTTCTTGAGATTGAAGAAGTACCTGCATTGAATTAATCAAATATTTTCAATTAAGAAAAACAAAGAAAATACTTTTATGTATGAATTACATTGCAACTGTAATATCTAACCGTTCGAATGGGTACATCTATCTATACTAGACCAGTCCTTCAACTTTTGCCTAGAATGGTAGATGTATGGGGAGATGCTCCATTGAGTCAAAAAATGATGGAGGGAATATCATCTTAAGTTTGCATAGTGTCCCGACGATATTCGTTTCAAACCTCAAAATGTGATCAACATTCAACTTGTTGGAAGATATATCTCTAAAGAAATGCCTGATCTCCGTGAGTGCATCCCATATCCCTTTTGGCATCAAATCACGAAAAGCTAATGGGATGAGTGTTTTCATAAACACGTGGCAGTCATGACTCTTCATTCCATACAATCTGCATTCCTCCGTATTAACCATCCTTGATATGTTTGAGGCATGTCCATCGGGAAAACACAGACTTTTAAGCCATTTGTAGACTACTAGTTGTGCGTTTTTCTCTAATACGAAGCTTGCTCTTGGTTTTGCGACCCGTGACGCATCACTAACCAACTCTATATTTTTAAAGTTACAGAATAAAGCTACATCCAATCTAACCTTGATGTTGTCCTTTGTTTTCCCCTTCACATCCATGACGGTGTTGAAAATATTCTCAAACAAGTTCTTTTCAATGTGCATGACGTCAAGGTTATGGTAGAGCAGATTGGCCTTCTAATAAAGAAGCTCCCAAAAACTACTTCGCTTTACCCAATTATGGGTTAAACCAAAACCAGGAAACTTTTGCTTACCTGATTGAAGGCCAAACACAATGTCACCGTACTCTGATACAACATCATGCAATTCTTCACCAGAAAGACGCGGGAATGCAACATCCTTTTCAACTCTGCCAACAAAAAAATCATTTCTGTTCTTTCTGTACCTGTGATTATGTGGCAAGAAACGACGGTGACAGTAAAAAAGAGAAGCTTCACCTTCATTTGTTAGCATAAATGCCTTGTTGTTTTCCATATAGTATGGACATACTAGTTTCTCATACGTGCTCCAACCAGAAAGCATTCCATAAGCTGGAAAATCATTGATAGTCCACATTAATGTCGCCCTCATAAGGAAATTTTGTTTCCTCGATATATCATAATTCAAAGCTCTAAAGGACCACAACTATACCAACTCCTCAATCAACGGTCGAAGACAAACATCTATATTCCAGCCCGGGTTGCTTGGACCGGGTATGACAGTAGATAAAAACATGAACTCCAATCTCATACACATTCCCAGTGGCAAGTTATAAATCGTGAGTATGACCGGCCAACAAGAATAAGGAGTAGCAAATGACCCGAATGGGTTGAATCCATTTGTACACAACCCAAGACGCACGTTCCTTGATTCAGCTGAAAAGTGAGGATGCATATTGTTAAAGTGTTTCCAGGCTTCGCCGTTAGAAGGATGCACCATCACTCCATCAACTGCTCATGTGATTGGTGCCATGTCATATGCTCAGCAGTCCTTGGTGACATGAATAACCTCTGCAGTCTAGGCGTGATTGGGAAGTATCTAAGTTTTTTATATGCCACTAGTGTCTTTCCCTTGCCAGTTATGGGTTTGTAACGGGAATGCCCACATGTCATGCACTTAATCAGTTCAGCATTTTCAAGGTAGTATAACATGCAGAAGTTAGGGCACATGTCAATTTTCTAGTATCCTAAACCGAGGGGTTTCATCATGGACTTTGCAGCATAGAAGTTCTCTTTCAGCCTGTTCCCTTCAAGTAAAATGCTTCTCGCCAATTCAATAATTTTATCATACCCGGCCTCACTCAACTCGTGATCTGACTTGATGGTGAACACCTGTGCTACGGCCGATAATTCACTATGGTTCATGCAGCCATCCCATAATGGTTCGTCAGAATCTTTCAACACATTAAAAAACCTAGTTGTATCTGTATTAGGTTCTTCTTCTATGATTGGACATTGACTGACATTACCTTAATTCATTCTCATTGCATTCATAACCATATTCCTGTAAGGATTAGTGTTGTCATTTGTCGCTTCATGCACATTGCTAGCACTAGAAGTTGACCCAATCACCCTTTCTCCCATTCTCTTCTTACTAACAAATACTTCTCTATGTGCATACCAATACCGGTAATTCTCCATATACCCTTTGTGTAGTAGATGCATCATTACAACATCTGGATGCAGATACTTTTTATTTTGACACTTCCTACATGAACACCTAATACCGCCCTCGGTAAAATTTCTGGAAATAGATGTTGTGAAATTAATAAAACCCTGAACCCTGTTACACTAATCCATCCTCCGTAATCCTTGTGGTGAATCTTGATACATCTATGAACGATCATCCATGACTTCTATCGAACCTCTATAAAATTATGATGACAACATGCATTAATTAACTATGTTAGGTAAATAAATTTGCAAAAAAATATTGATTTACCTCGAAATTATCCAACAAACCATTTACAACTTCTCATAAATATTAAATATTCATTATCAATTATCAACATCCATACAAATTAATACATATAAATTTACAGAAATTACAACTCCGCAATACCATTAATAAAAATTAAAGCGGACCCGTTAAACAAGCTATTAATTATTTCAAAACAACACATGTAATTCGGTAATTTAATAAAGTTTCAACAATTTACAAATAAATATAATTTTACAAAATTTAAAACAAACCATAACAAGTATAAAATTATACATTCATATACTACAAGTTTGTTTGAGAAATAAGAATAAAATATGTAAATATACTAACAAAATACATATACAAAAAAAAATTTCATTTAAATGTTAAAATTTAAAAAGATAGAATTACTTACAAAAACTGATAAAATTCATCGGTAAATCAGAACATGGATGTTGTGACCACAAAACTTCAAGAAATATGACTTGTTGTGCTGATAAGAGGGAGATTTTTTTTTAGGGGGCCTGGTTGTTTGCAGTAGGGTAGGGGAGAGTTGGGATTGGGAAGAAGAAGAAGAAATACAGGAGGAGAGAGTCGACAGAGTGGGCATATATTAACTTTTACCAACAGACTCACCGACAGAATTATTCCGTCTGTGATTCCGTCAGCTATTCTAACGGTAAACAGGGCACGTCACTGTATGAAAATTTCGCTTTGAATCCCTCAGTGATTCCGTCGGGATGTTAAATGATGAATTGGTCACATCATTGTACGTATCTACCATTTTGAATCCCTCGGTGATTCCATCGGTAAAATCACCCGAAAAACATCCACGTCAGCGAACCGCCTTTTTCTTTTTAATTCTGCATATTCTGTTCGTCATTTTGTCTGTAAATACCGACCGAATGTGTTCGTCGGTATATACTGGCGGAATGAAGGATGGAAAAAGTCTGTAGGTAATTGTGACCTCAAAGTACTGACAGAAGTAGGCCGTCGGTAATTCCGTTGGTATTAAGCGAATTTCTAGTAGTGGGAGTCGCCACCTAATATTATGGTCACTAGAAAACCTAATAGTCTATGAGAGTCCAGGTAGGGGGACTAATTGTGTAAATAAAAGATGTATAACTCTGAGTGCACCTTACTTATGATAAGCTGCTATTGTTTGTTCTAAGTCGTGTTTCTATTCGTTAATCTATCTAAGGTTCGAGAAAAGTTCTTCTCATTAAAGAGATTCTTATCTTATCAAGTTAAAACATAATCATTTTAAAGCCTAAAAAAGGTATATTTAAGGTTTAAGAAAAGTCATCTTTGGTAAGGAGATTCTTATCTTATCATATTAAAACCTAACTATCCTAACACGAAAGAAAATAAAAAAAAAGTTTTATTTGAAATTATGTTCAAATCCTAACGAATAATTGCAGATTTATTGTGATACGCATTAAATGATTTTTTTTGTATTTTTCAAAGTATGATGAAGATTCAATTTTAATTTATCGTATAAAAACATGCATTCAAATTTTAGAATCTGACCGTATGTTTGAGGAAAAAAATTTTACTAAGAGAGATATGATTTTTCTAAGATGACATATGAATTCTGCTAGTAGATAGGTTTTGTGAAGAAATAGGTCCAAATTACTTCCCTAAGCATCCAAACCGACATCCAAGTTTTTATTTTTGCAATTTAGCTCCTCTAAGTGAAAAGTAAAAGCTTGAAGGTTTTATGCAAGGCTATTTTTTCTTTTTCAGGAAAATAGTTATTGAACTACTTAAATGTAAAGTGTCTACTTAGGAAAGGACTATTTTGTAGAAAAGGGATTAGGGTTTCCTAAGATATAAAAAGAAAGAGAGAAAGGAAAGAGAAGGAAGCCAGCCAAAAGAGAAAAAATGCCCAGTCCCCTCCACAAACCTGAAATCATGTTTTCTTCCTTTTTGATTAATTGTTTAGTAGACATGCAAGGCTAAACTCTTTTTCTTGGTTGCAAGGACACGAAAACCTTTGAATTTCAAGAACCGTGAGATTTATTTTACCTTTTATTTTCAGTTTATATGATAAATATGTTTGTTCTTCTATGCTTGTTTTTTCTATAATTGTTTATTTTAATTGCTAGAGCAGACTCTAAGTTATTATTGTAGACAATCTAGATTAATCAGCTCATCTAATTCTTAAGGCTGCCATTGAATTAAATTACTAGTGCGGACACTGTGGTTGTTTAATGGACAGGATTAGTTATACAACGGATCTGTTAACTAATCAACATAAAAAAAGATAAATATTCAAAGTATAAATTGACGTTTCGTTTCCATGATCAATTTTGATTTTTGCATATGGATGTTTACTTGCGACCAAAGTTTGTTTTTTCTTGATAAATTTTGGTTTTCTTTGATTTAGCATTGATTGCTTCTTTCTGTTTTCTTTTGTTTTAGCCTATATAACCTCCAACCCCCCCTAAATTGCATATCATCTAGCATAAAAATCTGACTTGAACCTTCCTCATGGGATCGGCCCCTTGCTTGCTTTATAATATCTTATGTGTTTGTGTTTTAAGCTAGGGTAATTAATTTGTGCGACTGCGACATTGTAACATATTATTGGGCATGAATTAAACGCCATATGAATATGTTACTAGGTACCTCGCACCCTCAAACTAGAAAGTAGATGTATATATAGAAGTCTTTTATTAAATTAATTATGTATTCAGAGTAAATAATATTTTATTGTTATATAACATCTTGTGTTTAAGAATTTAAATGTTTAAATTATCTTTTGTAGATGATGCAATTAAGGATATTGTCTTTATTAAGTTAATATATAGCTGTGTTGTATGCGAAATTAAACATAGCTTTTTTCTTAAGAAATTGATGCTTGTTGTGAACTAATTAGTTTTAAAATTTTGTTATATGGAATATTATAAGACTAGCTCTACAAAAAAGAAAGGAAGTTGATATCATGGTTGAGTTGTGAAGTCCAGTATGAGGGGACGAGCATTGTAATTGTTATTTGCAGGTAGATAAATTCTTTGAGTTGATAACTTGATATTAAAAATATAAAAGAGACTTTTGTGAAATTTAAATATAAAAAAATTGCACCGAATAAAATCGACACATGTATACATACATATATTTATAAATGTTTTTTTTTTTTGGGTTGTTAAAAAATAACTTAGGATAATAGTAAGGTCGAACATTGAGCCCTGTTTTTTGAACGTTGTTTTGTGGATAATAACAATACCCGAAATAATATACATACTAGTATAGGCAAACCACATTAAAACACATTTATCATTTAAAACAAACCACAATACAATTTACCTTAGATAAGATATATAGGGTAGTGCCTATCTTTTTTATTTCATAAACAACTCCTTACCTCGAATCTCTAAAAATCAGTTAAGATTTCTAATTACTATAAAGCTAGATAGGGTCTAATTTTTTTCTATTTTACCCCCTTTCATACATTAGTTCACCCCAATGTTAAAATTATAATGTTATGTTGATGAGATTTTAAAAATAATTCAATTATATCTATACCTAGTAACTTGATACTAATTATGAAATGCAGGTCCTAATAAATATTATTACTAATACTTACTAATTTTAAATTAACTTTGTAAATAATAATATAATTTTAGAGCTATAAAATTTCATAAAAGATTATTTATTTTCTTGCAGCGTCATATAACTGACCCTATTGCGTGTTAACTATTTTGAAAAGTATATAGCTTGAAAACATTGTATTAGTCAATTATTTAGTGAAAAAATAAAATAAAAAAAATAGAAAATGCAACATCGTTGAGTCTCATTTAATCCATCAATGCGTTAAATTTATTAGTTTCATTTCTTGCTTACATACACTTCTTCTCCATTCTAACCCATATATAATCATCATTGTCGATTGTCTACTTTTTATCTTAAATATTATAAGATCTTAGTGGTGGGATTTAATAATAATTCTTTATATATTAGCAGCAACTTTCAGTGCTTTAATATATATGGCTTTTGTTCATTTGAATTATGCATTTTTTCTGTCATCATTGTCTTTGCTCTTTATTCAAAAGGCATTGTAGAAATTGCATTGGTAACTTTCGAAAAGAAGTCTTCTTCTTTAGTCGCAATACAATACTTATCAGCCTCAAGTTCCCACCCTGACGTAGTGGGATGATTTCATTCATTTACACCTTGTTTATTTGCTTTGCTGAAATGTAATTTTTTATGAAAAGTTGTTTATATAGAAAGTGAAATTTTAGAAAGTAAATTATTCTTTAATGTTTAGTAGTGTTATAAAAAATAAATTGAAAAATACTTTTTAGTATTTGATCATGTCATGTAAGATGTGCTGGAGAATAATTTATTAATGTTTTAATTTTCTTTTCAAGTTTATTGAAAGAATATGGATTAAATCTGATAAATAAAAAAGTTTAAGGATGATGAAACTGAAAAAAAAATTAAATTTTATAAATTATTTTAAATAAAATAAATAGCAATCAAAAGAATAACGACTAAATCTGATATTTAATAAACTTCAATTAACAACAGAACAAGAGAAAAATAAATAATAATTAAAAGATTAAAGACTAAAATTAATATAAAAATCAAATAAAATAAAGTTCTAAGGGATAAAATTAAAAAAAAAATCAAAACAAAATATATAACAATCAAAATAATAAAGAGTAAATTTGATATAACTAATAAATAATAAGATATTTTTTAATTTTTAGAAAGTAATTTTCATTTAAAATAAAAAAAATACTTTACTAGGACGACCAAAAATAACTTTTTTATTATTTTACAATTGGAAGTTGGTTTGTCTCTTGTGCAGGAATGTTTTTATCCATATGTTACTATAAATACAAGCACTGGCAGTGGCATACACATACACACCGCAAGAAACGCTTTCTTAGAGGTAGAGTTATGACGAAACCAATGGGTTCTGAACGGTCAGTAATGCTCATCAGCAGACTTTTTCTCCTCAACTTTCTTCTTCTCTGGCAACCTGGCACTGGGACTACTACTTTTGATGAGAGCATCGAAGAAGTCGCACGCAATAAATTACTTGCAGATGATGAAGGTACAAATTAATCACTGTCAGATTCATTCAAGGATATATCAATATATGTTTAGTTTAATTACTAATCGATGTGGGATAGGGTGAAAGCTTGCAGATAGAAGGCCATTGAAATTATCATATGAATAAATTGATTACGAAAGAAAAGCTATTCGAATATGAAGAGTTCTTTTGCAGCATAAATAAATGCTCCTATTGCGCATTAACTATTTTGAAAAGATATCTCATGAAAACATTGTACGTATTAGTCATTTATTTAGTAAATAATATATATATATATATATATATATATATATATATATATATATGCATGCAAGTGTAATAACATAGTTGAGCCTCATTTAATTTACTAGTTTCATTTCTTGCTTAAACACACTTCTTATCCATTCTAACCCGTACATGTAAGTATATAATAAGGTCGATTGAGTACTTTTATCTTAAATATCAGAAGATCTTAGTGGGACTTAATAAGAATTTTTTTTTCCCCAAACCTTCGGCAGTACATGCTCTTCGACTCCTTTCACAGAATTTGCTGTCATCTTCCACACAGTTATCGCTGTCATCTTCCACACAGTTATCGCTGTCGGCTCCTATTTGTTCTGGATACGAGATCAGATGTGGTTCCCCTGACAACACCAAAAATGGATCGTTTCGTTCGGTCACTGGAATGTATGTATAAAACTTGATAGATTCAAATTCTGATTGTCTCGATGTGAATTACTTCAATTTCTTTGACAGAAACTTGGCAGGAAAAAAGTTGGATGGATCTATTCACTATTCAATAGGTCACTTCAAAAACTTGGAAAGACTGTAAGTATCATAACTACATATACATTTCTCTTTTCAGTATTGAATCTACAGTGGTCACCATTGATGAAAATGAGGTTTGATCATATTGCACACAACAGTAATCTTTACAATAATCAGCTTTCTGGTGGGATTCCTTCAACGCTGGGGCAATTACAGCATCTCAAGTATTTGTATGTTAAAGCTTGGATTCTTTGTTCTTTAGATATAAATGATGGCATGCATAGGCTCTTCTTATTTCTAAATAATGGTTACAATGGCTTTGTGCAAAACATCAGGTACCTTTCAAGCAATTCGTTGACCGGGTCTATACCTCCAAGCCTGACCATGTTGCGGAATCTTACAGTACTGTATGTCTGTCATGGATGCTTCGAATTTAGTTTGGGGTTATACATTTCCTCCGTTTTGAATTTCATAAAATTATGTTAAGCATCGTATGGATTTATTCTAATACTTTTTGGTCTTCAATTGAAAAAAAAGAATAAAATATAAAATAAATGGTGTTGAAATTCCTTAGAAATGATAGTAGATAAC
>Ga0325410_1003724_pt1 | contig 17226 bp, 9 predicted proteins | sample PopdelMetagenome_16_FD_206182 | JGI IMG/M metagenome (GOLD analysis project Ga0325410, IMG submission 206182) | Populus deltoides microbial communities from Bellville, Georgia, United States - Xylem-PdIQD-R3 | ecosystem: Host-associated > Plants > Phyllosphere > Stem > Wood/Secondary xylem...
AGAAAGGAAGGCGGACAAGGTAAGAGCTTGGATGTGATGAACAACAGAAATGGGATGAACAATGAGATGGTGATGAACAAGACCCACACACCTTTGGGACTGAATTCTCCAAAAAATGGGAGCAAAAGTGATCGAAATTTACAATGTCAATTCAACTAGTCGTGTATTATTAAATTAAACTATAACTAAAAGGGTTTATTTTTTTTAATTGTGTGCAATTAACAGTAAAAAATGAGTTTTTTTTTATATTTTTAGAATTTTTTTAATAATTTTTTTTTTGTTTATGTTAAATTTTTTTTTATTTAGTTATCCGATTTTCATGACACGGATCCCGAGTTTAATAGGTTAACATGGTTTGACGAGTTAACTCATAAATTTGTTTTTTGCTTTTTTTTTTTCTTTTTAATTAATTTTTTTTTGTTTACTTTAGTTTGTTAATGTTAAATTTCTTTCCATTTAGTAAAAGATGAGCTGGTTTTTTTTTTTTACATTTTTAGAGTTTTTTTTTGCTTTTTTTTCTTTTAATAATTTTTTTGTTAATGTTAAATTTTTTTTATTCAGTTATCAGACTTTCATGACACTGATACCGGGTTTAACAGGTTAACATGGTTTGATGAGTTAACCCAGAATTTTTTTTTGCTTTTTTTTCTTTTTAATTAAATTTTTTTGTTTACTTTAGTTTGTTAATATTAAATTTCTTTTTATTTAGTTATTAGACTTTCATGACACATATTTCAGGTTTCACCGGTTAACCTGGTTTCACGGGCTGTCAATTTTTTTTTGTTTTTTTATTTTAATAATTTTTTTTAATTCAGTTTGTTAATGTTAATTTTTTTATTTAGTAATCAAATTTTCATGACACGGATCCCGGGTTTAACGGGTTAACTTGGTTTGACGAGTTAACCTGAATTTTTTTTCTTTTTAATTAATTTTTTTCGTTTAATTTAGTTTGTTAATTGACAATAAACTAAAACTGCTCAGTGTTTCACTATGCAAGTCCACAGTGAAATGCTGAGTTGTCTTCTTCTTCTTTGTTTTTGTTTTCTCTCTTTTTTTTTTTCTAGCCTTTATAGGTTTTTTTTTTGTTTTTTTCTGTGTTTTTTTCTTTTAATGAATTTTTTTTGTTTAATTTTTGTTTAATGTTAATTTTTTATTTAGTTATCAGATTTTCATGACACGGATTTCGAGTTTAACGAGTTAGCCTGAATTTTTTTTTGTTTTTTTTGTTTTTAATTAATTATAATATATACTAAAAGGGATTAGTGTTTTATTGTGGACTGCACAGTGCAGTCCACAGTAAAACATTGATGTTTTAGGTTTTTTTTTAAGTTGTTTCATTTTTTAGCTTTTTTTATGCCTTTCGGGATTATTTTTTTGCTTATTTCTTTGTTTTTTTCTTTTAACAAATTTTTTTGTTTAATTTAATTTAGTTTATTAATATTAAATTTTTTTATTTAGTTATCAGACTTTTATTACACGTTTTCCGGATTTAACAGGTTAACCTGGTTTGACAAGTTAACTAAGAATTTTTTTTTTTTGCTTTTTAATTAATTTTTTTCATTTAATTTAGTTTGTTAATACTATTTTTTTTCTATTTAGTTATCAAACTTTCATGACACATATCCCGAGTTTCATGAGTTAACCTGGTTTCACGGGTGAACCCAGTTAATTATGGGTTGACCGTCAATTTTTTTTGTTTTTTTATTTTCATAAATTGTTTTTGTTTAATTTAGTTTGTTAATGTTAAATTTTTTTATTTAGTTATCAGACTTTCATGACACAGATCCTGGGTTTAACGGGTTAACATGGTTTGACGAGTTAACCCGGATTTTTTTTCGTTTTAATTAATTTTTTTTGTTTGGTTCAGTTTCTTAATTTTCACTTTTTTTTATTTAGTTACCAGACATTCATGACATGAATCACAGGTTTAACGGGTTAACTTAATTTGACGAGTTAACCTGTAATTTTTTCTTTGCTTTTTTTTTCTTTTTAATTTATTTCGTTTAGTTTAGTTTGTTAATGTTAAATTTATTTCTATTTAGTTTTTTTTTCTTCTTAGAGGTTTTTTTTTAATTAATTTTATTTAATTAATTTAGTTTATTAATATTAAATTTTTTTCTAAGTAGTTCTTGACTGATGCCTTTAGTTTTTATTTTTGTTTTTTTGTTGTTTTTATGCCTTTGACTGTGGACTGTACAGTGCAGTCCATAGTGAAAAGGCTTATGCCTTTTTGTTTTTTTTCTTTTTAATTAATTTTTTTTGTTTAATTTAAATTGTTAATGTTAAATTTTTTTCTATTAAGTTATCAAACTTTCATGACATGGATTCCGGATTTGACAGGCTAACCTGGTTTGACAAGTTAGCCCAGTTAATTCTGGGTTAACCCATTAATTTGTTTTTTCCTTTTTAATTATCAAACTTTCACAATGCGAATTCAAGGTATGACGGGTTAACCTGATTTGAAGGGTTAACACGGTTAATTCATATTTTTTTTCTTTTTCTTCATTAGTTTTTTTCTTCCTGTTGGTTTTTTTTCTTTATTTTTTTCTTTTTAACTAATATATTTAATTATTAGACTTTTATGACATGACCTTGCAATCAGACACATATCCAATGCTATTGGGTCTGGTATTGCATTCCAGACATTTTTATGCTAAGGGTTAACCCAAGTTTAATGTTATTATTAATATTATAAATATTACTTTTGGGTCAAGCGTTGCAACCAAACCTAAGACTCTTGGGTATAACTTTGCAAAAAACCTAACATTTTTAGATCTTGATTTTTTTAAAAAATGTAAAAAATAATTGACCCGCGGCATCGCGCGGGGCATGTAACTAGTTAAAAAAACTAAAAGAGATCAGTGAATCACTGTAGATTGTGTTTAAAATCACTGTAGATTGCACTGTTTAGGTTTAAAATTCATTCTTATAATTTTGGCCAGTTTTCTTTCATTAGTTGGGTACGTGGCAGCATCCCTGCCATATATTTTTATGTTTTTTTTAACAGGTTATAGCTTTCCATTTCTTTTTTTTTCTGGCACAAATATAAAATATTACGTGAAATAGATTTGGCAAGATACTGACTGACTTTTCGGAACTTGATAAACAATTTCACTTTTTTAAATAAGAAAATAACTGCTGGTTTTTGTAATGCAATTGATAAGAGGAGAGGGTAAAAATACATCAGAGAACATTATAATTATTATTACTAAAATTATATTATAACAATAGCTAAAACTACTCAAAGTTTTATCTTGGAGTCAACAGTAAAATGCTAAGCATTTTATTTTTAATTTTTTTAAGCTGTTTTTTTTAATGAATATTTTTTTATTTAATTTTTTTTGTTAATGATAAATTTTTTTCTATTTAGTTATCAAACTTTCATGACACAGGTTTCGGGTTTGACGGGTTAAACTAGATTTTTTAATTAATTTTTTCAAATGCAATCTGCAGTGAAACGCTGAGCTGTTTTTTTTTTTTTTGCTTTGTTTGTTTTCAAGCAGTTTTTTTCTTTTCTTTTTTTTTTCTTTTTTCTTTGTTTTTTTAAGTTTTTCTTTTCTTTGTTTTTTTAATGAATATTTTTTTTGTTTAATCTTTTTTGTTAATGTTAAATTTTTTTCTATTTAGTTATCAAACTTTCATGACACAGGTTCCGGGTTAACCCGAATTTTTTTCTGGCTTTTCTTTTTAATTAATTTTTTCGTTTAATTTAGTTTGTTAATGTTAATTTTTTTTCTATTTAGTTATCAAACTTTCATGACACGGATTCCGGATTAGACGGGTTAACCCAGCTAATTCTGGGTTAACCCGTAATTTTTTTTCCTATTCAGTTATCAAACTTTCATAACACGAATCCCAGATTTAACGAGTTAACCCAGTTAATTCAGATTTTTTTTTCTTTTTCTTCCTTAGTTTTTTTTCTTCATGTAAGCTTTTTCTTTCTTTGTTTTTTTAGTAAAACGCTGAGCAGTTTTCTCTTCTTTTTTTTAAGCTGTTTTTTTTTCTTTTTTCTTTGTTTTTTTAAGCTTTTTTTTTTTAATGAATATTTTTTTGTTTAATGACAAATGTTTTTCTATTTAGTTCTCAAACATTCTTGACATAGGTTCCGGGTTTGACGGGTTAACCCGAATTTGTTTTTGGTTTTTTTAATTAATTTTTTCGAGTGCAGTCCACAGTGAAACGCTGAGTTGTTTTTTTTTTTTTTGCGTTTTGCTTTGTTTTTTAAGCAGTTTTTTTTCTTTTCTTTTTTTTTGTTTTTTTAAGCTGTTTTTTTTCTTTTTTTTTTTAATGAATATTTATTTTGTTTAATTTTTTTTGTTAATGTTAATTTTTTTTCTATTTAGTTATCAAATTTTCATGACACGGGTTCCGGGTTTGATGGGTTAACCCAGATTTTTTTTCTAGTTTTTATTTTTAAATAATTTTTTTGTTTGATTTAATTTGTTAATGTTAAATTTTTTCTATTTAGTTATCAAACTTTCATGACACGGATTCCGATTTTGACTGGTTAACCCAGTTAATTCTGGGTTAACCCGTAATTTTTTTTTTCCTATTCAGTTATCAAACTTTCATGACACGAATCCTAGATTTGATGAGTTAACCCAGTGAATTCAGATTTTTTTTCTTTTTCTTCAGTAGTTTTTTTCTTCATGTAGGCTTTTCTTTCTTTGTTTTTTTAGTAAAACGCTGAGCAGTTTTCGCTTTTTTTAAAGCTGTTTTTTTTCTTTTCTGCTTCTTTCTTTGTTTTTTTAAGCTTTTTTTTTAATGAATAATTTTTGTTTAATTTTTTTTTTGTTAATGTTAAATTTTTTTACTATTTAGTTATCAAACTTTTTTTTTTTTGATTCACGTGGGGTGTCCGGGCCAGCTTACGCGCACCACGACTATTCCCCACGGCCCACTGGATATCCTGCAAGCCCAGGAGCAGGTAAGGCACCGCGGGGGTGACAGGCGTGCACATAGAGGGCCGAACCCGGGAGGGGGGGCGGAACAAGTCCACGATGGACCACAGCAGTTAGACCCTCAAGTGCTTGGTACACACGAGAGCTCGAACCAGGGCACTCAGGCAGGGCAAAGCCTGCCAAAGCCACTGAGCTACAAGCCCCGTGTGTATTTCGTTATCAAACTTTCATCACATAGGTTCTGGGTTTGACGGGTTAACCCAGATTTTTTTCTGATTTTTCTTTTTAATTAATTTTTTCGAGTGCAGTCTACAGTGAAACGCTGTGCTGTCTTTGTTTTTTTTAAAGCAATTATTTTTTTTCTTTTTTCTTTGTTTTTTTAAACTGTTTTTTTCTTTGTTTTTTTTAATGAATATTTGTTTTGTTTAATTTTTTTTGTTAATGTTAAATTTTTTTTCTATTTAGTTATCAAACTTTCATGACACGGGTTCCGGGTTTGACGGGTTAACCCAGATTTTTTTTTGGTTTAATTTTTAATTAATTTTTTTTTTTAATTTAGTTTGTTAATGTTAAATTTTTTCTATTTAATTATCAAACTTTCATGACACAAATTCCGGGTTTGACGGGTTAAACTAGCTAATTCTAGGTTAACCCGTAATTTTTTTTCCTATTCAGTTATCAAACTTTCATGACATGAATTTCAGATTTGACGAGTTAACTCAGTTAATTCAGATTTTTTTTTCTTCATTAGTTTTTTTCTTCATGTAGGTTTTTTTTCTTTGTTTTTTTTAAATTAATATTTTTTTTGTTTAGTATTTTGTTTTGCTTTTTGCTTTTTTTTGTCTTTTTAATTATTATTTTTTAAAAATTTATAATATTAAGTTTTTTCTATTTAGTTATCAAACTTTCATGACACAGATCTCAGGTTTGACGGGTTAACCTGGTTTGACGGGTTAACCCAATTAATTCAGTTTTTTTTCTTTTTCTTCATTAGTTTTTTTCTTGCTGTAGTTTTTTTTTCCTTTTTTTCTTTTTAATTAATCTTTTTTTTGTTCACTTTAGTTTATTAATGTTAATTTTTTCCTGTTTAGTTATCACACTCTCATGATACGAATCCCAGGTTTGACGGGTTAACCTGATTTGGTGGGTTAACCCAGTTGATTCAGATTTTTTTTCTTTTTTTATTAGTTTTTTTCTTCCAATTTCTTCTTTAAATATTGTAATTAACTATAACTAAAAGACATCAATCTTTTTTCTTTCAATTTCATGACATGAATCCCAGGTTTGATAGGTTAAACCAGTTGATTCAAATTTTTTTTTTTCTTAAGTAATTTTTTTCTTTCAATTTCATCTTTTAATATCGATGTGATTAAAAATTAAACTTTATGATTTGTTTTGTTTACTGTTCATTAAATTATTATGATCTCATAAGGGGATTTTACAGTACCCCTCCTTGCAAGCACTATTCATCGGAATAATGCTTTGCTTAATTGTTTTTTTCTTTTCAATTAATTTTTTTTAATTTCATTATGTAATATTAATTTTTTTTCCTTTTTAATTATCACACTTTTATAATAAGACCTTGCAACCAGACTCATATCCAAGGCTCCCGAGTTTGATGTTGCAACCAAACTCGCTTACACTTGGGTCATGCAAATTTAATATTATTATAAATATAACTTTTGGTATAATTTTATTATTATTAATATTATTACAAACCCAATGCTCTTAGGTATAATTTTGTAGAAAGACCTAACATTCTTAGATTTTAATTGTTTTTTGATATTTTTTATATAAAAAAATACTAAGATGAATGCCCATAAATATAGTCAAACTTTTGTTCTGGTCTCCTTGCCTGGAACATTTTTCAAAATTTCCCATTCTCACTCGAAAAGATAGAAGGAAAAGATCTCTTTATCTAAGCCAAAACAAAACTGGTATTTGGCCATTAATAAAAAAAAAAATTCAAAAAAATATACATAAGTTGCTCACGTCTTTTCTATTTGCAAGAAATTTTTTAATATAAGACTCTGCTTTTCTTGAAAAATAATTTTTTAAATTTTTTTGTGTTTGTTTGTTATTAGAAAAGTTGGTCAACGAAAAACACTTTCCAGTCAAAAAAAAATTTAGCTTGGTTTCCAGGAAAGTGTTTTCCTAGAAAATTTAGGCGGAAAATATTTTCCGGAAATTGTGAAAAATTTAGAAATGTCATATTAGTTGTTGATTATATCAAATTTGATCCTCAAACTTTTGATTGTTATATATATTTTGTTTTGAATATTTATTTTTCAATTTCATCTCTTAAATTTTAATTTTTATATTAACTTTGATCCTCATTTTTATAATTGTTATTTGTTTTTCCCTTATCATTTTTTTATTAAAATTTTTTATCTATTAAATTTGATCCTCATTCTTTTGATTGTTACTTATTTTATTTGAAATAATTTATGAAATGTTAATTATTATTATTTTAATTTCTTCATCTTTTATTTTTTTATTTTTTAGATTTGATCTCTATTATTTTGATTATTATTTATTTTATTTGAGATAATTTATGAAATTATATTTTTTTTTCAATTTCATTCACATTCAACTTTTTAATTTATAAGATTTGTTCTTCATTATTTTAATAAATTTGAGAAAAATAAAACATTAATAAGTTATTTTTCAGCTTATTTTTCATGATATAACCAAACACTGGAAAGTGTTTTCCAACTTATTTTCCATTATATTACCAAATATCAGAAAATAATTCACTTTTCAAAAGGAAACTACTTTCCAGTAAACAAACATGACCTAAATTCAGAATTTAACGAATACAAAGTAATAATTTCGTCAGACATCTTTGATCATCTTGATTCAATCCAAGTTTATCTATGAAACATAATTTTTTTAAAATAATTTTTATCTAATTATATGATAATTAAAATATAAATAAGAAAAAATTTAAAAAATAATGATGAGTCATAAAAAAACTTGTTAATATTAATTTTTTTTGTTATTCTTTTATTTGAAACAAAATAAAAATTGAGTGATATTTAATAAAATAATATTTAAAATTTATTCTTAGTTAATTTAAAATTTTTAATAAACAAATATCTTTATAATATTTTAAATTAATCATTTTTTAAAAAAATAAATTTAAATTAAAGAACAAAAAAATAAAAAAATAAAAAAACAAGCCACGCATGCTAACCCATGTAGCCTAGCATGCCTAGCCCTCTAAATATGGCCTAAGCCCACGCTTCTAGCCTTTAGTATGGGTTTTTTTTTATGAGCGAATGACACGTTTTTTTTTTGTTTCCTTTTTTTTAAAGAAAGCAAGGGATCGCCTGCAGTAGTAGACAAATCATCGTTCACTTAGGATTATCTTCATTTTCCTCATCACGTGCATGAGATAAGGGGTCAGAAAGCTCAACATGTTGCTCTAAACCTATGATGTGTTTGGACACCAAGCATGTGGGGTGAGAAATCAGGTAGTTTAGGAGGACTAATATCATGAAACTCTTCTAAGACCGTACTTATCTCATTAGACGATTATATTGAATAGTTCCCTAAAACTTACTTTGCCATTAAAATAGACATATCAGGCTCTTTCCTAACCTCATTCTCAAGCTCACGTGAACTCATTGTGTTAAGTCCTTCTTCTTGCACATCCTCATTATCTAGATCACTAAAATCCTCAAGATTAGGTTCATACACTTTAACACTACAATATTTATCTTTACTTATATCCTTATATTTTTGGATGACTAAGGGTTTAAAGGTGCAATCTAATAAGATATGACCAAAATCTAAACAATTAGTATACTTAGCCCTTGAACTCACCTTAGACACTTCATTAACAACTCGTTTGCCCTTGTCTTTCTTATAAAGTTAGGCACTACTAGGATTAGGTCTTTGGGGTGGAGCACCTAACAAAGAATCACTACTTCTGAATTGGGATCTAGTAGGAATATTATAGGGGTCTTGATAATTAATCCACTGATTTTTCCTGACCAACTAATAGTCTTAAACTAAGTTACAAGTTTGGTCAAGGGTAGATACACCTTGAAATACAACTTCTCTTCTAAGATCATCATTCAAGCCTTTACAAAATCTACGCAAAGGCATGATTTCATTCTCTCTTATGACACATTTCATCATGGAATCGTTAAACTGTATTATATACTCATTGATAGACTTATTCCCTTGTCGTAGATTGTTCCATTGGTCTAAGAGTTTATTCCTATAAGACTAGGGTAGGTACTTCTCCTAAAGTTTTTGTTTCATTTTGATCCAATCAGTTATAGAAGGCTTACCTCTCATCTCTAAACAATCATCAACATCTCTCCAATAAATTTTGGCTTCACCAATGAACATCATCTTAGCATATCTATATTTTCTATTATCAAACAAGTTATGCCACTCAAAGAATCGATCCATATCACGAATCTACATATCAAATATCCAAGGGTTATGACGACTGTTAAAAGTGGGAGCTTCTATTTTGTTAGAACTCATGACATAAAAACATGCAACACTCACTTAGAAATGAAATTAAGATAACAAATGGTTCTTGCAAGTGAAGTCACAATACAAAAATTTTCTATTATCAAACAAGTTATGCCACTTAAAGAATCGATCCATATAACGAATCTACATATCAAATATCCAAGGGTTATGACGACTGTTAAAAGTGGGAGCTTATATTTTGTTAGAACTCATGACATAAAAACATGCAACACTCACTTAGAAATGAAATTAAGATAACAAATGGTTCTTGCAAGTGAAGTCACAATACAAAAATAAAGCTAATCTCATTTATTTTTTATGTGAAGATTAATCAAGAATAGATTATGCTAGGAAAATTATAAGCGTGCATTGCTAGACCTTTTAAGTGTAAATGATTAATCAAATAATGATCACAACTTTTCAATAATTTCAGCAAGCTCAACAACTAGTTGCTAAATATCAATGAAGAAAGAGTTGACAAGCAAGAGTTAACAGATAAAAATGCTAAATGAGATTTTTTTTTAGGATCAAACCGGATCTAGGATTAGGGTTGAGCATAAACATGTAGATCGTTTAATTATAAAAACAATTAAAAACCCTAGCTCTGATACCAAATTTAATGAGAGACAACAAACAAAAGACTTGAAGCATAAAAAGAAATAAGCTATAGAGAAAGAAGAAAGCAAAGGAAGAGAAGAATGAGGATTTGAGATATGCAAAATCTACAATATTTTAATTAATCATCAAATACTCCTTAGCATTTAGAAAAGTAAGATATAAATACTAAAACCCTAACTAGAACAAGCGATTGGGCTTATGATCCACTAAATAAAATACCCAACAATAATTAAATCAAACCCAACAAATATACCCTAATCAATAAACCTCAACTAAAAATTCATATTAATTAAACTAAAACATAAGTTAAAGCACAATCTCTTAATGGCTTGGGCTATCCTCCATCATCTATAATCATACGCATGCGTAAACAATATTACAGGTTCAGTGTCCCCACGAAGAAGCCATTAATGAGAGACGACTACTTGATAAAATAAGATATCCTCAAGAAAAAAACTTTATGTTGGAAATTTCTTTGATATCTGATGGGGACATCGAACCGGAAATATTGTTTACACACGCGTATGATCGTAGACGAAGGAGGATAGCCCGAACCATTGAGAAATTAGGCTTTAGCTTATGTTTTTGGGTTTAATTTATATGAACTTTTAGTTAAGGTTTATTAATTTGGTTTTATTTGTTGGGTTTGATTTAATTATTGTTGGGTATTTTATTTAGTGGGTCATAAGCCCAAGCGCTTGTTCTAGTTAGGGTTTTAGTATTTATATCCTACTTGTCTAAATGTTAGACAGTTTTGATGATTAATGAAAAATTTGCAAACTTTGCATATCTCTAATTCTCATTCTTCTCTTTCTTTGTTTTCACTTCCCAACTTTTTCTCTAAAAGCTTCTTTCTTTTCTTGCTTTAATTCTTATTATTTATTGTCCAGCATCAAATTTGAAATCAAAACATGGCTTTTAATTGTTCTTACAATTAAACGATCCATATTTTTATGTTTAACCTAGATCCGGTTTGATCTAAAAAAAACATATTGTTCTGAATACAAAAAAAACTATTCATCATCAACGACAACGATTTCAGCAGCGGCGCCTCAGCCAGTCACAACGGCAGACTTCCCACCAAGAAGACCTGCATATCAGTCCCAACCAGTGATCAACAATTCTACATCAACGTCGATCACAACCAACGATCACAACTAAGACACAAGTACACGTTGATTTACTGCCTTCTACATCAACGTCTCTCCTTTCCTTTATTGATTAAGCATTAGAGATATTCAAATTACCTAAATGGTATGGAGAAAATATTATTAAAGCATTGCACACCCACACGCAAATTACTTGAGCTTTTTTTTCTGTTCTTTTACAATTTGTTTAATTTGATCACCAAACAATTTTGTTTTCATTTGATCATTTTTCATTATATTAGTTGGAAATTATGCTTAAAGAATTGTTTTGATTTAATTTTTATAGGATCAATAAGATGTCAAAATAACATTTTGATATTATGTTAATGCTCGATTTCATAAAATAAAATTGTTTTTATTGCTAGGAAAAAATTACATTCAAAGACAACAATGCAATGATTTTTTTTTCTTTTAACAATTTTTTGCCTAAAATATTTTGCTAAATACATTTTCAGCCCCTTTATATTTACACATTAATGTTTGTTCCCAAACTTTGTTTTCATCACATTTTAGTCCCAATATTTGAAAGGAGAGCGAGAGACTCGCCGAAAAACAAGAGATGAGAGAGAAAGTTATTAGTTAGTCACGTTTTAGCATCTAAAATAGTTGATTTTGCAATCAATGAATTCTATTTGATAAGAGGAGTTCCATTTAGGTGTTTTTAACCCTTCATTTGCCAAAACAATTTAGAAGTGTTTTGAGTTGAAAAAATGATTTATTAATATTTTAAGAGTTTTTTTTAGATGTTTTCGCATGAAAATAGATTTAAAAATGGGTTTTTGAGGTCCAAAACTTGAACTCTGACTTTTTGGTTATCGATTGTGACTAGAAAACATTGAAGGCGATGACATGTCGTTTTCCACATTAGATAACCTATTGTCCAGTAAAAAAAAAGAAAAAAAGCAAACAACGTGTCATTTGATCCATAAAAAAAAACCAGGCATGCCTAGCTCTTAGGTAACTAACTACGTTCGTAGGCCTGACTTGCCAATGGCACTTAACCTCTTTTGTATTTTTTCTAATTTTGATTATTATTTTTTATTCTAATTAATAACCTTTTGTATATTTTTCTATTTTGCATTAATTTTTTTATTCACATTTAAATTAATTCCATAACTTGCTAATTTTTTAAATTGATTAGTTCACCTTTTTAATTATTATTTATTTTTATAATGTTTCAAAGAGATTAATGTAATTTATTTTTAATTTCTTTCCTTTTATATTCTAAATAAATAAATAAATTGTATTTTCATGATCCATTTATAGAAATAAATTTTTTTTGTTCTAGTTTAAAAAAACCATAAAAATTAAAAGAAAAGGTTGGGGATAAATATTTGCATACTTATCTGTCTTTTGCTTTAATAGAAAATATTAGCTTTTCATTTTAGTATTTAATTGGCATTAAAACCTCTTTCTCAGTTTATCAATTCATATATTTTGAAATTTATTTATTATGTGCAAACAACATCTTTATGTTTCTCAATTTCTTTTTTTAAAAAAGCATATACAATAAAACAAATCCACAACATTGGCACATTTTTGGGATCCTACCCATAATATAGCATTAACAATTATTTTTAGCATTTTATCGGTATATATGATTCTCGATTTATTTTATTAAATGTATGCATAAACTTTCTGATTCACAATTAATTTTTTTTCTTGATGTTAAAAAACGCATTGACAACACTTGCACATTTATTTTCTGCATTTAAAAAAATTTGTTAAACTCTACAACCCGCGACGAAACATGGATCAAATGACTATATAACAAATACACTAAAAGAACCAGAGTTTTTCCTCAACCATTTCATTGTTCATATGAATAGTGAAGTATCACCATTTTTTTATTTTTCATCTTTTTTTTAATTTCACACAATTTTTTTTATTTGATTTTTTATGGCCTAATTGTATGAGATAAAATTTCAAATTATAGTAAAAAGATAAAATTTAAAGTGAGAGGACCACATTGTAAAACATAGAGAAAATTCATGACCAATATCAAAGTTTTTAGAATTTTCATTTTTACCCATAGGTTCATTTTGTTTATTTTTCAATCCTTGAGTTTAAGAGAAAAGAAAGAAACTCCCTGGAAATAGCAAATGAGAGAAAAAGCTTTGGGTGGCCACATTAAAGCCATAAAAAAAGAGGATCTTTGTATTAATGAATTTGTCTTCTTGAGAGGAGCTCAATAAAAGTGATTTTTTCTCTAAACATGAAGGGGAAAGTAATTGAGTTTTGTTTGGTTTATTTTGATTAAGTAGTTTTTTATTTTTTTAGAACGATTTTTGGGTATTTTATGGTTGTTAAGGGCTAGATGGTGTTTTAGAATTGTTTTTGGGTAAAAACAAAATGAAATTAGGTTTTTCAGGTCCAAAAACATGGATTCCGATGACCGAAAAAGGTTAAGTGATAAAAATATATGATTACGCTTCGACTTTAAAGGTATTAAGGATGCATAAAGGTAAAAAAGAGTTGTGTCTATGTGTTGATGTTGATCCAGGTGTTAATCTTGTAATGATAAAAATATTGATGTGTTATTCAAGTAATCCTAAAGATGACAGGCTACCTGGAACCAAATATTTTACTGCCTAAGATCCTAAAGTTGAAAAAGTGGAATCGTATTTTGATGATATTAGTCCTCATAGGGATGAAATGGGTTTTAAGATGGATGTTGGTGGTGGTGGTGGTGATATTAGATATTCTGGTAGTGGTCCTAATATGGGTTTTGAAACGAGTGTTGATAATAATGTTTGTGGTGATGCTAGAGTCAAAATGGATACTGATGATGATTTTAATGATGAAGTAGATGATGATTATATCCCTTCTAATGAGGATGTATTTAAATTTTATAATAAAGTTAAAGATGAGTGGACTGATAACCTACAAACTGATTTTTTTACTAGTCAAACATTGAATGGTGCTTTTGATTATGATAATGACCGGAAAATGAGTAGTGACAAAGATGATATTGATGTTAAAGTTAGAGAATAATCTATTGATAAGGACAACGAGGATGAGATCGAAAATGAGAGGAAAATGAAAATGAAAATGACGAATGTAGATCTAAAGTTTTTGATGTAAAAGGTTTAAATTTACAGTTAATGGATCAATAAAGTTTGAAGAATGATAAACTTCTAAAAATACAACTCATTTTAGAGATTTATTGCACAAGTATAAGGTCAAACATGAATATCATGTTAAAAGATATATTAATTAGAAAGTTAAGGTTGGTGCTATATGTATAGGTGATGGTTGTTATTGGTGGATATAAGATCCCTTTGTTCTTGATAGTCAGAAATTCATGATAAAATCATTCACCATGAAATTTTTAATACGTGTATCTTTGTTTGAAAGTAATGAAAGAAGACTTTATTTTTTAATGTAGTTATTTCATTAGAATTAATGGATGTTATCTCAAGGGTTTATATGGAGGTATTTTTTAGTGTAGTGGGTTTGGATGAAAATAATGGATTATTTCTTATTGTTTATGCTATTATTGAGTGTGAAAACAACGAAAAACAGTGCTGGATTGTATATGCTTTATATGGATCCATAAAACATTGAATACGTTAAAGACCATGATATATAATTTTTGATAGGCAAATTGTTAATTTAACTGTCATAATTTAATTTTATTATGAATTTAATCTCTTTTCTAATCTTGTATTTATTTTGAAATTGTATTATCTAACTATCATAATTTATTTCCAGAGTTTACCTGAAGTTGTTGACGAGGTATTCCTAGAGGCAATGCATATGCATTGTTCAAGGCATATTTATGCCAACTATAAAAAGAAAGGTTTTCATAGATTGGTATTGAAAATGGATATTTGTGATGCATTAAAAGCTTGCATGTATCTTAATTACAATACTTATATGAGAGATATTGGGGATATGAACACTAGAGTTGTCAATTGGTTGAAGAACATCCTTACTAAGACTTAGGCAAGGTATATGTTTGACTTTGAAGTTAATATTGATAATATGCCAATCCTTACTCATTGCTAGGTTTCATGTCAGCTCAATCTAAAATTAAGCAACAACAACCACATCTTATGTTTGTTAGATAAATTTGTTGAAAAAAAAGGAACATAAGAATTATTGCAGCTAGTTGTGATGGATACCGAGTCTGAAGGTCAAACAAGGTATTGTGTTGATTTGGGAAAAAAATAGTGTTCATGTAAAAAATAGGCAATGGCTAATATTCCATGCTTACATGTTATCCCTTGGGTTAATCACAAAATAAATGAGTTAGAAGATCTGTGTAATGAGTATTACAATGTGGATACATCTAGAAAAAGTATATTTTGAAGTGGTGCACTCATTACCAGAAGCTGATTTTGATCATAAAAAAGAGAGATATAATTGTTCTACCTTTAAAACTCAAAAAAAGCATGAGTAGACTAAGAAAGAATAGACAAATGGAAGAAGGATAAGATCAACCTGGTACAGTTAGGAAGAGGTCTTCCACACTTCGATGCAACATTTACGTGCAATATATATATAATTCTAGGACATGCCAACAAGATAGTATTGCGTAAATTACTAGTGGCAGTGCTATGAAAGGATCCAATTATATTGGAAGGGGATCTAGTAGTTTTGGCAAGGGATTAAAATGATATAACATTGTTAGGAGAATGTTCAATGTTCCTAAAAAAAGCTTAAGTAGAAGCTCAAGAGTTTTAAGAAGAAAAGGAGGAGGCAATCAACCCAGATACAAGTGATTTTTCTAAATATGCATGGTAGTTTTATAGATTCAATGAAAAAAAAAATCACAATTACTATTCAATGTTGTTTTTTTTTATATATAATATGTAGGTTTGAAGATGTTGAAGACTAATGACTTTTGAATGCTACATTTGTATTATTTATATGAATTAATGTCATATTGTGGATCATTGTGTTTATTATATTAAATACCATGACGATTTAAGCTATTTATGAATGCTTGTTAAGTGGATACTTGTTGCTGTGTACATGCTATTTAAGTAGCATTCTTTTGATATGAGTGATATGAATTTGCTTGCATTTTGACTATACTAGAAAATACATTCACCATGTTTCATTTTTTTAATAGAAATAATATAGTTGTGTTGTTCCAAATATTAACATTGCACAACTAAATTAGCTATTACAAATAATTTTACACTGGCTAAGATAGCTTTTATATTGTGATTTTTTATCCAAACTCTACATAATTTATCTTTCAATTTCTTTACTTCATCTACTATTCAGTAGGCATCATTAGCACCCTCTTCTCTTCATGTAGTTAATTCAATTTCATTAATAGGTTTGCACTACTTAATGAACGTATTTTCGCATGATTTATTATCGTAGCTATAAAATAGCTTGTTTTTACTTGTTTCTGTTTTTGATATTCTGACTGCAGTTCTTTTTTTACATTTCATACACTTTTTATTCTTGAATTTTAGTCCATGTAAATTGTTACAAAGCATTGTACGTTATTAACACTTGACGTGGATAATGTCATATTCATAATAATTTTGCATTGTAATTGTGCTGATTGCATAATTATGGTGAAAATGGAAAATAAATTGTTGAGATGTCATTTCGTAAAAATTGGTTAGGTTGCTTTGATTGAAAATATAATATAGGATTTTGCTAGGTTTGGTAGGTTTATTTGATGAAATTATAGTGAAAATGAAGGAGGACATGTTGGGGAAGATGACGATGAAGATGATAGATTTTATACTTAGTAACGCATGCTGGAATGTAGCTGGAAATTATTGTTAAATACAATAATTTATGATATTTTTATAATTAAATGAAAACTACTAACAAAAACTAATTTTCAAACCAATAACTCAACTGTGGTTCTAGAAGTATTTTAGTTATTTTTAACTTTAGGGTGTTTTTTTTTAATTTTTTATCACAAATATAATAGTATTTTTATAAATAAATAAATATATATATTTTTTGTTGATTTTTTTCTAGCGCTAACTTACAAGGTTGTAAAGTGTTGCCCACTGTTAAATTACAAGATAAAAAATATAATATTTTAAATATAATATTTAAAAATATAATTTATAAAGTTAAAAAAG
>Ga0325410_1003726_pt1 | contig 17218 bp, 9 predicted proteins | sample PopdelMetagenome_16_FD_206182 | JGI IMG/M metagenome (GOLD analysis project Ga0325410, IMG submission 206182) | Populus deltoides microbial communities from Bellville, Georgia, United States - Xylem-PdIQD-R3 | ecosystem: Host-associated > Plants > Phyllosphere > Stem > Wood/Secondary xylem...
AGCAGACATATTAAACATATATATATATATATATATATATATATATATATATATATATATATATATATATATATATATAAAATGTTGGCAACTCATATATATATATATAGATATGAGCAGCCATTTTATATATATATATAAAGGTTTAAAATGGCTGCTCATATCTAATGTTGGCAACCCTACAAAATCATTCAAAGCCCTCTACACAATCCTGACCGAGTCCATATCTTCCTGATAGAAAATCATAAGGTCATTTGCAAAGCAGAAAGGAGTAATGACAGTCGACATCATTAATGATATCAAGACCTCGGTTTTTATGAAACCTCTCTAAAAATGTCATTTATACCCTTCATAGCCAGAAAAAAACAAGTAACAAGAAAAAGGATCACCCTTATGAAGACTCCTAGAAGATGGGAAGAAATTGTGACTCTCCTCATTCATAGCCTTTGAGAAATGAGTTGTAGACATTCATACCTTAATCTATCTAACTATGGATCTAGAGACTCCAATAGCCCTTAAGCCTATAAGGATAAATTCCAAACTAACCACATCAAAAGTTTTCCTTGTGTATATTTTGAAAGCACATCTAGGAATGGGACAAGCTAAGTGATAGTTATGTGTGAGCTTTTGATTTGAAAACTGCTAGAGGCTAATACAAGAAGTAAAAAAAATTCCAGAAAAGTTGGAATCTAATCTCCACTATTCAGAAAAAAAAAAAAAGGACATCTAGTTGAACTCTCTAAGAAAAATAGAGATAATCCAACGATAAAATAAAACAAACCAAGTTGGTTGTTACATCTTTTCAAAACCTAATTTTTCTAGAAAATTTGCAATGACATTATCTCTAAAACGACACTAGATAAACCAAATCTGGTCAATGAGCTTGTAGAATAGGGTAAGGCACACAATATATTTGAATTTAAGAAAATTATAATAATAGCTGGAGAAGTTATGACTCTAATAGCCCATTCTCTCTTTTATCTCTCTTATATACCTTCTCTCTAGTTTTTCCCTCCATTTGTCTTTCTATAATCATTATTCATATAAGTCTACTAGTTATACATGGCTTCAAAATATTATGGAAAAGTAAATACCATATTAGTTGATGTGACTTTTTCATAGTCACTCACTTCTGCTTTAAAAGGTTTTTCTAGTTCTTTTTTTTTCAATGTACTTTACTTACATATATGTTATATTAAGACTGAGAATTTTAGTTATTCTTTTTTCTTTTATTATTTATTATTATTCCAAAAAGTCCATCTATCATACCATCATTTAAAAATTCATCTACATTAACAATCATATCATTTTCATCATCTGATTGGTCTTCTATTTAGATAAGGGTATTTGTTAAAGTTTTTTTATATATTACTAGCTCATTTAGGGTTTAGATATTTTTGTTGTCCTTAAGCACTATCAAAGTTATCTCTTATATAATAGGTGTTAGTTCATCCTTTATTTAGGTGGCTTTCTTGATAGTATTTTTTTTTTTATTGTTTTTGCTTAAGAACTAATGTCTTTTTTTGCTTTTATTTTACAATAAACAATGACTTAGGTCATTGCTATAGTTCTTATCTCTTATTTTCAAGCTCCTAGGTTGTTGGCCTAGAATTTTGAATAAATTTTTCATGTCATTATGGTTGTTGATTGATCTTTGTCTTTATCATGGCAGTGTATATTGCTTTTTTAATTTGTATCTAACTATTTTTCATAGTTTTCTTTTTTCATTATCTTAGTGATAACTTTGTCTACTTTTCTAGATATTTCTTTATTATTTGTTTTTTTAATGGATCATTTTCTATTACAACCTTTTAAAATGATGGTGGTGTAGAGATAAGAGCCTTTTTCACACTTTTTACCAAGGTTTATGGCTGCTTAGTGATTCTTTCTTTAGTAAGGGTCATCCTTTGTGGATTATTATTATTTTGCATATAAATAGGTGAGATCCTATCTAGTATTAATCTCTATGGTGCACCTTTCATAAATAACATAATTGACATTTAAAATTGTTTCTTTTCAGCTAATTCGCTAGTTTGTGCAATATCTTAAGGTTATTTTCTAGGAAAGTGTATGATTATACTTCATTTCCCCTTACCAAAGTGTAGGTGTTGTATTATTCTAAATTGGGCTTTGCCTTTATTTCCATCACTTTCTAAATTTATAAGATATTGGTGATGCCTGACAGGATCATCATCCTTTTTATCACTAGGCTTGAATGATTTCTATTATGGTTGGTGATTATACTATTCATTTTCACATGGTTTTATAAGCTTAAATGTTTTGGCCTATGACAAAGACATTACTTACTCAATATTTCCCTTTAAGTCTTCATCTTTTAAGTAATTGTATAGTAGGTATGACATTTATACACCTAACTATAAGGCATATCTTAGGCTTGTTGAACCATCACTTTAGCTTTTCTACAGTCTATGTACTTTTTCATAATAATATCATTTATGACCAGCTTCAACCACTCATAATGAATTTAGAGAATGGATCATCATTTTCCTTCATCTTCTTGACCAAAAAATAAATGCATCCAAATTTTAGAACCTTCTATATTTGGTTCCTAAAGACTGCACAATTATTAAAATCATGTTTTCAAGAGTCATGCCACTTATATTATTATTTCCCTTTAATTTTATCAATAGTAAGGATTATGTGATTTTCAAGAAGCTTAATTTATCCTTCATACATTAATTGATCAAAGATCTCTTCAGCTCTTTTGATATAAAAAATATATCCATTATCTTTGACTACTTTGGTAGTTTTACTTCTTTACTACCATGTTTAGTAACCTTTTTAGGCTTTCTCAATGTTACATTCTAAAATAGTTTTCTATCTTTTATTTCATTGACCAATATGAGTGAACCTCCTCAAACTTTTTATTGAAGTCTAAACCAGTCAATGAGTGAGCACTCGTGATATTTTTTAAATATCTGATAGGGTAAGTCATTAGTGGCTTTTTTGGCTTAATTTTTTAGCATCTTCTGATAACAAGAAACATCATTTATAAGAATATATATCTAAATATTTAATTCTTATAAACCTCTTTCTAATGTGTTACTGCATTCCTCTAGTAGTAATTTTATGCATTGTTTCTAAGATATAAGTTTAGTGTATTTAGTTTTTAATATTTTGAAATACAAGAAATATGTTTTTATTGAATCTTTTAAGTTTTAAACCATTCTAGTTAAGTCATCAAATGTAACCTCTAGTTTCTCATATAGAAGTGTTTGTGAAAATGAGTTTCTTTCTCATCTAATTATTAATCAAGTTGGGTGGCAATGTTTAGAACTAATGAAAAATTGTCTTATTTAATGATAAACTAAACATATTTAGCTTTACAAAAGGGTTAGTTGCACCATCACTATATTGATTGGTGAATTTAGTGATGTGTTCCTGTTTTGGTTGGTTATCCTCCCGATAAATTTCTTGGAATGCATAATTTATTCTTTTAGAGTATGGACAATTATAAGCATGTCTTATTATTTGTCATACTTGTTGCTCTATCTCTCTTAAATGTTGGACTAGTTATTCTTTATTTATCCCTTTTTTTTATTAATGATCGACAACGAGAAATTGTTATACAAGAGGATTGAGGTTTACTTGTTATAAGGTAGCTTGTAGGGTATAGAATTTCCCAATAGTAGATTAAGTTATGAGATAAAAGCTTTATGGGGACATATAATTCGCATGTGGTTATTTGTACACCTATGAAATGACTAATGTATCGATGGCTAATGTATCGAGAGATTTCACGCACAAATTGGGCTACATTTTTTATTGTTTCTAATATGTTATGATGTATCCTTCTATAGAAGGCAAACTCATTCCAAATACCTCTACTAGAGTGCTTGTTATTATAGAATTCTTGGGAATTTCCCTCCAAGTATATATCTCCTAGTGTTACTTGGTCTATTTTGATGAAGTATGTTATGTATTTGGTTCAACTTATGAGATATAGCTTGCATGTTTAGTTGGCCATTATTATGTTGGTGTGGTAGATTATGTTATCCATCTCTATTTAAAGAGCTCTTGTATCAAAATTTGAGAGATTTATATGTTGATAGTAAGATGCTCTTTCAATTATATCTAGCTGGTTAGAATTTTTCATAGTTGATAGTAATCATTGTGCCATGTCATCTAATCCATAAAAAGGATACGCATATAGCTATATATGGGATTGATGCACCAACATGTCCAGCGATGGTTAATGGTGATAATTTTCTTAGAATAAATGGCAACGTGAAGGATTGCATGGAAACACTAGAAGAGAGCATGTACAAATGCAATTATATATTGTAGTGATGAGTTAAATGATAAGACTCATCTTTAGACATGCTTGTTGTCGGTTGATATTATACTAACTACTCAACTAGTGTAGCAAGGATGAGTTTACTTATATTTTTATTTGGAGGCATGTTTTGATGACTTTTAGAATAGATCTTGAATCTTGGTCCCACTAGGATTGCCAATTTATTATATTGCCAATTAAGTATATTTAGGATTGAATTTACGGCGAGACAAAAACTACCTCTAATCATTCAAAGTGGGGATTCTACACTTATAACCTTTAGTAAGGATAATTTGTTCTAAAAGTACAATTGTGTAAAGAAAACAAATGAGTTTCAAGAGAGGAGTTTATAGGAAACTTTAGTGCATGAAAATAAATAAAGATATAAAGAAAATTAGTAAAGTAATCAAATAAATAGAACCTTATAGGGAAAAAGAAAAAATTATAGAAATTTAAATATATAGTATTCACTATCATTAATAACAGTATATGATCCTATTTATATAATTCCTTTAACTCTCCTAGTTAATCCGAAATTATTTTGCTCGATCAATTTTTTGTATTCATGATCAATTTCAGCTCTCTTCTCTTATTTCTCTTGTTTGTGATAAGTAAATTTTTTGCAAGTATATATTTATTTTAAAAGTAAACACCATCTAAATAGATAAACATGAATTGTTTTTGTTTAACAAATATGAGTATTATAAGACTAGTTTAAATCACTCTTTTATTGGGGTGTAGACTTTAAATAGATTATGCTGTCCACATTACTCGAAGATCAAGTGAAAACAAAATTAACTTGACTTTTCAAATATTCTTCCTTTCTAGGCAAATCGCAAATACGTGTGTTGTTGTATCTATATAAAACTTGAGTACGTGTATGCACACGCAAGTACGTAACTATGTATAAATGGGGTGCATCCAGCGAGGCAGTGAGCAGCCAAGGATTGAAATGAAAAACTGAAAAAGGCATGGGGCCTAGTCGGCAGATAATAGACCATGTTCCCGTGGAGTTGTCCCTTACTCACCGAACCACCAGCCACCTGTTGCATCTCATGACCAATACCACCACAAAACTCAAATTTTGGCGCCTCCTCGCCTCCAAAATCTTCAACCACTTGTTATATGTCTAAATTTTGTTACTCTTTTGGCTTATGTCCACCTCGTATTTGTTCAGAGAAACCATTGGCCTATGATAAATTTGAGCTCACGATTATCGATCCAACTTGTTCTGGCTGTTGATGAATGATGGATCAGAACGATAAAACAGTGTTTAATTCCCATAAAAACACAAGCAAGTAGTACTAGAATGACTCTAGTTGAGTCCACAGCCTTTTTTTCATCTTAATAATCTTTTTTTACGAATATTAGGACAGTACATTATGAGATAATTAATTCTCATTGATAAATTAAGGACCACTTAAATCTTACTTAAAATCTGAAAAGGATGAAAATGATTATATTATTAATTATTCTTCCTTATGCTAAGCCCTTTAAATTAGCAACAAGTCCACAGGCTTCTGCACAAGTCAGGCAATTATCCTTGTGTTTATCCTCCATCATGCAAGATACGGCACTCTTTTAATTAAATATGATCCAATCGATCTGGAATTGGTTGTCTCACTAGAAAATCTTTCATTAAAATTAAGTTGTAATTAATTAAATCAACTTGGATCTGCTTGTAGCTTCAAGGGTGACGGAGTCTACGATATATATTCATGTCTATGTAAAACCAGCAGATCTAGCTAGCTAACATTTCCAAAACCGTAGCTTCTGAAAAATGCTGTTGGCGTGCTACTTGTCGAATTGAATTCACTCTAACGTTCATACTGAGTAAACAGTTCATGACCACAGACAAGATATGTATGAATCCTGCTCCACACCCTCTAGACAAGATTTTCTTTTATTCAACGCTCTGCAATTATATATATATATATATATATATATATATATATATTCAAAATTAAGCTACAATATCTATATATAGCTATATATATGCATGCGTCCGTAAATCTTTGGCTCGGCCTATCTTAAATCTTCTGCAGATGGGATCAACTGGGGTTTCATTCTATTCTATATATGGAATAGCATCCATGCACGTGGAGCTGTCCCATTCACGTGCCATGTACTCTACACACAAGATTTGCTCATTTGGACTGGTTCCGACCAACACGTGTCTCTAAGGCCTTGGTCTGAGACTCAGTTTATTTTTCCCATGTTCCATGTCATTCTGCAATTTGCTACTTTCTATAAAAAAAAGAAAAGAGAAACCTTTGGATTGGTAAATCGAGTATCGAGAGGGGAACAGCCATCACTATGATCCATGTTTAATATTCAACTTATTGGCTACCATCTTCAGGCATTATTCTCTTTTAAGGTCCATACGATTCCGGCCATCTTTTTGTTTACTTTAAGCAATCTCTCCTCTCGATCATTTCCCAAAAGAAACTGTCACTCATCTCTATATAAGATTAATTTGCGTGATGAGGATTGATTATTGCTTATATAGTATTATCTCTAACCGTCATCTATTTTTATGTAAACTATGTTTTTCCTCCTTTTTCTAAACCATGTACTTGTTTATTCAGTGATTGTTATTGTTTCTACAGTGATTGTACCCCATTGAGCCCGAGCCTTTTGGATTGGAGATCAATTATGCTATGATCATGCTAAACTGTAGACGTTTTTCATCTTTAAAACTATATATATGTTCTATATTCGGGCATTACTTCACCTATTTGTATCATCTGACATCTATATATTCATTAAAAATAAAAATAAAAAGATGGGAAAACAAATCTTGAAAAAGCCCTCGAAACGTTTGAGAATTAAAGGAAAGTAATAGAGTAGACCTAGTCTCCTTTTCAACAATTAATGAAGACCCGATGAAACAGTTTTCCATCCATATATATGTTTTTACCATGTTAATGCCAAATATTTCCTTCATTTGGATAAGAATTCCGAGTTGAAAAGGAGGATAACACGAGAATATCAGATCTTGAGTTGAGATCTGTTGCTTAGTCTTCCTAGTAACACAAGTACTGAAACCTAAACTTTTTGTCCAGGAGCTCAAGGCGGTTACAATTACAAATGTTTGGCGGTAATTCAAATACACCCCGAATTACTATGCTTCTCATAGGACTATCAAGAACACTAAAATAAATAGTATACTCGCTCTGAGCATGTGGTTTGCTTGAGATCAAGCCTAGGAGTTCTCTAACCAAGTTCATCGAGATGCAAGGTTTTTGTTTTGACCGAGAAAATCTGAAATTTCAACTCAAACAACGATGTGAATATTTGATTTTAGACTTTTAAGGTTTTGGTCCGATCTATTTTTGGAAACCTCCAATCGCACTGTCCCAAAATGGAAAGCAGCCTCCATTACTCTATCTAGTTAAATTTGTAATTAACACGTGAGGGAGACATATATGGTGGTCTGATAGGGGAAATGATCGTGGAATTCAAGAAAGAAATTAGAAAATAATGATGATACACTATGCAGTACGTATTTAATCAGTATTTTCCCGCACTGTAAAGTGCTCTGCAATTAATTTAATGAACAATAATATCCAGCTTTCTAGTTCAGTACAGGAAGGAGGGGTACAGGCCAATGAAGGTCCAAGAACATCTCTTTCTCCGTTTCCACAAATTCTTTCTTACTTTGGATCATCATGCGTGAAACAACGGATTATTACTGTACATTTGTATCGGGCTTTTCTTTTCTTTTCTTTCCATTTGAAAAATTATATTATAATTGTCATTTAATTGATTTATAATTTTTCTTGATTTATTTATTCTAATATATTTCAGGTACTGTGGAACATCCTGGCACTAAATTAAAGGTTGAATTTTGGGTTATAGTTTTTTTATAAAAAAAAAAAACAATAACAAAACAATAACTGAACTTAACTAAAAAAGAAACCCTTTTTGTTTTTTTTATTGTTCATGGGTGTCAAAAATATCAATTAAGTCCCTAAGAATTTTATTTTTTAAAATTTAATCCATGTTGTTTTAGTATTTTGCATTTAATGTCGTAAACTTTATTTTTTAGGTTTCAGTCCCTATGTTAATAGAGGAAAAACAAAATTATTAAAAGAAAAGGTGAGAGAAGACAGAGGGCTCAATCGGTCATATTCCAACCACAAAAAAGTTAATTTTGGTATCAATAAGCTTATCTTGATGATAGAAGTTCAATGAAAATGGTTTTCTCTTATAACTTGTTGGAAAAAGTAGATCTCGAGACTCATAAAAACAATTTTTATTTGGCTAGATTTTCTATGTTGAAAGTGATTAAATGATGTTTTAGGATTGGAAATTAATTTATTGAAATTTCTAGAATGTTTTGGTATGTTTTCAAGTGAGAACAAATTGAAAAATAAGCTTTTGATATCTAAAAACTTAAAACCTAACTTTTGAACCAACTCTAAAGACCGAAAGTAGAAACTAGAAACAAATAGAAGACAACGTCATCCACCAAATGAAAAAAAAAAACTACACATGCAAACCTCGTGTAATACCTTAAACTTTTTATTATAATTTCTACTATAAAAACTTATCATATACATGTGAAGTGGGGTAAATGCTTTTTAAAAAAAATAAACAAAGTCTCTCCCTTATGCATAAACTTCATATATACAAAGTTTTCCATTAGAATTTAAAAGATTCATGTAATTTTAATAAAATTTTAGTAAAATTTTCCCTACACAGAGCCATTTCCAATAAAAACTTCCTGTTGTTAAACACTTACATAACACAATTTCAAAACCATATATGGATTATACAACCAATGCTCATGAGTAACCTTAAACATACTCTCTGAACACATAATTTATCAATTGCAATATTTTTCATATTTATATACTAGATAATTTTTGCCAATTTACAAAAAATATATATAATTAATAAAATTAATAAATAATATTAATTTTTTTCATGTTTATTTCACTTTTATGCAATACAACCCATAATAATTAATAACTTTAATAATTTCACATTATTATAGATTTAAGATAATAAAACTTATCATTTGCATTTAGTTTAACTATATATCATCAAAGCAATGATTATAAAATTCCATCTAACTCAAAATTATGTTGATCTAAAAATGAGATCACTATTGCAGTGATAGATAAAATAGATCTGAAGTACATTATGAAATAGATACTTATCAATCACGTATAAATATACTATGATTTAGGTGCACAACACAACTATAATATTTTATTTTTATTTAAATGAATCTTTTACAACCAAAACTTTATTATTACGACTACTAGCAAAAACTTTCTGAATGTAATTTTTTCATTACAACAATATCAACATTACATAATTATTCCTTGCCAAACACAATTGATTTGATATTATATCATTAGTCTCTGTCAATATAACTGACTTTAATTTTATCATAATTGATCTCCGCTAATGCAGTTGACATGAATATATATTTAGTATTTTTTTCATACGGCCAACTCTAATATATATTATTAGTATTTATTCAATGGATGACTTACACATACAAATACTTAGTTTTCGTCCAAATAGCTGACATAAATGCATAATCAATCAGTCTTCATCCAAATAGTCGACTTAAGTACATAAATAATTAATATTCAACCAAACGACCAACTTAAATGCATAATTAATTATTCTCTTTTAAAATAACCAACTTTAACATATATATATATATATATATATATATATATATATATATATATATAGTTTTTGACCAAACATTCAACTAAAATACATATAAATATACTAAATAGTCAACTATTTTTTTGGCACAATTTTTCTTTGTAATCCATTTTCTAAACTCATTTCACATATGCAAAGCATGTCTAACTAGGACATCTATTAATTAAAAAGGTGAGGTGACGAGCAATATTTACCTGTCTTTTTAGTAGCTCAAGCTCCCCAGATATCGATCCAATTTTATATGTCCCTTTTAATTATAAGGAAACATCTCTAATTAGTACTTATCCACATACATCTTTATTCTTTTCACTTTACTAATTCAAGATTCACATACAATACATACACATTTTATTTTTCTATTTTACCAAATTATCAACCAATAAACAGCACACCTAACCATTTAAATTATAACTCTCAAACAATTTCTAACCTCACTGCATCACTTAACACATAAATATTTACACAATTTATCAAATCCATACTTCTATGTTTCCACATTTCCAAGCATAATCCAATATCTTGACGTTTTATCTCATCAGAATCACTAATATGCTTGAAACATGATCTCATTCACATAACAATCAAATTCAAGCATAATATTACCCTTTAAAATATAAAGCTTACATGACTTAGTCAACCTTCCCATGATTTAATCCACAAAACCAATATTAACTAACCTATTTATTTCACATTAAACTAATTAAACCTAATCTTGAACATTCCTAAATGTTATTAATTTAATCACTTTTCTAATTCCCTCCACATTTCCTAATTATGGTTGGCTATTTGCATGATTGGCCTTTAATTTCTCTAATTAAATTCTTAATCATTTAATTAATATCACAATTTATCAACAATTAACACAATTTTATTCTTCTACAAACAAATCACATAAACTCTAAAATCCCTCAATTTGAAAATTTTCAATCTCCTAAACAAAACAAGCAAATTGGATGGATGTAACTAAAAATAACACCTTACCAATGCTAATTAACCCAATTTGAAAGCCCTTTTACAACAATTTCAAGAGTTCCCTCTTCTTCTTTCAAATCCCAAACTTCCTCTATCTAAACATCCAAGCTCTCTTTGTTTCTCTCTCTTTCTCTCTCTCTCTCTCTCTCTAAGTTTTTTCTCCACTTTGATTTGATTTTTCTTTACTAGCAATCACCCAAACCAATTTCATGCCATTTAATTTGGGTGGAAATGAAGACAAAGAAGAAGAAACAAAATCTCAACTCTCTTTACATCCCTCGTGTCATCGATTTTCAAAAAGAGAAGGTGGTTTTTTGTTTTAAATTATGAAAATACTACTCTTAATTTTCCTATATGTTATCCTTATTAAATATTCGATCATTGGAACTTTTCATGTACCGATAAAATTTTATTTCATCTCAGTTTTTAACTAATAAGAAATCTTGACCTCTATTTATAAATGTTTTTCCTCTAAATTTATTATATTTTGGTCTAAAATTACACGACTTAACATAGGGTTTACACATAGCCTTCCAATCCCATATGCAACTAGGTTTCTTCTCTAAGGTTAGGTATGTGCGCCTAGCCTTTTTGTTAAACATTCCTTAACATTGTTTTTCCTTTTTAAAATATTTTGGAATTTAATTGTTTTTACATAAATTTATTGAAATAATTTTTAAGGAACTATCAAATTATATCATTGTTTTTAAGAATATTAGAGCTTTTATTGTAGTATTAGCAATTACTTTTATGAATAATTATGTATTAACCTAATATGCGGAATATTTAAAAACAATTGCTTGTTAATATTGAATGAGAATAAAATATTTTTTATTTTTTTATAGTTTATATATGATTTTCTCATATTTATTATTGTTAATTTTTCCATATAGTCGCGTAAAAATGATCAATTCTTGATTTAAAAAACAATTAATTGAAACTTACTTTCACCATCGTCATAAGTTTTTATTTAAATAACAATGCCTCTAAAAACAAACATGTGAAATACATGAGTAAAGAAATGAAGTTTTTGATTAAAAGATATATTTTTATTTTTAATTCAAATTATTAAAATCTTTGTAAGTATTGTTTATATTTCTATTACTTTTTATTGAATAAACATGCTAGTAATGAAAATATGTTGATATAAAAAATACATGAATAAGAAAAGATAGTTTTTTATTAAAACATATATTCTTATCCATTATTTTATTAATTTTCTCTCCTATAAAAAAATATTTTTATTATCATATAATTAAATAAATTATAGATTTTAAAGAGTGTCTTGTCCCAGCGCACCAGTTGTATTGCTAGTATATATCAATATTATTCTTTTAAATTTATGTAACTACTTTGACAAACTTCTAATAGATTCTTTTATATTGTTTTTTATGGTCAAAGGAGTTGTATGGATTATGGTGTTTAAGATGTTGAGAAATTATTAACTAAGAGAACAATCGATTAAGATGATGAATTAATTTGTAGAACCTTCTAAGCGTACTATTAAGTTATGAGAACATATTGAAAATATAATTTGTTGCCTTTTATTTTTATATGTATAACATTATAGTTCTATTTATGAATTACTTGTTAAACTACTTAAGGTTATTGTTAATTAAATATATTTAATGTTATAAAATTTGATCCTATTTTTTAATTAGGGTAAGTTTTCGATTTTTTGATCGATTAAAGATTTTTGATATTAGATATAGGTTTAATGGGGTGTTTTTTTAGGTATTTTCAAGTGAAAAAAATTAAAAATAAATTTTTTACATCTAAAGAGTTAGAGTCGAGATCCAACTTCTCGACTTTTTCAATCACATGAGGTGGTTGATGTATCATTTGATTTATTTCTTTTAATAAAAATAGATTAACAATATATTATCGATCTATTTTAATCAGAAAAAACAAGACTAAATGAACAGACCTAGTCTGATCTTTACATATCCAGATACCTAGATTTTTTTTTTTTAATCAATCAGGTGTTTTAGCCTCCCCAAGCCCAAACATTTAGCCTCTTTTAGCCTTTTTTTTTTTTTATATAATTTTTTCATCAATTTTAATAAAAATATATTTAAAATACTATTTTATTAAATATTATTTGATCTTTAATATGTTTTCAAATAAAATTATAGTATTTTTATTATAATATTTGCACCGTGTCTTTTTTATTATTATTATTCTATAATTAAATAAAAAAATAGTTTCATAAAAACAACAATGTCGAGATGATAATGTAGATAGAAAAATGTGTATGACAACAATAGTGTGTGTAGCTACTATCATATGGATTTGCTTATATGTGAATACAGAAATCTCAACTTGTCCCTTCTCTCAATTTATATTCAACACAGGCATTTGCAAATACACCCCAGGCATTTGCAGCTTCCTTTTAAATTTGAATTCCAAAGAAACGCAGCAGTCACAGAAACAAATGGTTAATTGAGCTAGAAACTTGAGATTGAATCAGCAGATGTTATCCACTAAAATTGCTGCAGTCCATGCTACAACACTGCTCGTTCTTCTTAACCATGAATTCGAACCTTCTCCATGATTTTCAAAACTCTGGAATAATAAAAACTTCAATTTGAAGCTCTGTTAAGCAGCCTCTCTGAACCAATTGTGTTGCATTCCTGTGCGTAAAGTCGAGAAATTTTATGGTGCTCAAATTATGCAGTAGCATTTGGACCCATAAATTAATATACCATGTCATCAACTTATTCTATCAGTAACTCTCACCAAATTAAAACAATTCTCCTAAACTTTCTATCATTCCTTCTTTCTCCCAGATCTAAAAAAATCACCGTAATAAAATTTCTTGATGGAATTCTTGACCCATTCCACAAAATGATGTCACCTTTTTCAAACCATTTACCTTCAAGAATTAATCACTGATGTAGCACTAATATGTGCGAAAAGGATTTCATTCCAGGTGTCAGGAACACCAGGCAGACACCAATGCAAGCAATCATGCACTCCTTTCGCAGCTGTAGTTCTATAATGTGATATGTGACCCTCATCTCTTAGTTGGGATAGAGCTGTTATGTCCAAGAGCTTAACCCCGGTCCCCTTCACTGCATTTCCAGCACTATAATCACTAGACTCATCTTGCAGTACTTCCATTCCTATAGACATTGGGGTTGTGTTGTCACAGCTGCCCCCTGTGTTCCAATCACCATTGACAAAATGCCTAGGTGAGATGCTTCGATAGAAAGCTTTCAAGTGTGGATGTTTTGGAAGCTGAGAATTCACCCAATTGACAATGCTATGGATAGTGAAGTTTTTGGCATCCCCAATCATTGCTAGTCTCCTGTTGGTATTGGGCATACCACCCACATACATGACCCAGCGGTTAGCTTTAAGCTTTCCTCGATTCCAGTGATGCCCTGTGTTCAGAACTAGGACGTCTAATTTATGAAGAAATTGACGCAAAAATCCTGGAGGCCGATCAAGATGCATGGCGTAGTCAGTTTCTGGGTTTGTGGTATTAATAGGTTCCAGGTCACAGAGGCAAGTTGACCAGTAATAAAGCACAGTCGTATTGGTGCTTGAAAACCGATAAGCCCACCCATTAGGGCGAGTACCTCCATGAGGCATGACGAGTCCATACTCCTTTCCTACATCTTGTACATCATGGCTCTCCTTACCACCAGTGATCATGCACATTAACGACTGGAACTGCTGTCGGCCCAAAGAGTCTCCAACAAAAGCTAGAGTTTTGTCTCGCATCCTGAATGAGAAATTTGTATATTACTTTTAGAATCAGCAGAAAGTGAATCAATAATCAGCCTAGATAGCTGACACACAGAGTATGTGAAATGTGAATGCAAAAGTATAATAGCAAGGCTGGGGAGCATTTGATGGCATGTGACTCATGAATTGACAAAAGTTTAGAGCTTCATCAATTTGTTGGTATTTTTTGAACAGTAAACAGTTGAAGAGGGAAAAATGCATTAGTACCTTTCTAAGAACTTGGACACTTCAAATTCTTCCATTTGACAATTTTTTGGTTGCCACCGTAGCTTTTCATAGGCAAAATCCTTGCGCTGCATCAAGCGGCAGGCCCACATATGTGACAGCCATTGATTACAATGAAATCCAGAATATAAAGGCTGGCTATTATCTAAAACCCATTTTCCTTTTGCATAGTTACAGCCTGGAGTAAGGATAAGATGAGATGAGAATCAGCATCTGGTAATAAGCATGCTAAGACATCTCAGATACATGCGACTTAAAAATTCAAAAAAAAAAAATAAGTTGTATCAAAATTAGCTCTGCATCGGCGCTCAAGCCTCCTAAGAATTCACCATGGAACCGACTTGAATGTTAAATGTCGAATATGGCACAAGAATAATGGCATCTCAAGGATTTGATGGTTGTGAATTTATTAGTTATAAGGAGGAGACAGAGGACAACCCATGTGGATACAAACATTCATTTTCAATTCATCAGAGAGTATATTGTTATTACCCAGAATTAGTAGCAGCACACGTGTTCTTAAAATTTTTCCAATATATTGCTATCATGCAGTGAACAATTTGGGATCACTTCCGGAATGTGCAGCTAAAATCTTGACAGAGTACAACTTGAAAAGGAGAAATAAATCTCTTTTGAGGCATCCATCAATGACTTCAAAAACCAATCAACTAGACATTGATCAGACAGGACACTCAACATGATGTCTTAATAAAAGTTGCATTGTGAAGGCAACGATCTATGCCGATGATCATACATGCCATTTTTGGCAGCACACATTTAACATCTTATTCAAGGTAGATTTAAGTTAGAACAAAGCATGTAGGAACCAGATTGTATACATGCATATATTACCTTGATCATTAACATTCTCATTATATTGTTCCTTCCCTGTGGTAGAGCTTGTATTTTCAGAACGCTCTGGTGGTGCAAACTCCATAATTTGCACATCTGTTTTCAGATTTGTTTCCATTTTCTGGTCATGCTTCACTTCTGCTTCCACCAAACCTGTAGAAGTTTCTGCAGTGCCATTTCTTCCTACTGTCAGGACTGGCTGATTGTCTTTATCTTCTGTTTAAGAAAACATCTTTAGAACAACATCAATATCATAAGTCCTAGCATGAAAATATATAGACAAACACTAAAAAATTCCCATAAAATTCAAGAGAGAATCCAGCAAGATAAAGTTAGTAATAACAATATACTTGTTCAGAAGATCTATCACAACTAACAAAATGGAATGCCCATTAGGATTTGAAAAACAAAGTAATCAATCTTCCCACAGACCGAAGCATACCTGGCGAAAGTTGTAGAAGACTATTAGGCGGGAGGAAGGCGGTTAGAAGCGGAGTTCTCTGCCATGCCCATACAAGAACAGTTGCACACACAAGAACAACGAGTAGAAGAGAGAATGCTGTACTCTTGAATATTGAAAACCCTGCTTTCATCCTATCCTCCTACATGCAATTTGGACTTGTTCAAAGACAAAATTTAACAATAATCACTGATCAAAGATCCAAACTTCAGGTTCTTGGGGGCAATCTTGATAATCTTAGTTCAAGACCAAACAGCACACACTACAAGAAATAGCTCGTCTCAAGAACAGATTGCAAATGACATCTGCAAATGACATCTGCTATGAACAGATTGCAAAAAAATAATAAAAAGATAATAGTAACTAATTAAAACCCTCTGCTATGAATTGATAATCACTATGAAAATAAAATTTAAATTATATCACAATAAGATTAAACGAAAATACATGATCCATTTATTTAATTAATTAAGTAATACCTGATCGTAAGATTTGTTTTGTTGCCAGTAAGAATAAAGTATATTCAAAGAAAGGCAAGGGCAGGTGGTTTTTAAGAGGAGGAAGGAGAAATAAAATATATATGAAATTGGAAATCTGATGTTTGATGGTACCGTGTCGACTTTGACTTTTGTTGTCTTGCTATTTATTTACACCAGAGCAGGCCGCGGACAATTTTATTTATTTTTTCTTGCTTTTTTCGGGTTGGTTTTGAGTTAATAATAATAATTTATTACTCTAACTTAACGAAGCTAATTAACAAATCCTTCTGGTTGTATAAATTATATTTTTTTAAGTCCCTGTTCTTTTTAATTTATTTGGTTTTTTTCTTTTTAAAAAATTAAAATAAAGAGAGGAGAGGAGGCCAGCTAGAAACTTTTATTAAAAAAAGGCATCTTTGAAAGGGAAAAGAAAAAATAATTAAAGATGGTCAATGGTAGTTAAGGAATTATTTATAGTAACTCGAT
>Ga0325410_1003727_pt1 | contig 17214 bp, 7 predicted proteins | sample PopdelMetagenome_16_FD_206182 | JGI IMG/M metagenome (GOLD analysis project Ga0325410, IMG submission 206182) | Populus deltoides microbial communities from Bellville, Georgia, United States - Xylem-PdIQD-R3 | ecosystem: Host-associated > Plants > Phyllosphere > Stem > Wood/Secondary xylem...
GAGACAACTATCAATTTTTTTTTTATAGTATCCTATTGGTTATATTATGAAATTCACTTTGAGAAACAGGCATAAAAAAGATATAAAATAAATAATTCATAAAAAAATAAAAATATCACCATCTAAATTTTTTTTCTTCTAATTATATATATATATATATATATATATTTAAATAATTTTTTTAAAATATTAAAATATCACTAATTACTTACCACATTATAATTACTGTCTTAACAAATCAAAAGTTTTCTTTTCTTTCTTTGAAAAACAAAGAAAGTGTTTGAAGGTTAAAAAAGAAAAAGGAAGCGTCATTTCACGGACATTCAAACCTCCATAGAAACGAAGAAAGTTCTCTGTTTTTTTTTAAAAAAAATTGGGCGACAACCAAACTTTCTATTTTTTCCCCATTCACTCAGGAAAAAAGAAGCCAAACACGAAAAAAAAGAAGCTTGTTTTATGGCTACCACTAGTACTACTAAAGAGTCTAACAGCTCTGGTTCAACATCAGAGGGAGGAGGAGCTGTTCATCGCAATGGAAGTGAAATTAAAGGACTTTTAACTCATGGAGGTCGTTATGTTCAGTATAATGTTTATGGTAACTTGTTTGAGGTTTCTAGCAAGTATGTCCCTCCTGTTAGACCTATTGGTCGTGGTGCTTATGGCATTGTTTGGTAAGCTTTTTCTATTTCTCCGTTTTTTGATTTTTATTCTTTTTTTATTGTATATTTGATATTTTGATTGGTTCTTTTAGCTTGTATAGGAAATGGGTTTTGGAGGGTTTTGAGTTTTCTTTTGTTAATGGGTTCTTTTGGTTGTGATTTCTATGGCTAAAGAAGCTTTCTTTTATTAATTAATTGAACTTTCTTTTTTTTAATGAAAAAATACTTCTTTTATTCAATCTGTGCTTGTTGTTGCCTAATTTGATTATAAATTAGGGGTAAATTTGCTGGATATTTGTGTAGTCATATATCTCATGCACACAGCTGTTGCAGGCGTGTTATCGACCTCACTTTGTTTCCTAGACTATTGATTTTCAAGGCTAGTATTTCTGTTTTCCAAAAAGATCAAGACTTTCCATGGAGGAAGGAGAGGAAAATAGTACCCACAGAGGGACTTCTGAATAGCACCTAATGTATAATTTTGTGCTTTATAAAATGGTCTAGAGAGTATCTGTTGCAATTTTCTGATGTTAGTTTCAGTTTGTTTTTCTGGGATCATGATGAATTGTGGGTAAGTTTCGTGTTTTATACCATGTAGGAGTTGCCAGTTCCAGTTATACTTGTTGGTCAATATGCATTTTTCATATCCTTAATGCTTTGTTTCCGTATGTGCTATATTTTTCCTAGTTGGAACATAAGGTAAATATACCTTCTTGATCCTCCTCCGCTTGTTGGAAAGTTTTCTTCATGTCCATAAATCAGACTAGTTTATTGAGTGGTGAGAAGAGTGGTTCTTAATGTACATGCTCTTTTCAGTGCTGCTGTGAATTCGGAAACACATGAGGAAGTTGCTATAAAGAAGATTGGTAATGCATTTGACAACAGAATAGATGCCAAAAGAACACTGAGAGAGATTAAGCTCCTATGCCACATGGATCATGAAAATGTAAGCATGTAATTTACCTGTAAGTTTTGTGGTTTCCTTGCTTGTTTTGCGAGGATCGTTTCTCCCACAGTCAAATCCACAGATACTTGTTGGTCACATATGCTTCATCACTTCTTTTTCTTTTACCTATATTAGTGTGTTCACTAGTGGTTCTACATTCATCACTCTTCCATATGCCTTTGTTACTCAAGATGTGTTTAGATTTTCACTTCTTTCCTTTCTGCAGGTTATTGCTATGAGGGACATAATACGGCCACCCAAAATGGAGGCCTTCAATGATGTCTACATTGTTTATGAATTAATGGACACTGATCTTCATCAGATTATTCGTTCCGAACAATCCCTGAATGATGATCACTGTCAGGTTTGGCACCAAGAACAATGTTTTGGCAATCTTGCAACTGTTTTAGTGTGAAACTTGATAGCTTATCTAAGTTCTTGCTTGTTGTTTCATTAGATTTTCTGATCACATAGTTCAAATTATAAAATTTTTAGTCTTTCTTTTGATAAAGATCACAGCAGCAAGAAAGGGAATAAATGGTACCATAATAATTATTAAAACTTGGGGATGCTATCCCTCAACTTATTGCAGTATGAAGTGCTTGGCTTTGTTGCAAAGAGATTCAATGAGAACAATTACAAATTTAGAATCTTAAAGCAGCCATCATAACTTATTGTCTTTATAAATTAGGTTTCCACTTCCCTTTCTGGTGCTTCTTTACACAAAGATAAATGAGTGCTTGCGTTGACTAAGCTAATGTATGTTAATGAGTTTCTTTTGATTCTGCCTGTTGCTTAGTGTATGGAAGGATAAAATAGCTAATGAACTGAAAAACATTGTTACATACTCTTTAGTCTAGAGTAATTAATAAGAATTCCAGCTTATGTAGATGTTATAGGCAAATATAGAGTACTTTTGATTTCTGAAGTTCAGAGAAAATAAAGCACCGTCTTCATCTAAAGTCTTTTACTGTGACAATACTAAAATTTGAAGAGTCATTTGTCAAGATGTTGAATTTGTACCGGAACAGTACCTATGTCAAAAACTGGAATTTTTTTTATCTAATTGAATTTTAGGGTAAATATGTTATGACATGCTCAAATAACATTGACTTTGACATTGCATGTGGGATTGATAGATTCTCAATGAAACCTTTTGCAGTACTTCTTGTATCAGCTATTACGAGGATTGAAATATGTACACTCAGCCAATGTTCTGCATCGTGATCTTAAGCCCAGCAATTTGCTTCTCAACTCGAATTGTGACCTTAAAATTGGAGACTTTGGGTTGGCAAGGACAACGTCTGAAACAGATTTCATGACTGAGTATGTGGTTACTCGTTGGTACAGAGCACCGGAGTTGCTCCTTAATTGTTCAGAGTACACTGCCGCAATTGATATTTGGTCTGTTGGTTGCATACTTGGTGAGATTATGACCAGAGAACCTTTATTTCCAGGGAAAGATTATGTTCATCAGCTGAGGCTTATCACAGAGGTATGCCTTTTGGGCCTGGCATGTAGTTATTTTTAGCTGCGACGTCCTTTACACCATTTTATGCACCCATATAGGTTTCATGGTTCAGTTGTACTAGAGTGAAGGCCAATCTGGTTTAATTCCCCTCTGCCCCTGCCACCTCCCCCCTTGCTATTTCTCTCTTTCAAGAATTGTACTTTGATTATAGCTTTCCATAATGTTTCCACTCATTTGTTAGATTTATTAATAATGGATGTGTCAATTTAGATATGAAAATGAACATCAGCGTTCTCTGTGCGTGGTGTCTTGCTAACTGTCGTGAGCCCCAAGATGCTTTGATCTCATTGTCTGGAAAGAAAAACAGATGATTGGCTTTTTTAACATATTGTTAGAGCCATCATGCCAAGCACCAAAGTCTGTAGTACTAAATTCTTATTCCAGAAAAACAGAATTGTGATGAAACTAAGGAAGAAAATTTGTTTATTTATTTAGTGTCACTACTAACACTAAATAGTGTCACTACTGACACCACCAATTCGTTCCTTTTATTTTTGTCTAAAGTTAATAGGTTCCCCTGACGATGCTAGCCTTGGCTTTCTGCGAAGTAATAATGCCCGAAGATATGTTAGACAGCTTCCGCAATACAAAAAGAAAATTTTCTCAGCTACGTTTCCCAATATGTCTCCTGGAGCTGTTGATCTACTGGAGAAAATGCTTGTGTTTGATCCCAGTAATCGCATCACTGGTATGAAGAAAGAGTTCAAATTTTACTTTCAACATTTTTTATCAGTGGATTGTAGCTCAAGTACTTTTTGTTTTTTACTTGCACTCTAAGTTAGTTATGCTTGTCCATGGTTTGCAGTTGATGAGGCCCTTTGTCACCAATATTTGTCATCTCTCCATGATATCAATGATGAGCCTGTCTGCCCCAGGCCTTTTCATTTTGATTTTGAGCAACCATCATGTACCGAAGAGCACATAAAAGAGCTCATCTGGAGGGAATCGATGAAGTTCAATCCAAATCCATCCTGTTAGCAGAAAAGGAATATGCTGCAGAAAGATGTTGGGAAATGGAATAGCTTCTTCTTCAGAATGTCATCCATAGTCATTTCCTGGAGAATATGAACACGACATTCGTAGAGCCTATAAGCTGAAGTCATTTAATGATCAAGTAGTAGAGCATAGCCTCTGACAAAATTGGTTGCTTGTATAAAATTTTAACGCCTGAAGTGAATTGCAATGTAAAAAGTAGAGTTGATTTTCGCGAGTACCAGAATTTGGGAATTTGATCTAAGAGCAAAGAAAATATCATATATGCTTTATTGATCATAATGATCTAATATCTATTTTTTCTCCTCAACAAGTCTCAAATAAAATTGAGAAACTAATAAAAAGTGCTTGTTTTGCATTCTAATTTTGCTGTGTTTTGTAAACCATCGCCCATGCTGATGTTTGCGGGTTTCTTGGTGAACTTGGGTGTTGAAAACTTGCTGCAGAGCAAGCTGGAGTCAAATACTTGGAGGTTTTTTAGATATTTGAACTTCTCTTAGGATTGGTACTCTGTTCTTTTCTAGTGAATGATTTCAACAGACCTGCTAAAGGAAAATAAATTCATAGAGGGCCGCTATTTTTATGCTATTATTATACCTATTCCATGGAATCTCCTATCAGTACTGTTTTTGTTCCTTTTACCACAAGGTAGATTTACTTGTGTAGCGTGACAGTTTCCATGGATCCTTCATTAAATCATCTCAAAACCCAGATTTTTGATTGATATTATAAGTCACGCTATATTACCGTTAGAACAAACAGAATACATGTTCCAAGGTGCAGATACTTTTCGTGTCACCAATGATGCTTCCTAAAGAAGTAGCACGTCTGAACCTCCATATTCTCAACTGGCAGGCTATCTTCTGGAAAATTGCATCCTCTAATCTTACCTGGTCCCTGGTCTGGTAACAGAGCACAAGGTTTTGGATTCACTTCACTTGTAATCCCTGCAACATCGGTGCAGTTCCACTGAAGTTTCTTTGAATTTTGTGCGAGTCCAATGGTCACATTAGATATGCAGATTCCAGTAAAGGGATCACCAGCAATGCCCTCTAATTTAGCTGCCATTGTCACATTTTCAGCAACCACGTCTCGGTAATTAATATTCTGAATCACAGGAATTGCGTTGGGGTCATAGTTGTTGTCAGGATGAGAACCATAATTTCCTGTCATCCAAAATACCCATTTCATTGTTTTCAATGTCATCCCTCTTACATATATGTCTTTTACGTAACCTCCTCTTCCTACTGCAGTTTTGATCCTAACACCTGATTCTGAATCAATAGCTGTGATGTCTTCTGCCCTGACATCCTCAATCCCCCCAGACATCTCACTCCCCAGTGCAATCACTGCACTGGTGGGTGAAATGCATGTCAGCCTTCTGACCACAAGCTGCTTTGTAGGCATCCCGAAAGAAATACCATACTCATCCCACCCACTCTTAACAGCCACACAATCATCTCCAGAGACAATGTAACAGTCCTCAATTCTGGTATTTGTGCAAGAATCTGAAGAGTTACAGAACGAATAGTTCAACATCAGATACATGTTCAAAACTTTTCAGAATATGTCATTCCTGTCAATTTTTTCTGCTTTGTAAAACAGTGCAAGAATGAAAAAAACTATTTTTGGCCTATAGAAGAAAATTCAATTTCTACATGATTACCTGGATTGATCCCATCAGTATTTGGAGACCTCACTGGTGCAAGAATTGTCAAGCCTTGAACTACAACATTGCTGCATTCCATTTTAATTTATCAACGCAAGTTCATCCAACAGAATATTTAAGGACATTCATCAACACTAAAGAAGCAAAGAGCAATAGATGCAACAATTAGGGACAAGAAGGAATACCTGCAATAAACAGGATGAACATTCCATGATGGGGAATTGATCAATGTAAGATTGGATATCTGAATGTTAGTAGAGAACATGATTTCTATCAGGTAAGGCCTGGTGTAATTAAGCTCTCCGGCACGAAATTTTGTCCACCAGAGTTCACCCTGACCATCAATAGTGCCGTTGGCTCCTGAAAGTCGAATGTGTTCAGAGTAAAAAAAAGTAAAGGGTTTTTTTTTTTAAAAAAAAGAAATTACTAATATTATACCTGTTATTATAACATCTGTGAGGTTGTTTCCAAAAATGAGACTGCTATACCTTGCACCATCTGCATCTCTTCCTCTACCATAGGATGGTAGGGGCTCTATCAGTGGATATTCACTTTCATCCTGATAAAATGTTCAAAATCCAGGAAATATGAAAAACATAATTCATCATTACTGTATTAAAATCAACTTATCATTATTGCATAAACATGCAAGCACTAGCTTTGACATCAAAAGAGCTTTGCAAGCTCACTTTAAAACTGGAAATAGGATAAAAGTAGTTTGTCTCCACTCTCAGAGTTTGATTTATGTCCCACCTCTCCAACGATCAAGTTTCATTATTTGCTCACTTAAACACATGTCGTGGATCCAAATCATATGGACTAGCAGTTGAACTGTTAAGCTTGTGAAGCGGATCATTTTCGATTTGGCACTTTTCAATTTAGGCCCACAATAAGTTTCTACTGGTGGTTGCCAGGAAGTAGGTCCCATTTATCAAGATGAACTAATTTCAACCAAATTGTTGTGGTGTTGAAACTCAAGAACATAGAATGTTGTGCAGACCCACCTTTTTTTTCTTATGAAAATAACATCGTGATGGAGAACGAATTAGTAATTAAAACAATTTTCAAAACAAGAGAAAAGAAAAAAGAAGTCTTATGGGCCATGGAAGGAAACAGGACAGCAACTTCGTGTTCTTTAAACAAACTTATATAGGCTTATTTTGATTTAATCAGTAAGAGGAAAATAAGTAAATGGAAGAAAGGAAAGAAGAAATCAGCAAGTACAACTTACATAAAGAAAAGTCATTGAAAACCTTGATAGATTCTAACCTGAGAAGCAAGAAGGACAGCATCTTTGTCAAGATAAAGAGTGAAATAACTAGTAAGATTGAAACTTCCAGTCAACCATCTTCCTGGAGGAACATAGAGTATGGATCCACCTTCTGATGAGAACTGGCTCAAATGATCAATTGCAGCTTGAAAAGCCTTTGTGTTTGCAGTTGTTCCATCTCCAACACCTCCAAAATCTGATACTGAAGCACTATGAGCCCTGCAACTTAAAGCTGCATACTCAAAATAATCCCACTTCACAGATTTTCTGCTCTCGACACCAACTATATAAAAAAGTACCAAAACACCAAGTAGTCCTCTGACATCAATCACCTGTTCATTTCATTCAAGAACATGAAAGCCTGGTCAGAAAAATCATGCATGAAAATGGTTTTCCCCCCCTCCCTCGTTCACTATAAGCAGAGCGAAGAATATATAAATGGCATCTTAGAACATAAGCATAAGAAAGGCGAGCCTTGAGAGTTGAGAACATGCTTTAAAATGTGATGATGCTTAATTTCATTATTTCCATGACATTCAAAATGTTTTACCTTAGATCTTCTTGCACTTGTCCACAACTCCATTGGTGTTGAAAACTAATAGGTGCTTTGGTTTATCACCGCAGAAGCAGATGGGCTACGTCTATATATATATTCAATGTGACTTGTGAACTGTGTCCTTGTACAGTTATTTTTCTGTGTGCGAGAAGGTGGATCAAATATAAAAAATTACAATTATAGTCCTGGTCAGATTGCTTAAAGTTCAAAGTTTCATTTTCTTCCTGTACGTATGAGAGAAAACTACACTTCTAAGAAAGAAAATTTGTCAATTTTCTTAAACTTGAAAGGACATGTAACCACGGGAAGGAAGGCAAGTCCTCCCTTGAACATGAACGTAATCCGGTCTTAATCTAAATAACAGGAGCCTAGCTAGTGGTAAGTATTGACTATTTCTTCTTTATTAGGGAAAAGACGGAGGTGGGCAATGAGCCACCATTAAGACATTTGTTTCTCACTTTGGTGGCATGCAAAATATATATTTGATAACTCAAAAGTTTTAGTTTCATAATTTTTTTCTTAAAAAAACTGAATACCTATCTATTTAAAAAGAAAAGAAAAGGTGATTGATAGGGTGCATCCATCAAATGTTTTTGCAGAACATTTTTTAAAAAGAATTAACGTGTCCCTTGCGGCTCATTTTGAGAAATCCGACTGGTTATTCATAGAAGAATTAGGATGCTAAAAGATATGATACCATGCGTGCACTATAGAAAGCACATCCACTACCATTATATACCTTCTACTTGTGGAATTCTCCACTCTCTCTTTAGTCCCCCATCTCGGCCATTTCCAAGTTGATTTGAGCCTAAAAATGGCTGAATTTACCTAACTGCGTTTTGTGCATGTGGGTGCACATGGCTCGAACCTTAGTCCATGACTGGAATTTTTTTCAAGCTCCTCGCCCCAACTTTTTTTCCCTGTAGCTTTTTATGGTGCCACATCCAAGTAGCTCGCTTGCACATCTATCATAGAGCAAGGGCCACCGGAAACGATGTCAACTATTAAACGAGTGGTGTCTCGATACACATGAGAGCCACACAAAGAGGCGATCACACGGACTTGGAAAAGGACATCCTTTCCTTGGACATGATTTGCCCCACGCATATCCATGCCGTTTGGCAGAACTTGCGTGTCATAGCCAACCCGTGACAGTGTTTGTCATTGCGTTTCACGGGCAAATGTTGAGCACTAGTGGAGGAAAACCCCACCTTATACCATCAATATTTTTTTATTGATAGTAAAATATAATCGCATCTTGAATTACGCGAGCTTGCTTCCATCAAGCCCTTTTCAATAACCATACACTACAAGCAAATGATTCCCTTGCCGGGGCGGCAATGCATAATAGTATGTACCTGTTATGTATAGGCATCTTTCAAACAATTAAGAGAATGTTTGTACGCACTTGAGGGTCTAGCTTAATAGTTAATCATGTGACTTGTTTCATTCTCGTTTTGAATTCGATTCTCTATGTGCATGCCTGTCACCCTTGCGGTGTTTTACCTGCTCACTGGGCTTGCATGATACTCAGTGGGCCGTGGGGATTAGTCGTGGTGCGCGCAAGCTGGCCTGGACATCCCACGATAAAAAAAAAGAATGTTTGTATATAAATGTGGTAGTGATTGTTTTTTAAAATATTTTTTATTTAAAAATAAATTAAAATAATATATTTTTTTAAAAAATAATTTTAATATCAGCCTATTAAAATGACATGGATACATAAAAGAAAATTAATTTAAAGTAAAAAAATAAAAATAATTATTTTTTAAAAAATTAGTTTTAAAAATCAGGTGTACAAGAGCATACACAGACACCCAAAGAAGCATTTAAAAAGAGCACTTTCAGTCAGCCAACAAACAAAATGACAATTATACTGTGGTTCGTATTTTAAGTGTGGAAGTTAGGTCGATTTCCATGTGCTTTTGACGACTCCCATTCCTATTTTCTTCTCCTTTGCAACCGCTTCCACTTTCTGGTCCATCGATGTTTCATATGCGCAAAGAAAATTGATATATTAATTGGAGTATATTTTATGGAGAAATCAAGGCGCGTTTTATGGTGGAGACCATGTCCACAAATTGTGTAGGTATATCCGGCAGTGATTATATTTTTGGCCCTACCTAGATCGATACCACCATTACAGGTTCACCTTTCTACCAAACCACAAGTTTGACTCGTAGAGTAATTAGCAAAACAACTGAAAGATACAAGGTGGGTCTCACTGTTTATATGATGAGTGAAGTAATTTTATTTTTTAGACTTTTGTTTTTTCAATCATACCCTTCTATGAATAGCCTAACTAGAAAATAAAAGGCTTGAAATTATGGTAAAAATACAAAATTTAAAGATAGAGATTAACATGTAAAACACAGAGAAAATATATGACTAACTATGCAATAGCGACAATTTTCATTTTGGTCCAAAATTTTGTTCTCTTTATTTTTTACTCCCTAAGTTTTCAGAGAGAGTAGAGTGAAACTCGTTTAAAAATGATGATGACACTTTTCAAGTTTACACACTTTATAAACCAGGTTAAAAGAAGAAGTTAAATGAATAGTTAAGTTAGCAGATGAAATATATATATATATATATATATATGTGTGTGTGTGTGTGTGTGTGTGTGTGTGTGGTAAATGATAGAGTTCTTATCGACCTTGTTTACATGTTCATACATGTTGTGCATAAAAGCATCTTGATTTTACCATGTATGTTGACTAACATTATAATGTTTAGATGTATAATAACATATATGACACTCCATTTCATCCTTTACCTAATGAATTATAGTGAAGTGAACATGTACTAGTCCACAGGGATGCCCAAACCCTTCAAGATGGAAAACCGGATAAGGTTGACAAAAGTCATCTCAGTTGATAATAAGATGGATGTAAGAGAGGGGCATTCCCAATATAGATGTGACATATATGGTTTGACAAGGCATAATAAAAAAAACTTGTGAATACAAACAACGCATATGACAAGATACTTAATTATATTGTTATTTATTATTTGTCCGTAATGTAATTGTTTCTAATATTTATTTTCTAATCATGAATTATATTTTGTATTTTAGAGGTACATTTAGTTAGGGTGTTATGTACATGAGGTGCATCTTTTTCATCTACACGTAGAGTTTACCGGTACATAGATCCTTGTCTAATTGGTCCTTCTATTCTACGGTTATAGAAGTTATATAGATCACAAATCATATGGAATGAGAATGTATGTTTGTTTTCATATAACAAAAATGATTAATTATTTTGCTAATTATCCTACAATTCATGTTAATACATTGAACATTTTCTTTTATTATGCAGGATTTGAGTAAGATATTGTACTGTAGATTATATAAGTTGATGTCGCTTCCAGATCCTGTGATCTCATATTCTCATACGTCATACAAATGAGTTTTTATTACATTACATGTATTCAGCACATAAAGATGAATTATGACTTGCTCATGCCACTTATTAAGATATGGAAACGGGGGGCTCACATATTCCACCTTTATGTAGAGGAGATAATGCCTACATTATAGAACATTGTTATTTTGCTTGGCTTGTCTATATATGAGTGAGCACTTACTGTCATGGGTATCCAGAATAAGGCCACTTTATATGAGAGTGCATCCGGATGAGTACCCCCTCCTAAAATGTTTAAGGGGAACGCTTTATATATGAGATGGATCCGAGAACTTTTTTTAGAATTACATGATGATAATGATGATGAGATCCTATGAAGGTATGTTAATGCAGACTAATAGTAAAATTAACATATTGATTTGTCTATATTTGATTTGAATTCAATGTTCTGTTGTGTAGATATACTAGAGTGTACATACTTCATATGTTTGGTAGTATATTTTTCATAGATCTCAATGGGATGTATGTGTTCTTATTCTATCCACCACTGCTAGAGGACTTTGAATCCATTCCACTATATAGTTGGGGTTCATGCATCCTTGCATATTTGTATAGGCATTAATGTCAAGCTAACTTGGAAAAAACAAAACAAGTTGGGGAATGTTTATTGCTTTTATATGTAAAATAAATGTAATAATTTTTTTTTATCTCTGTATTTTTTTTATGTTTAAGTTGGTTACTAATTATTATATGTTTTTTGTACATAAAGTTATGGTTATAAAAATATCTACATGGGGCGACCATGAATTGAGTTTGAACTTGTTATGTTAGGTTTTGAAGGTTGAGCTACAACTTCCATGAGGATACATATAATATGTTATTGATAATACAAATTATGTTATCTAGATTAATAATATTTTTTTTTATAGAAACCGTATCTAATAAGTTTCATTGCTTATTTATTAACAGATGGTGTGAGAGTAGATATTTTGAAAATAATCCAACCTATATTTTGTAATTTTATTGTCGCGAGATAGATAGAAAACAATCAAATCAGGTATGTTATAATAAATTGCAATGTTGATGTTAAAATTAATGTTGAAAAATGATGAGATAATTTTTTTGATGTTGGAAAATATTGAGAAGTAATATTGAAAAATAATTGCTTGTTTTGATGTTGAAATTCCTTAACATTGAAAAATGTTGAGAAATAATTGCATAGGTTGATGTTAGTAAATGATGAAAAATAATTGCATTGTTGAGGTTTCAATATGTTGTAAGGAATTTTTATTCAGAAGATGATATGCATATTGGCTATGAACTTACGCATATTAGTTCTCCCCCTCATATTTTTTTAGCTTGTTGAGATACTTTTCCCAAACCATATAATGTGATAATTTGACTTTAAACCACACATCTTATTTGACATAGATACGAGTGATCAGTTACATTTCATTGGTAGTTTAAGTAGGCACGCTGATTATAATTGGATGATCCACTATCTTCAATATATATCGAAGTGCATCCTGTGATTTACGAGGAGGAATACATAGGTTGATACCTTAGCATAACACACTAAATCATTACATCAAACCCAACGCAGGATTCTCCACGCGAGTAGATGGGTATGAGCCACATGTATGTCAGATCCAAATTATTGTAAATATTTGTTATTTTTCATAGACTTGGACAGAACTGTTGCATTTTATTTATGGACTAATAACTTTTATTTGCTTCATATTAGGTTGAACAGTTTTTCATGATGATCAACGTGTTGCGGTTGATCTTTGTGATCTCGATGATGATGATGATGATGATGGACTTGCTCATTATTGTGTATCTTCTTGGTTCGAGACATGTCGTACTACACTTGACATGTTAGGAGAGATATTGAGTTTAGATGATATTGTCTTAGGGGAAGAGACCACACAAACAAGTGAAAGTTGTGGTATTGATGAAGCCGGTCGATCCACTTGTTGTCGCAAAAGACATAGATAGACTCATGTGTATAATTATGTTGTGTTACTTTTTATAGTTATGAGTTATTTTTATTATTATTACTTTTGTAATATTGTTTTGATAAATTATCATGTTGATTTTAATGTTATCTTACATATTATTTATTTTCATACTTATTTTAGATAAACATGATTTAAAATCGATAATTAACATGTGAACATATGAATATTGTAAATATATTTTTTAAAATTTCAAATCATCCATTTAATTTACAAGTTAAAAAATACACATAGCTATGTTTTGTTATTGCCATTATGAAGACATGAATGTCATGTTTAAAATTCAATGAGAAAAGAACATATTTGACAATAAGAAAGCTAGCAGAAGGGTACTTAAAAGAAAGAGAAAAGGAGATAACTGAAGAGAATATTATCATGTCAGGCCGATCTATTTCTGCGGGACCTTTATTTGAATGTTTGGGCCGACCCAGACCATGTCTTTTCTGAGGAGAGGAAGGAGAAGGGAAAAAACCCCACAACGAATAAAATTCTTGTGAAGCAGAAATCAACTTTGCATGATCCTCTATTCTCGATGTTGCCAACTAGCTAGCTAGCTAGCTCATGGACGCCGTACTTTTTTCTACTTTCTCCTTACCACCGCTTACCTTTCTGAGGATCAAGCACACATGCATCAAGAACACAAAAACTTCAGATCTTTCCATCTTTCAGGAAAAAAAAATATTGCATTAATTACTTTGTTCCTTATAGGCAGTAGCAATTGTTGGATCGATAAATTAAGCACCAACATGCATGCATATGCCTGTGCGCCTGCTTGTTTGTTTTACATTGTATTGGATTCCTTGTAGGGTAATTAATGAATAACCCATGGCTTCTGTGCAGTTCAAAGAAGCATCAGAGCTTCTACATGCTTCCAACTCTAGGTAAAGTAGCATAGAAAGCCGTGAAACTTTATGGGAAGCCAAGCCCTTTCCGGTAAGCGAGCACTTTCCTTTTCTTTTGAACACCTTTCCATTCGATTAAGGTTTCATAGTTTCTAATCAAGATATCACATCATATATTGATATTTAAACAAGTAATAATCTTGCTAGCTATCCCGGTGTCTGACCACTTAGCTAGGAAAGTAGGAACAAGGTATGTATAGGGGAGGACAAATAGTTTTTTCTTAGCCATATCATATCATCGAGCAGTGAAGCTGGCAATTGAAGCCCTACCTTCTTGTTAACTCAATAAATGACGTTCTGGTTTTTTCTTTTTCTTTTTTGAAAAAAAAAGTTACAAATTGTAACTTCAAATAAATATAAAAGGGTGTGTGATATTATCTTTTAAAATATTATCAAATACTTAAAAGTTACAGTCGCATTCACAATTAAATTGGTGATTCTCAAATAGACACTAATTGATCAAAACAAGTATAATTGTAGACAATTCAATTTATATTCTTAAAACTATAGGTTTTAATTCCATCTAATGAATGCTGCTAGCTACATTGGAATACAAACTACAAAACTAATTAACTTGAGAGGATTGCTTGAGGAGGTTGGCTCTCTTTCTTAATTATCAGGTTCAAATCTTATCTAAATATTATTCTCATGAATTCCTAGTTCCGGCACATGATACACACACACACACACACACATATGATCATAGCAATCTCTATAAACAAAAACTAGCTCGAGAGTACAAGCTAGCAGTAAAATATTCCAACAAAGAAAAAAAAAAGAACACAAGAAAACCAGTCTTTGATGAATTAAGAAACTATCTTAAAGATTAAGGCATGAAAGAGCATGGAAGTTTTTAATTTTGTGATCTATTTCTTCTATCAAGTACAAAAGTATCAATAAAATCAAACAAGCACTTACTGTGTTAACATAATCTTACTAAAGTGAAACTCTAGGAATCTAGCACGTAACTTCTCAACATTAACCCGATAGTACTCTATTACAGAATCAAAATCCCAGTCAAAAACCTTAATCCGTATTGCTCTATGAGTGAAAGTTCCTCCGGTGAGAAACAATTTTATGATGCATGCATGTGTTGGCCACAAACTGTATACTCTAATAAATTCAAGGATATTCATATGCTTACATTTTTGAATGAATACTCTAATGCTATATAGGGAACTAATAGCTTTTCTTTAAGAAGTTTAAACAGCAGCGATCACTTTCATGAAAACTTGCAGCACCTGTACAAGTGCTTCTAATATCTTACTGCCAAAAGATGCATGAAAGTCAGCACCACAACTTGATATATCTTGATTTGTGTATTATTGTAATAAACTGATTCTTATCACAAAAAAGTTAAAGATTTTCAATCATTTGGCTGCCGCTTGTATAAATTTTTAATTTTCTTTTCCGACACAAGTATGGGAGAAAACAATTAATATATAAGAGATCATTGACCAAGCTTTTATTAATGTGCTGAACATGTTAGACTATACCATAAGATTTTCATTTCCAGCCCTATTTTTTGCTCATTTGGCTTTCCATAGATGCATACCGAGTCTTAATTAGTTCGAACTTATTCATCCAATTTTATGTTTTTTTGTGGAAAATTATCCTAGTCATCAGCTGACCATAAGCTACCATCTTATAATGAATTTAGAGAAGAGAAATCGGGAAAATTTTAAAACCAAGCATCTTCTCCATAGAAAGATTGATACTACTTTTTGATATTGATGGTGGAAAATATAACAGCCTCAAATATCCCAAATAAAGCTGAATCATCTTTTTCAGTGACAGAGAGCAAACTGGAGTATATACTTTATTTATTTTGTTTTTTGCACTCGGATAGAAACACAATGGAAAGTATAGAAGAGATAAATACTTACAAATAATATAAACATCACAAATTTCTAATCTCGTGAAAGAATGTAGGAATAGAAAGAGGACTAGGGTTCTTCAGTCATCCAAAGTGGTAGAAAGAGTGTAATGAAGAGATCAATGTAAAAATAACCACAGTAATTTTTTTTTAGAAAGAAATAATTAAACCCAAGTAATTGTAACTTGACTGAGAATCTCAAGCTTAGTTACGAGTTAATGCAATACAATTGTAATACAAGAAGAAAATGAGGTTTCAACTCCTTCTTTCACTTATATTTCATTATGTTCTACCGAAGATATCATGAGGAAAAAGTGCTTGTTCATGGTAGTATAAATAGCAAATACCACCACCGAGGAAAAAACCCACAGACACTTTCTCAACTATTTTGAGATTTACATGCAGTTATGAACATTTTTCTTCCATAGAAGGAAAGCAAGGAATGTCGTAATGCATCATGACAAGATCCATAGAAGAAATCTTTAGAGATCACTGAAATCACAAGTCTTTAGTTAACAATTAATGGAGAAATTAAGGGATGGGAAAAGATGAAGATTTTACAAAGCTCAACTGCGCGCAAATGGTTTAGACCACAACATGGTATGCTAAAATGAGAAGGGTCCCTTTTTTTGTTTCCAAATTTCGCCATGCTTCAAACCTCATCATTGAACAACAAAATCATACGAGGACAAATTAATATCATAGTAATAGGAATCGTGCTTCACTTAGTATATATAGATGATAAACCATACAAATTACGTGCTTTATAATACATAAACTGACTAATTTTCAGTCACATCTACATGAAAATCACACACCATTTGCTAGTACAACACTCTTCGAATTTAACAGCAACGGGAACTTAATCCCTTATTTTACATGGTATTTACTTTGAAATCCACACAATATTAAAGGTAGACAAAGTTTGGAGAAAGAAACATCACTTATCTCCAAACAGGTACCCCAGAGATGAATCCCCTCCTGGCACTGATTTGACTTTTGTAGATGGACGATCCTGAAAAAAATCATGAAGGGGGTGAATTATCATACATATGTGGCAGATAAAAATACTTAGTGTATGTATGTCCCTACATGAGGAGGACAACTCACAGTAATAAAGTTTCCTGTATTCTGGCCTTGAGCTCTGTGATAATTGTTGGAGACCTGCTTCTTCTCAGCCGAACCACTATCCGGTGGCTTCTCTACGGTAATGTCAACCCCATATGGAGGTAGGTTAACCGGGCGCAAAGGCGGAGGTGCACTTGGTTGCTCATCAGAACCAAAAAGGTAACCCAAAGAGCTCTGCCCGCCGCCGTAGCTCCCACCTCTACTCATGGCTGCTTATATAATTAATGATCAAGATCTGCAAATGACTCAATTACAAAGAAGGGAAAGAAGAGGAGAGAACCCTAATATATATATATATATA
>Ga0325410_1003732_pt1 | contig 17209 bp, 19 predicted proteins | sample PopdelMetagenome_16_FD_206182 | JGI IMG/M metagenome (GOLD analysis project Ga0325410, IMG submission 206182) | Populus deltoides microbial communities from Bellville, Georgia, United States - Xylem-PdIQD-R3 | ecosystem: Host-associated > Plants > Phyllosphere > Stem > Wood/Secondary xylem...
GGCCATCACAGAGTTCAGTCTCTTCCACTAATTTATAACCAGATGCATAACTAAATCTTTCACTTCTCATTTTGGACACTAAACAGATGAGAACATAAAAATCAATCTTGATTCTGCCATGAGGTCAAACCCTAGACCCTAGTTTATGAAACAAGCAGTCCAGAAAGAACCCCCCCCACCCCCTCTCCCAAACAAAAACAATAAACACCCACCCACCAACTGCACAGTAGCAGCTATGAAACACCCCTCAAAACAGTGCCACTGCTCACTGATTAGCATCCAGAGGCAAGTCAGACTGTGGAGCACAAATTCCACAGCATAGGCCCAACATCTTCCAATTACTACAGAGTAGGCTAATAAAATGGTCAAGCATGCAATGAATCAAGAGATATAATATGCATACAAATTTGGCCTCCAAACTCTCCTTTATCGAACCTGCTCCATTGGAGGTCCCATCTCCACACCATGTGTATAAGGGTAAAAAAAAAAAATAAAGCAATAAAAACTAAGGAATTCTAACTCAACAGTAAAACAAACTAATCGGATGATCAGGTGAAGTGCTTACAATTCACCCAAATTTATCTGTCCTCTCGATGTGCATATCCTTGAACTTATTGTCATTATTATTACCAGCATCATTGCCTATGATGCCAACAAGCTTAATCTTTTTCTTGTCCATATTTCTGCCACCCCGTTCAATACTTTCTTTAAGTGTACCTCGCTCTTTGAATAACTTCAAAGCACCAGATAATCCTTTCCCAACAGCAACCTCATGTATGGTTTCATCAGGAACTGTCTACTCCTTATCCTCATTGATAGGGTTTTCATCTTTACCACTGTCTTGAACTTCCATCCATCCACCAGCCTCGTCCTTTTGTTCTTCATCAGAAGCTCTTGGTGGTTCATCTTCGTCCATGAAAACATCTTCATTGTCAGTCTTATGAACTTCTGAAATAGCACAAGCACTGCTTTGAATTTTTCAACACAAGCAATGGTAATTTTTTTAGGTATGGAAAATTAAGGACGACTGAAAAATCAGTAACAAATAGAGTGTGTGTGTGTGCTTACTAAAGCAGAAGATCTAGGATTTCCAGCCGATCACAGGCATCATAGCAGGTCAAATGTGTGATTTCCAGCTGATCTCGAGCATCAAATAGGTCACATTCACATTTAACAATAATACAGTAAAATGGATGGGAGATTATAGGTGACTAAAGCAGCAGCATGATAGCATGACTATGATAACTAGAAAAATTGATTTACCAAATAATACAAGGTCAAGAGCTAGCATAAACCTTGAACAGTCAGAAATGGTCATGCAGCTCAACATAGTACATAGTATATGCAAGATTTTCTGGTCCGTGTACTATTATGCTATCAGCAATCTGAATGCAACACAAGTTTCCGTCCCATCAGAACTCTTTCTTTTTTGTGTAATATTTTATAAAACAAAAGAACATATAATAAAAAAAGTACCTTCAGCAAGATGGATAGCTGAGACAAACTCTTCCATCTCAGTGAAGACAAGTTTTTTTCTAGTGACTCTCCAATATCAGGGTTCTGATCATCTGCAATTTGACTGCACAAAGTGGAGGTGGCAAGGAGAGCAATTGCTTGAGGACCAGATGCTTCTGCCTCTTGCTTTTTAAGAGCTAGTTTCCTTGTTCTTTCCAATGCCTTATAAAGATCTTCATCATCATCCGCAAACACTAGACTTTCCTCTTCCTCCTCTTTAGTTTGAGGAGTTTGCTCTAGTCGAAGTGATTTTGATGCCTCATCTGCTTTAGCATAAGCTGATCGGTAAGCACTGTTTCTTATTTCAGCCTCAGATCTCTCTTGTTCCTCTCTAAGGCCTGCCTTCTCCCATCTTTCCTAGAACCAAGATCTCCAATACCCAACCCTGCTGACACAGCTTCTGCTTCAAGGGCATCTATATCTTGCTTATCCTTCTTTCACAATGATTTCTTTTTCTTTGGCTTTTTAAACTGAAGCATCTCTTCATGAGTATAGTAATCTGATGAATTCTTTCCAGATGAGTTAGATCTTCTAAGCGATTACCTGTGGAATCACCTCATGGCCTTCTGCAGAGCTTGACATATTACAAAAGAGAAAAAGATAAATAAATGAATTTTCACTTCATCAGATTTATGCTAACATACACCGCTTATATCTTCTGAATCTATTCTATAAAGAGAGCCAGCCTACCTCCATATCATATCAAAAATCTCTGTCACACAAAAAAGCTTCGTCATTTTAGGAAACTTGGACATAAAGTATATGAAGGAAACACCAAACTATTTATACCTTCATTAAGGTCACCATCTGAGAGTATATTCTGATCTTTGAGTGTCGAAACAACTGCTCCACCTCCCATTACCTTGTCAAGGCCATGGAGAACCTTAATTCCAGCAAGAACATCTATCAAAAGGCACCACCATAAAAAATAAAACAATCTTACAGTGTAAACCATAACTCCTTGCTAAAATATAACTGATTCAATCAGCCAGAAACAGAAATATATAGCTCCCAAAATTTCAAATACAAATCATTATGGTTTGGCTTCCACGAAAATGACCTTACACTTGCCAATTACAATTCCAAGAAATTAAACTGGTGGGTTATAATAACAAACCTAGCTGTTAAATGAGCTCAGATGGAGTTTGAATATCTCATTTCTTAATGAAATTTTTGATGAACAATTAAGACCATAACCAACTCATTCGCTCTGATGATTATGAAAACTACCAAGTTGAAACAAATGTATCATCCAATCTAGACTTGTTTTTAAATGACTAGTCATTGATAGAGGACAAAAATATGCAGATAGGATCATACAAGCATTATGCTGGTCTGCTTCCTCATCTTCACCATCACCTTGACCAATATTGTCCCGGGGAAATTTAAACCATAATAGTATTAACAATCAAAATTGCATGGAAAAAATCATGATAGCCAGTGAGAATACAGGAAACACAGTAAAGAATGGAACCTGCTCCTCAAAAATCTTTGGGAGGTGACTGGCCCTCTCCTTTGCAGCATTTTTGTTCTCTTCAATCTGACGACTCTTACTGACCCATGCTAAAACATCAGAACCAACTTCAGTCTTCTTCCTTCCTTCATCCTGAGCCAAAAAAATAAAAAACTATAAAGATAAATAGGACACAAAAATAACACGAAGCTGGATGAACTTATAAATGGAATAATATCAGAAAAATAAGACGAACATCATCAAAATCAACAAAACGCTAAGATGTAACACAATTTAACCCCAATACAGCAATTGAGGACACCAACAAAAAAGCAAAACCAGGAAAATCTCAATTAGCGACAAATAACATTGGGGTCATTCCACACTCCACACTTTACCTCTAATCTCAATTAGACTTGTTCATAATCGTTGTCATCCCTGCTCCTATCATAATCTTCGTCATGGCTTTCTGTTTGCCCTGACCTTCTCTCTGGACCTCTCTTTATCCTGATCCACTTCCCTATCTCTCTCCCTCTCCTAAGTCTTCTCTCTTCCCCTTTCCCTGTCTTTATCATTTTCCCTGTCCTTCTCTTTATCCTTATACTTGTCCTTCTCCTTCGCTCTTTCTCTTTCCATTTCCTTCTCCCTCTGCCGTTCCTTCTCCTTCCCCCGTAATTTCCTATCTCTAGCCTTCTCTCGATCACGTTCTTTATCCTTCGCCTTACTGTCCCTACTCCCATCATTACCGCTGGTTTTCTTCGACCGTTCATCTGTCTTACAACTATGATCCCTCTCCCTCTCATCTCCTCTGCTGCTCTTCTTCCTAGAATGCTTACTCGATTTTTCAACTCCATTCACCGCCATATCCTCGTCCTCCACATCATTCCTCTCCTCGCGTCGCTCGTGCCTAGTTCAGACCAGTCTATATCCATTCTAACCACCAAGCTCAAACCCTAATCTTCCCTGAACCCTGGAAATCTAAGAATCTGAGAAATAGATTATTGGAATGGATTTAGCATCTTAGTATCAATTCAGTGTAGAGAGAAAAAAGGAAATCCTGAGAGAGAGCTAGAGGGATTCGTACCTTGTATTTATTGTTTGGGTTTTAGAGACTGGCTGTGTACTTACTTTCTTGCTTACTATTTCTCCTTCACTTGAGATAAAGAATATTTAAGCGTCTTTTTTTTACAATTGAGTAATTTAACTTTCATTTTTTATCAACTGCGTTTCTCCAGTTAAAAAAAAAAAAAAGATTACGTGTCTATCAATGAAAATTAAAAACATTAAAAAAAAAATTAATTCTCCTCGAGAAATAATGTGCAACGAGACTCGAAGTAATTCATTGTAATAGTATAAATACATAGTTGCCCCTGGAAAAAAAAAACTAAGTACTCGTGACAGGACAAGGTTGAATAAAAAAATTATTATTCTAGCTTTAAAATAAAAAAATATAATACCTAATTTTTTTTAAATAGTATAATTATTTTGATATATTTAGAAACAAAAATAATAATTCTCTTTAAAAGATTAGTGTACAATAAGACTCGAAATATTATTCACTGTAATATTATAAATAGATATTTATTATTAAAAAATAAAAATATTTAACTATGCATCAAAAACAAGATTGTTTTTTTGCTACTAAACAATTATCTTTATTATATTGTATGGTGTTAGATTTGTTATTTTTTTACTAGTAAAATTAACATTTTAATCTTAAGATAAAAAAATCTAATGTCTTTCAATTTTAGTTCTTTTAATTTTTTTCAAAAAATTATAATTACCCTGATACTCTCATGGGCAAAAACAATATCCTTTTTTTATAGAAGCTTCTTGGTCATTTTATATTGGTTTTAGAGTATATTTGAAGGTTGTGCAAGAATATTATTGTGGATGGATTTCGAGTTGTTTAATAACGTGTGTTGAGTTATTTCAGTACCAAACATCGCCTTTCAGAGTAGTGTTTGTAAAATATCGATATTCTTTACACAATAATATGTTATATGTACTATGATTATTTATAATTTAATGTTAATAACCATTTTTTTATTTTCTTGTTCTCTGTTTATTTTTGAATTTTACGTTAGTCCCTCAAATTTTATGACAATCTTTTCAATTTTTTTCTTTACATTTGGTCGTTATCATCTCAATTACTATTTTTTATTTTATAATAAGCTATAACATTACAAATACTTTTTAATTTACTTCTTTGTTATTTTTTAATTTATAAATAATTTATCAAATTATAAATATTTTTCAATTTCACCCATTATGATTTTTTTAATATTTCAAATTTGATATTAATTTTTTTTATTGTTATTTATTTTATTTATGATTTTTTTTCAGATTTCATCTTTCTTGAATTTTTTTCTATTAAATTTTACCTCCATCTCTATCAAAAAATAATTTTGTAAAATATTTTATTATTTCTAAGGTTTGATTCATTTAAAAAAAATATCTTATTGTAAAGGGAAAAATAAAATTAAAATAAGGAAACAACTTAGAAGTTTATCGTGATGAAGTGGGTGTTTATTTTCATGTTACATTTTTAAAAAAAGTTTTTTTTAATTTATTTTTTAACTAAAAAACTTTTAAAAAACATAAATATTAATATTTTTAATTAATTTTAAAATCTCTTTGCACTACAGGACAAAAAAAAACAAGGAAACAATACAATAGATGTATGGATTTGAGGTGCATTATGTTTTTAAAAATAGTCTTTTTATTTGTTTTACTTTTAATATAAATATAAATATAAATATAAATATTAATTTAATATTTTTTTTAAAATAAAACTTTGCTAAACACCTCATCATTTAACATTGTGATCTAAATGTGTTTTTAAAAATTTAAAAATTATTTTTTAAATTATTTTGATATATTAACACCAATAAAAAAATAACTATTTCACTTTAAAAATTAAAAAGCTCGTAAGTGTTATAGTATTTTTTAAAATAATTTTTATTTAAAAATATATTAAAATAATATTATTTTATTTTTTAAAATTATTTTTAGTATTAATATATTAAAATGATTTAAAAATAAAAAAATATAATTTTTTTAAAAATCAATTTCTTTCAATTTTTTTCTTGAAACTTTAAACCAGACGTGCTCTCTGTCTCCTGGATGGTATGGCGTGCTTGCTAGGTAGTCACCAAACAAACTTGTAAGAATATCAACTCGTTTCTGTAAATGTAAAAACAGATCGTCCCTCCTCCTCCTCCTCCATTTCCATGGCTACTACTAACACCGATCCTACGACCACCCGAACTGTCCTTGAACCACTTCTCACCTTCGATCCCACCCTACACTCTCATACTTCTATAAAATCCATTGCAACGAATTCTCAATCTTTCATTTACCTAGGCACTTCTTCGGGTTCCCTTCTCTTGCTCTCCATAAACCCAGATACCCCAAATGACAAAACCCCCTCCACCAAAGATCCGAATTCGACTTTGGATTCTGAGGTTCCTTCTCGAAACGTTTCGTTCATAAAATCCGTTTCTGTTGGTGACTCGGCTGTAGAAAAGGTTCTTTTGCTTGATGAGATTGGAAAGGTTATTGTTCTCTCTGATGGATTTTTGTTCTTGACGGATTCGGGCTTGGTTCAACCCGTTAGGAAACTGGGGTTTTTGAAAGGGATTTCTTTTATCACTAAGAGAGTTAAGAGTAGTGATTCGGAGTGTAGTGATTTACTCGGTTTTAGTAGCTTGGAGGGTGCGAGTACGAGTTCTCGAATTTTGAGCAGATTAGGAGGTGGAGTTAGAGCTAATGGTGTTAAAGATTATGTGCAAAAAAGTGAGGGTGATTATGTTTTTGCTGCTGTGGTTGGTAAAAAATTGATGTTAATAGAGCTTAGAGTTGGTAAGAATGACAAGGAAGTTGATTTTATGGTTTTGAAAGAAATGCAGTGTATTGACGGGGTTAAGACATTAGTTTGGATCAATGATTCCATAATTGTTGGCACTGTCATCGGGTATAGTTTGTTTTCGTGCATTACGGGCCAAAGTGGGGTGATTTTTACATTGCCTGATGTGTCTAGTTTGCCATTGCTCAAGTTGTTGTGGAAAGAAAAGAAGGTGTTGTTGTTGGTGGATAATGTTGGGATTGTTGTTGATGCGCATGGACAGCCAGTTGGAGGGAGTTTGGTATTTCGTAAGGGTCCAGATTCTGTTGGGGAGTTGGCTTCTTATGTAATGGTTGTGAGGGATGGGAAGATGGAGTTGTATCATAAGAAATTGGGTGGTTGTGTACAGACTGTTAGTTTTGGTAGTGAAGGATTTGGGCCATGTATTGTTGCGGATGAGGAAAGTGGAAATGGGAAACTTGTTGCTGTTGCGACGCCCACCAAGGTGTGTGAACTTGTTATCTCTTTGATTATATTGTATCACTGCATCTTTATTGATGTCTGGACACAAACCTTAGTTTTATGCATGTTGCTTCTTAGTTCTTTGGCAGGTTTACTTGTTAATTATTTAAGCTGAATTGTGGACTGTTAATCATTGTGCTCATATAGATTAATTGTGTTGAGCTGAGTTTCAGAGTTAAATGCTTAGCTGATCATTCTGACCTTAGGACAGAAAGCATCTTCAAAAGTAACCCCGAGGCTTTCTTTTCTTGTAAGCGATGTTGTTCTTGCATGCCTAGTACATTTTTAAGATGCGAGTTGTTTAGATTTCAAGCTGATTGTTAAGAGATTTATGAAATTGGTGGCATAAAATACTTGTTTAAGATTTCGTGTCCTGGTTAGGAACAATCCATATGCCTCTGGATGTAGGTTTATTTAAAAAGAAATTTTATTGATTTTGCTCTTTCATCTTGAATATTGCCAGGTTATTTTCTACCGGAGAGTACCTACTGAAGAACAAATCAAAGATCTGTTGAGAAAGAAAAACTTTAAGGAAGCCGTCTCCTTGGTGGAGGAGCTTAAGAGCGATGGTGAAATATCTAATGAAATGCTATCCTTCGTTCATGCTCAAATAGGGTTCCTGCTGCTTTTTGACTTGCATTTCGAGGAGGCTGTTAACCACTTTCTGCAGTCAGAGACAATGCAACCTTCTGAAGTTTTTCCATTTATAATGCGAGACCCAAATCGCTGGTCGCTGCTGGTATGTGTTTACAGTTTCATTTTGCAAGACCTATTCCCTTGTCAGTATTTTTTATTTGACAAGAGATGGATCGTATGCTTACCTTTAGTTTCATTAATTTCCATGGCCCCAAGGATAAATCATTTATCAGCCATGGGATCTTTCTTCATTTCCTTTAGCATACTATGCATTCTTCAGATGCCAAACTCTTGAACTTCGTCCTCTTCCCTTCCACTCTTTTATATGAGTAGCCACAAGCAAAAAATGAATATTGATGGTAATATGGTAACTGTGCCTTAAGTAGTTCACTGAATTTGAATTTAGGAACCATATATACCATAACCTCTAAAGCCAAAGAAATAGCATACTGAGTGAAAAGGATTGGAAGTGGAATCTTGAAATGGTGCAATATTTGTTTGCATTTGTGGAACCATACACTTGTTGGTTAGCTGGTGACTGGGTATACCTGATCAGGATGGTGACATGCTATCATTTGATTGTGATATTAAATGAATAAGCAATTGTTTCTAAGATTGTGTATGGATTTGCAATAGATTCTAAGACTATATATTTGTGTATATGTCCTGTTTTATTGTGTTTTTGTTTGAGCAGAGTACGTTAAACTTATGTTGAATTGTCTGCATTTTTGAAATCATAACATTGAACTCACCCTTTCAGGTTCCTAGGAACCGATACTGGGGTTTGCATCCCCCCCCTGCTCCTCTTGAAGATGTTGTAGATGATGGGTTGATGGCTATTCAAAGAGCTATTTTCCTTAAAAAGGCAGGTGTAGATACTACAGTCAATGAAGATTTTCTTTTGAATCCACCAACTAGAGCTGATTTACTCGAGTTGGCAATAAAAAATATGAGCAGGTGTTTACGACATTGCTTTGAAAGGTTTACATGTTATAGCTTTTGCATTCTGTCATTAGCTTGTAACTTCCAATTTCTGCTCCCTCCTATTGTAACTACAGATATCTTGAGGTTTCTCGGGAAAAAGAATTGACTTTGTCAGTGAAAGAGGGAGTTGACACACTTCTAATGTACCTCTATAGAGCCCTAAACCGCATTGATGATATGGAAAAGCTTGCATCTTCTGGAAACAGCTGTATCGTGGTATGCTCCACTTTCTCTTTGCTGGAGTTGATAAAATAATTTTGCCCTACAAAGTTTTTACTTTTTTTTTTATACTGGTAATGGGTTTTTTAGATTATCAGATGAATCAGTTACTGTCATGTGCATAAACCAAATTTTAAATCAATGTAGAGAGTTACCACTTGGCTTTAAGGTTCGCGGTTACTCCTATGATGTATAATTAAGGTAGAAGAAGTCATAATTTGAATCGATATTAAGAATCTTAAAAAAAAGCTTTATGTAGTTGCACGGGATCCATTCATCTTTACTCTATTTTCCCTCTATTCTCTTTACGCATGGCCTATCTCTCAGCTGAATTCATTTAAACTCAAATAAGCATCAGTTCCAGTTAGCTGGTTGGATCATGTATGTCTCCTCAATGCAGTTCAATGTTGATCCTTTTAACAAAATGTTAAGTAAGAAAATATTTGCATCTTTTCTTTGTTCTGAAGTTTACTTGTTAGATGAAGTCAGGTGTAATTCATCTCTCAAAGTAGACAGTCTCATGTCTTGTTTTTGTCAATGTTGGTTGATTTTTATAGATTACACTGAAGGTGTATTTTACGGAAGATATTTTGGAACTATATAAAACTTGTAAAAGGAGGTCTATTGATGGCAACAGTCAAACCAGCCAATTGCTTTGGGTTTTAAATTCTATAACTGGTAGCTAGAAGTCAAAACTAAATAGTTCATAAGCCTCAAGTCAATAGTAGTCTGCGGAATCTTAGTATTCCAATGCATTGCAAAACAGAGGGGCTGTTGTCAGGAGCTTGCTTGAAGGATGACCGTACAACTTCCATGGGCAGTGCAGGAGGAGTTAGAAACCCTGTTAGATGAATCTGGGCATTTACGGACTCTCGCCTTCTTATATGCAAGTAAAGGGATGAGCTCAAAGGCTCTTACCATATGGCGCATTTTGGCAAAAAATTATTCTTCTGGTCTATGGAAAGATCCAGCTCGGGAGCATGAGTTACTGGATGGCAATACAAATGTTATTTCTGGCAGAGAGGTTGCTGCAACTGAGGCATCAAAAATTCTTGAGGAGCTGTCTGATCAGGATTTGGTTTTGCAACATCTTGGATGGGTATGTAGCATTTGAAGTTGGTGTTTTTATGTTTTTACAGAATTTTGAAGCTGACAGTTAAATTCACAATTTGATGAAATCTTATTAGATTGCAGATGTTAACCCATTACTCACAGTTCAAGTTTTGACATCAGAGAAAAGAGTAGATCAGCTTTCACCAGGTAGGCCTTGGTTTTCAGAGAATACTCTCACTGTGAGTTTTGGGTCTTTACTACTAGCTAGTTAAGAATTTCGCTTATTTTACTCTATGGCATCTCACTGGTGAATCTACTACCATCATGAATGTATTCTAAGCTTTGAAGTTTAATTGAATTTTAGCAGATTTCTAGGTTTTATTCATATACTAGGTAGCTCTTGCAGTCCACTTAGTTTGTGATGTTACTCAATTTATTTTCTGTCTTGCAATAAGTGAAACATTTTGTAAAATGAATAGATTTAACATCTTGTAAATTTGCAATGGCATGGATCAGTGTATATTATGCCATTTAACTTGATATGAAGCTGATAAGTTTTATGCTGCCAAGAAAGTTCATGATAGTTACTATTTTTTTTGTTTTATATTTCCTAAAGTGAATCCGCCCTTTCAATTCTTTCATTGCAGATGAAATAATTGCTGCCATTGATCCAAAAAAGGTTGAAATTCTCCAAAGGTATGCCCACCACATACTCCATAAATTACAGCTCCAGAGCTATGCAAATGATTGGTTTTTGGTAGGTCATATGACCTGCAATTGCCTTTGGATTGCGTTCTGCAGGTATCTCCAATGGTTGATTGAAGATCAAGACTCTTGTGACACGCAGTTCCACACGCTATACGCGCTCTCACTTGCAAAGTCAGCAGTTGAAACCTTTGAAGTGCAAAGTACGTCCCAGGAACCTGATGATGGAAGGCCGGAGGAAACAAAAATTTCTGATCCTGGAGGAAACTCAATCTTTCAAAGTCCTGTACGAGAAAGGTTGCAGATATTCTTACAGTCATCAGACTTGTATGATCCGGAAGAGGTTCTTGACTTGATTGAGGGATCAGAGCTTTGGCTGGAAAAGGTCGTTGGATATCTTTTGTCACATGGTTTTTAATTGTACTTAATTGATCATTATCAAGGCCCCCTCCCCCCAACAAGTATTTGTGCCATTTATATCTTTCTGCCAAAAAGGAATGAATGGCACCAATGCTTTTATATGGCAGAAAGAGCAAGTTTTGCTTATCAGTTGCCGATTTAAGTTTTGATTTTTTTTGACAGGCGATTCTATACAGAAAATTAGGGCAAGAGACTTTGGTGCTGCAAATTTTGGCCTTGTAAGCCTGCACATTACTCTCTGAATATTACTGGCAGGAACTGTTTGCCAGCCTTTTCAAATCTTAATTTATGTGGCCAGGGAAGAATCAGAGGGTTTTCAGCTGACATATATGTATTGGCTTTGAGAAAACTTCTTCATTCCATTCACTAATAGTGGTTTCATTATATATTTCTCTACTATTCAAATATTCTTGTGCAAGAAAAATGTGTAATATATATCATGGTTCTCGTGGTTTTTGTTGGTTATTAGCCGCTCATTACTAAATTGAATTAAAGAGGCTGTTGTTTCACAGATACCTCTCTCTGTCTCCTTGCTGCTTTGGTTGATCGTAAATTGTGTGTATTTTAAATAACGTTCATTGCCCTCTCAGGAAGCTGGAGGACAGTGAAGCTGCTGAACAATATTGTGCAGAGATTGGAAGACCAGATGCCTATATGCAGTTAGTTTCTTTTTGCTCCTCTTTTTTCCTTATTTTCTCCTCTTTCACCAACAGATACACATAAATATTCTTACTACTGGCCTTTCACTTTCTGTGATGTGATCTCTTCAGGTTACTTGATATGTATTTGGATCCACAAAATGGTAAAGAGCCCATGTTTAACGCTGCTGTTCGACTTCTGCATAATCATGGAGAATTACTGGATCCTTTGCAAGTTCTAGAGGTAGAAAATCCACCTATCCTCATTCCTTTCTCTTGCAGCACATGCATTCTAGGACAACTTTTACTTAATGGCTTGCGTTTGAGTTTAAAAATTTAAGCAAGCTATTCTCAATATTTTGAAACTCTAGCAGGGAGAAAAGCCAACATTATACTTGAGATGTTCACATTTTCTTATATTTTATATCTGTTATTTGCCTCCACGTGTAAGAATTCTATCAGAGCTATATATATATAATGTTCAGCTACCATTAAATGCGGGAATGAATGATACCTAGTCTGTATATATTTAAAATAACAAAAGTGAATTCTAATTTGTTGTCATACTAATATAGTTGCTCCTGTTGGGTTGTCTCTCTGACCTCCTCTGGTCTCCAAGCCTGTGTTAACTAAAGACCTATTGATCCACAATAAAATCATAATCAATACTCATCTGGATCTACTGATATTATTCCCTTTTATGGAGAGATGCTGCAACTTGGCATTATGTGATACCAATTTCCTTGGCTGGAATTGTAGGATTGATTGTAAAGTTCTTGTTTCATTGTTGTTTCTTGTTGAGAGATTAATTTTTGTTGCAGACATTGTCCCCAGATATGCCCCTCCAACTTGCCTCAGATACAATACTAAGAATGTTGAGGGCTCGGCTTCACCATCATCGCCAAGGACAAGTAAGATTTTTTTACTTAAAGTTACTGAAAAACCTATTCAAATAGCCTTTTCCAACATGAGCCTTCAGGCTTTTTTTCTCTCTCTCTTAGTTGCTTTATTGGATCTATTAGCTTGGTTGAACCACTCCCATCTGAAAACATGTAATGCTCATAGTCACGCAGAGAGTCAAATAGCACGATAGCATACCGCACTGTGTTATATTCTACTGAACCCCCCTTTAGAACATGTCTCAGAAAAGAATAGAACAACGTTTTGTGGTTTGTTCTACATTCCATTGCCTATATTGTCTAAACTTCTCTTTAACTTTTCAGATTGTTCATAATCTGTCCCGTGCTCTAAATGTTGACGCAAAACTTGCAAGATTGGAGGAAAGATCGCGGCATGTACAGATAAATGATGAGAGCCTTTGTGATTCTTGTCATGCCCGGTTAGGAACCAAACTGTTTGCAATGTACCCAGATGACACTGTTGTTTGTTACAAGGTTGGTCATTGATATATTTTTCGTTAACAAAAACTCCATGGGGGCTTTGGAAGCAAGCTAACATAACCTATAATCTACATGCTACATTTGCAGTGTTTTCGTCGACTGGGAGAGTCCACTTCTGTCACAGGTCATGACTTCAAGCGAGATCCACTGATCAAGCCAGGTTGGCTTGTGACACGCTAATCTAGAAATGGTTTTTGTGTATCAGAATAGAAAGATGGTTTACGAAGGTGGTGTCTGTTCTTGACAGTCATACTTACTGACTTGAGACACAGATGTCATTGCGGCTGCTCCTTTTCTTCTCCCTTCATTTTGGGTTGAGGAGTGGGGAGCTTTCTCGTATAGGAGGAACATGCTCTTTGAACTACAAAACCTCGTTCCTGGTAAAGGAAGTAGGTAATGATGAAGCTCATTCGTAGTTTGCCTAATGGAGAGCTCTATATAGACTCCCTGGTAGTTAAAGGTAGGTGGTCTCCAATTTTCAGAAAATGAGTGGTTTGGTTAACCTTGTTGTAATAAATTGCTCTTCGTGTACTTTGTTGGTGTCACTATATTTTTTAACTGATCTCCTCTTATCTGCCTGCTGGCTAGAGCCGAGATTGTTTTGAAGTTTGAGAAATTCCATTGAATTACATCTCACGGTTGTCCACTGTATTCATATTTTCAAGTGTGCTTACTGTTACCCTGCCTTTGGAATTGGAAGGCCTTTGAAGAGGTCTTGGAACGCATTTGTAACTTTTTATGTTTATGAATCGTTTTAATGTTTAAATGCTAAAATTAATTTTTTTAAAAAATATTTTTTTAATATATTTTCAAATAAAAAATACTTTTAAAAATAGATATTATTACACTAAAATGCATTTGTCCTTGACGCGTTGATAAAATCTGAAAGCAGATTCTTTTTCTTTGCCCTGCCTTTAAATTCACGAAATTTGAAAAACTATAAATATTTTGTTTTTTATTTATTTCTAAACAATATGTTATTGTAATCATTCTCTCAGCCCGTTATTTGTAAGTGATTTATTGGTTACTAATATCTTCAATCGTTGAAAATCATTTTCTAAAAAATGATTTGAATCCTCGTTTGTATTTAATCAGAACTGCGAAGATGAGTTGGGTGTAGTTTTTTTCTCAGAGAAAAAAAAACTAATATTATCTTGAACATAAAAAAGTATTTTCAACCAGAAAAAAAAGCTTAAAAGAATGCTAAAAGATGCATCACTGCTACTGTATCAGTAAAGCCACTGTCGATATGATGATCCGGTAAAAAAGGAACAGAGCATGTATTTTTATAAGGAAAAACTACAAGGACTATAATGGAAACAACAAACCTCCTTTTTTGGAAAGAAAAACAAGTATAGGGACTAAAATGAAAATAAACAAATGCACTTAGATCCATATCCCAAAATAAAAAAATCCCATCATTTAGCTCCCCCCAAGCTCTCCCACGTTTTACAGTACTAGACGCGCACACACAACACAAGCAAACCCTCACAAAAGCCTAAGCCGCGAAGCCAGGAAGACGAAGAACGCCACCAGCGACGTCGCTCCAGCAAGCAAGGCTTTCTTTTCTCCTCCCTCTCCCTCTCGCAGGTCAGTCGGATTTCTGTATCTTATTTATTTATTTCCCTTTTCTTCTCTCCTTCTTCAAACCCTAGAAATTATAAGTTCAATCTTGATTTGCCTCGTCTTATTTTTTTTTTGAAGAAATTACGATTACGTTTTGCAAAATGAAGTGTTGAGTTCAAATCTGTTGAAATTTTTAAGGTTCACCTAAAATGGATCAACAAACCCTAACTTGGATCAGCTATGAAATCTCTTGCTATTAAAGCTCATATTGGGTCGCTGTTATTTGTTTCATCAAGTGTCACTTGTCTACTTAGCTAAACTCAATAAAATATTCAATTTTTAGGTTTTGGCGTTGCTATGTGTCTATTACACTGTTTATTAGCGAAATTGTGCTTTTCAATCTTCTGTCTCTGTCACAACCCGCTGAATGAATGGATCAAAAAAGAAGTAAGAATAATTACACTGTTTATAAGCGACATTGCCTTTTTCAATCTGTTGTCTCTGTCACAATGTATGTTGAATTAATTGATAAAAAAAGAAGTAAGAATACAAATCGCCTGCAAAATTTCTCCTTTTGTTATTACACATGGAATTCTCAACAGGTTAAATGGAAGAGAAAGTAGAAGGATAGAAGACATAAAATTTCCACAAATACGATATGAGGCATTTTTATATGGTTTATTAAGTGCCATTTATTTACGTAGCTTAGCTCAAGAAAAGTTTCAATTTTTTTTTGGTATTGGTTGTGTAACTGGTTAATGGGGTTGGAACTGATTTAATTTTTGTGAAGGGTTTAATTATAAAATGCTTGCTGGTGATGAAGTGATAGAAGACTAGTTCTCGACATAGTAGTCGAATCTTGTTTGTCTTATCCTGATATTGGAAAACTATGGCTGGATTATTGTTACCTGGGGAATCTTCACATTATGGGAATTCCGAGGGCGGGCCGTCCAGGAGTTCTCAAGAAAGGCCAGAGGAAGGGGATCGTTGGTATTTTTCAAGGAAAGAAATAGAAGAGAATTCCCCATCAAGAAGAGATAATATTGACTTGAAGAAAGAGACATATCTACGGAAATCATATTGCACGTTTTTGCAGGATCTTGGCATGAGATTGAAAGTGTGAGTTCATGTATATATGTATATTGTTGTTTTTTTCATTCTTTTACTGACTTGTTGACAAATTTTTCGGTAGTGTTCTAATCTAGTCTGATGCTGCGGTCAATTTCCATTCCATTTTGCTTTTTGCACCATCATTTACATTGAGGGAGATGCAAAGTGTTCTGTTTTGCCTACCATACTTAAAATTGAAAAAAAAAAAACTTGGAATTCGATAACGCAAGTGGATATTAGTTCTTGTTAGTATTCACTTGATATTTCTTAGCACTACCTCTGACCATATGCAGGGTATTATCATGTTTGATGATTTTATATGGTAGCTCAAGTGTAAATCCTGGTGCTTCTAGATTGTTGATGCATGATTATTAAGAATAGATGAATCCTTTGAATTTTTTTAATGATTTTGTTTATTTAAGATAGTTAATTGGTTAGCTTTCTTAAAATAAAACGAATTTTTAAATTGTAAATTTATACTTTGTAGGATACTTTTGATGCTGATGTGCATAGGGAAATTCTCATCATGGTTAATCTGAGAGCTCTATCATGGTTCAAGAATTTCTATCTCAAGCACTATATTTATATCCTTTAATTTTAATTAATGTATATAATAACAAGGCATATGAGCGCTCTTCAGGTTTAGACTGTAACATGTCACTTGAGCATTCTAGAAAGAAGGAATGCTTTGAGAGATGGTTATCATTTAGAAATATAGGGGGAAGTGGAATTCTAATGATCTGCGTCTTATACATCACTCAATAATCACTGGACTTTACGTGGGACATGTTGGTGAAGGTTTTTTTAGGAATGAAATCCTGTCACACCAATTTGTTGAGGTTATGGAAATATGTTATGGAAAGTGACACATGGGGTAATATTTGATGTATTGGTGTAGAGTGCTGTTAGGAAGATCCATGGGAGAAAATTTTCTTTGTTCTTTTTTTTTCCCTGTTAAAGATACTGAAATCTTTTGCAATTAAAGAATGTGATAGACAATTGAAATATCAACTCTTATTTATGACATACTTTATTGAGAGAGAGAGAGAGGATGTGATACAACAAGCACTGAGCTTCAATTGCAAATTAGTTGGGGGGAGAGTGTGATGGATTACTGAAACAATGAAGGGCAAGTGCGTGC
>Ga0325410_1003739_pt1 | contig 17183 bp, 12 predicted proteins | sample PopdelMetagenome_16_FD_206182 | JGI IMG/M metagenome (GOLD analysis project Ga0325410, IMG submission 206182) | Populus deltoides microbial communities from Bellville, Georgia, United States - Xylem-PdIQD-R3 | ecosystem: Host-associated > Plants > Phyllosphere > Stem > Wood/Secondary xylem...
CAGTCCCCATCATTTCTAATTCACCAACCTGTGTTCAGTCAAACAGGCCACGATAATGTATCATCACTTTAAACCTTCCATTCAGTTTCCCCTTTTGCTTTTATTGGTAGAAGGTGCGACGACCAGAACTGGTTCAACAGACTTATTTGTTGCTTGGTGATTTCCGGCCAGTCATTTGAGGAGAGTAACGTATGCCAGGAAAGTTTTTTTACTGGACAAAACGAGACTCTAGGATCGTCAAAAAAAATTCTAAATTGAGAACCTCATTAATGATTTGGATCAAATATTGACAGCATGTCATTTCAGGCAAGTCTTCCAGTAGTCGCCAAGTTGGGATCCTTTTCCTGTCGATTGGAATACCCGTTCTTGTATGTGCAAGTGGGATGGCTATGTCTGCATACCTTATGATGTGGCATCCTCGACGCAATGCGGTATATAACACGCAGAGGAACACCGCAACAGCAACAGTGTCACCGCAACCTACCATCCTGGTGATGGGTCTTGATGAGTCCACCATTGAATCATTTGACAAGCTGGTCCTTGGGGAAAGTAAGCGGCTGCCTGGTCCCAATGGTAGCACCTGTGCTATATGCTTATCGGAATATAACAGCAAAGAAACACTGAGAATGATACCAGAATGCAAGCACTGCTTCCATGCAGACTGCGTTGATGAATGGCTACGGATGAACGGTACCTGTCCAGTTTGCCGGAAATCACCATCCCCTGCTCATGCTACATCATCAAACATTTCACATTAAGACATTTCCGGCAGTTTTGCTCGTAGGATCCCCCGCCACCAGCACATACACACCGGCACATACACTGCTTCTTGTTTGCACATATTGGTTTTTCAACACTGTTTCTTATTTGCATAGGAGAAGTTAAATGCTTGACAAACGATTAGAGGATTGGAGCCAAAAGTTGTCTCAACACTCAAAAGAATTTCGATGACTTGAATCCATTATCCTTATACTTTACTAAACCCGCAGCCAAAAATGTAGGTGGATGGGGCTCTGGTTAATAAAACCACATTATTCTTGGTGCCCAACAGCATCTGTTATTTCTTTTTAGCTAATTTCACTAAATCTATCCTACAAGAGCGAGGTATCTGCATAAACTATATGATGTCAACGCAAAAATGTTCTTTAATTGTGTATGATTCCTGGCAGACCTTGACTGGAAAATGTCCTATCCACCATGATTTCATCCTGAACACTGTTGATTGAAGGTCTGTCCTACGTGATCAGGAATGCAAAACACAAGGTCCATCTTTAATATAGCATCACCGTCTGCATAGCTTTCGCTCTTCTCAACCACATGAGACAAATTCTCCAAGACAAGAAAATCTCATGTCGATCTAGGCTTGCTCAAAAACTCGTAGTTGCTCAATTAAAATCTAATTTTAAAATTGAGAATCTAGTTTTACTTGAGCACCACAATTCAAACTCTGTAGGAATTTCGGCATGACTCCCAACGAACCGTTCTGGCCATGCCACAAAAATAGAAATCCAACAGAACTCATTGACAGAAAGTAAAAATTAATTTGACATTTGATGATTGCTTATGAGGAATGAAAGGAGTTGAGGAATATATATTTTTACAAGGAAGTAGGTGATCGTGGATTTTGGACCGCTGATCATGGAAGGTAGAGCTAGTTGTGTTTCAATGACAAATTGATTAAGGCCCTTTTTAAGTATTATTGTGCTGTTTGACGCTGTGCTATGATGTTCACAAATATTTAAAATAGGCAAAGAATTAAATCTCTTAGCGAAATTACTGTACACATAGAAACAAATTACCATTAATTAGAACATTATAATGATTTTCCCTTCCATTATAAAACTTTGAAGTGAGGACAATGCTCAAGTTTTTTTTTTTTTTTTGTTACAATCAAGTTGACTTAAGAGCAAATTAATAATTTAATAAATAAATATATTATTTAAAAAAATAACTTACTAGTGCATTGTATGCATCAATGCAAAGGTTGTTTCCACTTTATTCAAGCAGAGCGTGCGTTGCATTATGATGACCAAACGGTGGCTTTCGAGACAATATCCGAATTGTCTTGATGGTCCTTTCATCCATGAGTGATGAGGGTGGCCATCGGACCTCCAGTTCAACTCTTTTTTTTTTTTGTCATTCTTTTCTTTTTTCTTTTAGATTTCCATACCTAGCCCTTAAAATTTTTAAATCAACTCTTCAATTTCTTTTTCCTTCATATTTCATCTTTATTTTTTTATTTTTTATTTTATTTGAATTAATTTAAATAATTAGATTTTTTTTTTAATTTCATCATCCATATTTTTTCATTTGTCAAATTTGATTTATATTTTTTTTATTGCTATTTATTTTATTTGAGATAGTTTTTAGAATCGACTTTTTTTTTACGATTTCATCATTGTTCAGGTTTTTTTTACAATTATATTTGATTATCATTATTTTGATTGCTTTTTTTTTCTTTGATGAACTTTTTAAATTAATATTTTTTTTTATTTCATCCTTTAATTTTTTTATCTTTCAGATTTGATTCGTATTTTTTTTATTTCTATTTGTTTTATTTGAGATAGTTTTTAGAATTAACTTTTTTTTTTATGATCTCATCCTCTAGTCTTTTTTACTATCATATTTGATCATCATTCTTTTGATTGCTATTTTTTGTTTACTTTGATAATTTTTTTGAATTGTTTTTTTTATTTCATCCTTCAACATTAAACTTATTGAGAATTAAACTTCTTAATTGAGTCCATGTCTAGAATTTCACAGGCTGATGGTTTGGGGGATTGACCTAGGTTTAAGAAATTTGCTCGGGTTTGCCTTTTTTCCCCCCACTTTTTTTTAAACTTATGTTTTTTCTGTTTCATCCTTCACATTTATTAATTGGATATTAGGCTCCATTATTTTTTTATTTGCTTTTTATAGGATTTTTCATTGGTTTTGAAAATGACTTGGGTTATCTTGAGTCTTTTTATTAGTTGTTCTTTTTTAAATTAACTTTTTTATAAGATTTTTTTAATTAAATTAATTTATTAAATATAAACATGAGATGCTTATTTTGTGATATTTTGTTTGATTTGCTTTTGAGGTCATAACTCTTACGGCATGTGCATCCTTTTTCGGTGTCATTGTGTAGCCTTTCGCGATAACGATGGAACCATCTTGGTGAGCTCCTTTTGATGGCTATGCGATGTCCATGGCAGAGCGACAATGAACCTTCAACGGACTCTTCTTTCCTCTCCTTCCGAGTATTATATTGACAACTCATTTTTTTATAGTTAATTATTGTCAAAATATTTTTGCTTTATTCATTATCGATATCTTCTTTATAATATTATTAAATCATACAAGTTTATTGAACTTGCTCAAGTCAAAGACTCAGGTCTTAGATCTTTCTTGCTTCTTTAAAATAATATCATTTAAATATTTTTTTTATTGTTAAATTTTTTATCTATTATTATTTTTTATTTATATTATTTAAATTAGTTGAGCTTAAGCTAATAATCTAAGTCTGAGATTTTATTTCTTTTTTAAAACACTTGCATTGCCTTAAAATCTTTTTTTAACTTCGAAAAAAAAAAATTAGATCAGAGCTTACAACGTAACATGGGGCCACCCATATGGTCTTCGACTAATTTTATTATTATGCTTTTGCGATCTATGATAGCTTATTAAAAATATCTTAATAAAATATTTTATTTATATTGAAGTGATTTATAAACTTTTTAAACTTATATGGCATGAGTTCATAACTTTTATGAAAATAATGATAATATATATGGGCACATTATTTTTATAAAATTAATGATAAAATATATTAAAATAAGGTTGCAAAAAACATGAATATCTTTGATATATGCAATTAAAGAAAACAACAGAGAAATCTACCATTGTAAATAAAAGATAAATAAAAATCAGAAGTAGTGTTTATGGTTAAAAGCAAAAAAGCTCTGCAAGAAAGCAAAACGGTTTTCTTTTAAAATAACATCTGTCTTTTGTTTCAAAACAAAACAGATACTAACCAAACACAATTAAAATCAGTTTGACGTGGCGGACGAAGGTTGGATATAGAGTGAACGGGATGCACCAAATCAACCAACCACTGTACGTTGAACAAAGCCATGAATAAAGAGATTTGTAGCGAGAATTCGTCCGGGCCTGCCAGCAGCAAACGGTTCCGGCCACCACAAGCAAGACTGAAAACTAATCAACTTGATCAACCAGCGAGGGCCCTACGGAGCATCCAAACCTCGATTCAGCTGGCGGACGGCCAACAGCAATAAGAACCCATTAAATTGACAGACGGACAAATGATGCCGGTGATAAATTATTTTCTCAAAGAGTCCCTTGAAGTTCAGGACAGTAATCAACAAACCTCAAAATTATGGTAACTCTATCATGCAGGGTTAGAATTCAACTTCGAGATTCCATAGAAATTAGAATATGCTAAAAAGCAATTACAGCATGCAATTAGAATATAAATATTCGTCATTCTTCAACATGCAAGCTCAGGAATTTAGGTAGTGGCTACAGGTAATAAATAAAACTAGTAAAATGTACGGAACTCAAAACTATACATTTGAAAGGCACGAATTCCTCAACCATGCTACCGAATCAGATGAATCATCGCAAGAAGACTCATTTCTTAGCAAGTAGTTTTTTGGGAAGCTTCTCCAATGGAGTAGATTTCAAGAGGAAAAGCCTTGCAGCACGCTCTTGTAATGTACCCCCACATTTAAGCCCACGGACCTGCAGTTCAGTCTTCAACCTTTCCATGCCAAGTACCTATTAAAGTAAAAGGTGAAGATGGCCGAAGAGAGTGTTAAGTAGTTGCAGATATTGAGCTTAATTAACTACACAAGCATTAGAATACTGACAGCAATGCAGCGCAGACATCCCATTTTATATCATAAATTCATGTTTGCAAAGTATTGAGTCTATAATTGTATTAACAATAGAGCCATTGATTGCAAAACTCTTTCGCCTATTATTTATCTAACTTTTTTTTTATGCTTTTCAATGGTTGCTGGAAGAAACAGAAATACACCTCAAGTTACATACCTCCGACTACCTCTCTAATTAAAGCAGTGACAAATCTTATTGAAAACTTCTATTAGTTGTTTGATCAGGAAAACCATCCAGATCCATAAATTCAAATTTGGAACACCCACCCTATCCCAGCAGTTGCAAGAGCCATGCGTAAACATAGGTATTCTACTAAGGCAGATAGAAAAATTGAAAGTTGACCAAGCAGCTGACCTCTATACCAACCTTCCACTATTTTGCTAACATTGCTACAAATACAATGGTGATGAATTGGGGACAAATAAAGTTCAAAGGGAAGTGAAGAGGTCACAATTCCATTCACACCCATCCTATCATGGGACAACGGGTTTCTGGACTGATGTCAGAGACTCCCGACATAGCATTGCTGCAATATCCACTACATTTGTCTACTCAACTACACTCAATAAAGCTTCATTCCCTATTGATACTGAATGTATGAATCCTTCTCCATCCAAGAACATTTAAGATCACATCTTTATGTATTGCCTCTTAACCACATAATGTTTTTTTTATAGGTCAAAACTTTGTTATAAAGAAGGGGGAATGTATAATATAGCAATTAGACAAGTAAATCAAATCAATGTGACAACCAGGAAAAGCTCACTACACATATAAAGGAAGAAACATCGGACTTCACAAACATACCTCCAACTCTGATGCTGAATTGAATTCATCAAAATTTAGTGGCTTCTCCGAATCACCATTGCCTACATTAACTATCTCATTAGACACAGGTTTTGATTTAGAGAAACCATTGGGTTCAGCAATAACTGGTCTGCTTTCAATAATTCCCCCCTTTCCAGAATCTGAAGCATTTGGACATTGAGAATTAGGTCCAACATTCTCCTGCTTTTCAGCCTCAAGAGCTTCAGTTTCAAAAACCTCTTCAGTCTTCGCTACTGTTTCCTCAAGAATCTGTGCTTCAACCACTTCATCCTCTTTTTTCAGAGCAATTTCTCCACAGTGATTAGATATCAAGCTTTGTTCTGCAGAAGCCTCCTTTTCTTCTTCAGAGCCACTGGCACAAGAAGTACCACCAGAACATTCACCATCTTGATTTCCAGTAACTGAATCTTGACTCCCCTCCGCTTTGTTATTTGAATCTGAATGATTCCCGTTATTTAAAACAACAGATTTCTCATTTTCCTCGTCACTGTCATCATCACTACTATCTTCATCCATTCCTTCACTTTCACCCAATTTTCTCTTCCCCGTCCTTGCAACAACAAAAAATTTCAATCATAAGAAATTCAAAGCACACATCACATGAAAGAGAGGAAAGATACAGAATATGACTAGGAAAATCATGTAAAATAGTGTAAGAAAGTCAAGACAATCTCAAGAAAACATGTTTCATTTTCATTCTGATGCACCGAAACAACACTAGCCATACACATCTATGCACTTTTCACAACTCACTCCTTTCCTCCCGAGCATCTCAATAACATAAACATTGAGATTACTAAATCGTAATCCTGAACCCTCCCCGGAATCTTCAAACTTGTGGAAAATATCCAATTTCGTGAGCACATAAAATATACAAATTTTAAACTCCCTGATCTCTTTAATATTCATTTTCATACACCCCGATAAGTCTTTAAAACAACTACAGTTTCCCTTTTCAAAACTAAACTATTCATAATCCAACAAAAAAAAAATAGAAAAAGAAAAATCAAAGCCAATTAAATCAAGAAATTACATTGATAAACACAAACAAGAACACTCACCAAATCTTTAATTTCTTGGCTTCCATACCTTCCACAACTCCCTTCCCCTTCCTCTTCCTAAACCCATTCCCCTTCCCATTCCCAAACACCTCTTTCATAGCCTCCTCAACTACTGCAGCACATTTCGCTGACTCCTCTCTATACCTAGCCACGTACTTCTCCGCCTCACCATCTCCAGCCCCCTTTTTCCCTTTCTTCGCCTTCTTCTTAATAAACTCCTCCGCCATCTTCTCCAACCTCCTATCCTCTTCCTCCGCTTTCCACTCCTCCAACTTCTTCTCCGCATTCACGTGCCTCAGTCTCCTTCCACTCATATCCCGACACGCGTCAAAATTATTCGTCTTCTTTTGACCAGCTTTTGTGGCGGCCCCGCGAAGGAGAGACCCGAACCCGCCTTTGCCACCGAGGAGACGGAGGAGGAGGTAGACCGTGGATTCGGGGATTGTGATGATAGAGTCGTCGTTTAATTGGACTCCTCTGCATATCAAGCGTTGATAATGAATGGGGATTTTAGTGATTTCGAAGATTTTTTGCTTGATTGATTGGGTTGTACATGAGTCTGGGGTTTCGAAATTTAGGATTGTTGTTTTTCCGTCTAGAAGCTTCGCGAAGATCTGGAAGGACATAGGATCGCTGTGATCTTCCATGGCTGCTGGTTTTGGAGAAGGAAGATACATGATGGGCATGAAGTTAATCAAAATTATTATGGATAAAGCGGATTTGTGGTTTAAATACAAAGGAAAGGCCCTGGTTGTTTTGCCTGGTCGTGTCGGTTTTGGTGAGTGGGCTTTTATGTTTTGGGGTTGGTACTTGGGCTTACAGTTTCAATTAAAATATAAAATTTCTTTACTATTTAGATCTTTTTATTTATTTTAAATAACTCGTAAAACAATAATTAATAAAATATTACTAGTTTTTTTTATAAATATTATAAAAAAATTCATTTAAAAAAATTATATCTGAATCTATATATATAAAAAAATTTATATTTTTAATTATTTTTTTGTTTCTCTTTTGTTTATATATTTATTCCTTTTATTTATTTAGAAAGTATTTTAGTTATTACACTAGTATCGTAAAATATTTCTGTTGCATATATAAAAATTTTATATTTTTTAACAATTTAGAATTTAATTTTATTTTTTAATATTTATTGACATAATTTAACATTTTTGTAACTAATGCTCATAAAAGTATGAATAATCACAAAATTGAGATTTAAGGATTGACATCACTGTAAATGAAAATCTAGAGGTCCCATCTAGTATAAAATTAAAAGTAGAGGGGCTGAAGGAAGCTTTAAACCATGACTAATTTGTTATGGGATTTTTTCTCAGCTCACTATTAATTAATTTATTTATAACACATAACATGAGTTCTCAATAAAATTTCAATTGATAACTTTTTAGTACGTGGTTTAATGATAAAATATTAGAATTAAAAAGTTTGTTTTTTTCATAGTCTCAGATTCAAGTCATGTGGTTACTAATATGATGGTTACTGGAAGCTTATATAATTGTTAATTTAAGGGCCCGTGAGATTAGTTGAGTTGCGCGTAAGTTAGCTTGGACATCCACACTAATATATATATATAAACTTCAATTGTTACCTTAAATCCATACTTATATCATAACAGTGCTGCCTCTTATCAATAAATAAAAAAATACACCATATTAATAGATAATTAATCACAAAGATTTAAAAGCAACCTATTAATAATTTAATTAAATATAAACAAGTTTATTCGCAATCCATATTATTTTATTCGCAATTCCATTTTTTTAAAAGCACCAATGGAATTATAAAAAATTAAGCTGCAAAACCAGAAAACTTGGCAACACAGTGTTTTGTTATATTTCATGAAGGCAACGAATTTACTCATACCAAAGCTTGAATCATTTCCAAGGAGTGTTGTTATGTTTATTTACTTACCGCAAAATGTTGTTATTATCATACATATATTAAAAGAAAACCTTTTCCATGGTAGAAATGATATAATTAAGATTTTTCTCCATTTTTTACTGTAACGGTAATATAACGGTGACAAATTTATAAATTTTTAGTATTATTTTGAAAAAAACTTCTTTGATTTTTTTTTATATATTTATTTTATCACTATTTTTTTTTATCTTTATGTTTTTGTAAATTGTTTTTCTTTTTTCTTCTTTACATTTGTTTATGGAAAAAATATTACTTTTATTCCTCACACTTGGAATATTTATCACTTTACATCCGGTCTATTTATACTATTTTTTTTATTTTTATTTTTTTGTAAAAAAATTTATTTACATTTTAAAAAAAAGATTATACAAAACTAAAAGTAAATGATATTTTACTGTAGTAATTACAATATTATTCTATTTTTTATTATATTAAAAATTAATTTGAGATTCCACATATTTTTATTAACGTATATAATTTTTATTTTATTATATATAAATATTAACTTTTTAATTTATAATTATATTTTTTAATCGATATCCAAAAACTCTTTGATAACAATTGCATGTTCATTATTTTGCCTTAAAAAATAAATTATTCAACTTGCAATGCGAGTTGCAAGAAGCATTAACATTTTTTTCAACAAATTTACTATGATTTAAAAATAGCAACATTCAAGTTTTCTGCAGCGTTTTTCAATACCCATTTAGACAATAACAAATTTAATTACAATGAATTTTCCATCTCACAACACTGCGTTTAGTGATTAAATGAAAGACAAAGCAGACGAACCACCCTGATTTTGTTTTCCAAGACATTGAATATGTCTTAGAAAATCAAAGGAAATATATTATCACCTACCATCAGTAATTTTGTGGAAATGGATGCGTAATCTGTTTAGCGGCACAAAATTATCACAAGTAATGCATGTAGTGCATCTGCCCTTTAAAACTCTACCAAAGAAGTTGTTTGTCCTAGGCCGTCAAGGAAGCAAGAAGTCACGAGTCTGTCATGGCCTCTAGAGAACCTGGGCTGAACAAAACATCAATCCCACAAGCTCGCTAGCATCTATATATAACTCACATACTGGCAGCTAGCATGAATCATAACCAGCCTTGTGATTGAAGAGACTGAACCACTTCATTTGTTTCTGAGCTAGGTATGTTGAAAGCAGCAGCAATGAGCACTCATCTATTTGCATTGCTAGCAGTAATTCTTCTGTTACTTCCAAGACCAACCATGCCTTCTCCTGATGATAAGGTTTCCTGCGCGACAATTGTGTCGAAGTTAACCTCATGCATCAATTATATCAGTGACAAATCAAAAGAACCGTCAAATTCTTGCTGTGCTGGGGTCAAGGAAATTAGTGGTTTTGTTAAAAGCAAATCAGATAGGAAGGATGCATGCGAGTGTCTTAAGAACACACTAAGCAAGATTAAATACGATCCCTCTCGCATCCCTGCACTTCCCAAGAATTGTGGGGTGTCCCTTATTCTTCCTCCTATTTCCAGCAGCACTGACTGCTCCACGTATGAATCGTTCTATCTCTTAGTCAATTCTTTCCTCCGTATCACGTACGTACTCATCATCAGAGCATGAAATATAGTATACTGATCAGTTTTCTTCTTCTTTTTTCTGTGCAGTGCGTTTGGCTATTAATGCAGCAGGCTATATATGCTGAACTGGTGGAGCAAATCATGTTGCGGCAAGAATTCTAGTACGTTATGTAAAAGAAAGGAGAATAAAACACTGCAGCACTATAAAAGAAGTTGATGCCATTTTCTCTTTGTTGCTAATTAATGTCAGTTTCATACTTGTATCCAATAATAATTGATAAGATCATCCACAGTGTTATTTATAATGGTATATACTTGCACCTTTTCTGTTTCAAGGCAGTAGTTTTACTCCCAAAATATACAGGCCGAAGCTGTGGTGCATCTAATATAAAAGCATTTGGGTAACATTTTGAATCCATGACTTTGTCGACTTAGTGCAGCCCATCCGTATATGAATCATACCACGAATTTCCTTCTCAAAATAAGGAAACAGAGAATACGCACATTGAATTTGTCTTGTCCCCTGTGATCATTGACAAGAAAATGAGCCTTTTTGTCTGAAAATGTAACGTGCTTGTTCAGCACATCCTTTTTTACCAGGTAGAAATTGTTGCACAAATGAGTATAGTATATATAGTCTAAATGACAGTTTACCTAAAAGAAATGGATTCTTATGATTACTTTTTCGGGTGGATTCGTTCTATACAACGTTTTCCGGCCATCATTGATGTTTTTGGCAGCACTCATGCTCTATAAAAGACGACGTAAAAAATCTCTATTAATCTATACACCCCTGTATGCATTTTCAAGCCTGTCAGCGTCAGGACAAAATCTTGATTGCAGTTAAAATCAACGAACAATAGAAGCTTGCTTAAATCAACACTATTATTATATACATAGTGTGTGTGTGTGTGTGTGTGTATAACCGAGATCTAGCTTGCTGATATGAGGCAAAACTATGATAGAATCACTTGAATATTTTGTTACTTTTGATGTTGAGCAAAAAAATCAGGCTCCGTTGGCTTCTGAGGCAGCAATGACAGTCTCTGTGGCAATCTAGTGGCATGTGTGCCATTCCGCCGCAGATTTCTTAATGCGTTGGCAGCAAACTGTGATGCATAAATGGCAACACCTAGGCTTGGCGATGTACTGGCCTCGTTTGCCAAAGAATCTTGCAGTTTTTCTTCTGCTTGACGTAAGCTTTTAGCCTGCTTCCTCCTACAGTGACGGCGCCATGCTGCCTGTATGAAGCACGCTGCCCATGTCTTCCACTGCACTGAGAAGAACCTGAAAACAAGATGAGCTCACGAATATGAGTGGTGACTTTAGCACAAAGGCCAGATAAAAAGTTTCAATAGTCTGTATAACTTGTAAGGAAAGTAGAAATCTATCGTCCCAGTTGCATAAATCTGAGAGTATATGCTTATATCAGGCCCTGAATGATAGAAGGAAAAATATTCCATCGCTAGCCTCTCTCTGTTTCTACAGGAAAAGAAAGGAGAAACAATCCTTGAAACTTGCCTGAATGTGTGCTGGATATCCTTGTGATGTAATTGGCGAAACTGGGAAGCTACAGACTTCAAGTCATCAGCATCTAGAGCAAAGGCCTCAACCTCTGACAGAGCTTGTACCGTTCTAGTTGAGATAGGGAGGTTGGAGGAGGATTGGGGATCCAGGGCCCATGTAAGTAACCCTTCTCCACAGAAATCACCAGCCTTGAGAGAGACAGCATTGAAAAAACCAGTTCTTCCACCATTGGTGGTCACACTTACTAGATTACCTCGCATAATAAATAGCATCTCATCGACTGGGTCCCCTTCTCGAACAATGTAGCTATCCTTAGTGTAAAGAGCTGCCTTGAGACGGTCACATACCGCATCTAATATTTTCTCATCCATTTTTTCAAATATTGGCACCTAAAGAGTTGTTAAACATTCCAGATATCGTTATTTCTCAAAGCAAAAAGGCAAGTACAACATATTTTAGCCCATGTTGACCGAATCCAATAATGCTAGAAATTAGAACAGAAAGAAAGACAAAGAAAAGTACTCACTTTCTTGATCAGGTCCAAGCAAAGATGGCGGTTTATGTCCCTCCTGAGATCTTTAGGAAGATTATGAATTAGACCCCGCTCTTCCACACCTCTAGTTTCTTGCCATTTGTACTGTTCATACCGCCTAATTCGTTCCCTCAGGTTAGCAGGGAGCATTCGTTGAGACATCCACTGATCTGTGTCTCTCCTCTTCACCCGCATTTCCTCTACTCTAACAGTTGTGGATTCAAGATATTTCTGTGACGACCGGGATGCACAATTGTTTAGTGCTTTAAATCATCAAATAACGGCCTCAAAAGAGCAGTTGCGAGGTCAAGATAAAATATTACATATGAGCAGGGAGAGCAAAGAAAAGCAGGGGTAAACATTTTGTGCTTTTTTCAAGGTATGGTATTTATCAGGCTTAAATGGACAGCAGAATCACTGAAGGACAGCTCTGAGATGTTCAGATTCCAGAATCACAATATTCCATTGTATGGGCCATTTTTTAACCATTATTTCACACTGCAAGGCCATGTAAAGGAATTACCTGCATATTTCCAATAAGGAGTGCAAACAAAACCAATCCAGCGATGGATATGAAGATGGCAAAGAGAATCTCCCCAATGAAAGTGCTTGTTTTAAGGTTTTGGCCAAGAGAGCTGTAAGAAGAAAATATGCAAGATGGATTAGAACCAAAGCTTAATGTAAAAGGAGAAGCAAGCTTATTTGACTAGAATAAGGATGTAAATAATTTCAATTTTTTAATCATATTTTTCTCTCTTTGTTTTATTTAAAGCCATAGACCATGTTTCCATTCAATTCAAATAAAGACACGGCCTGGTGCAGGCTGTCCAATTCCAACCCTGATTGCAGGTGCTTAAAATAGGCGATTTTAACATGTCTCCTTTTATCTATCATTCAGAAATAGAAGGTATAATTCCACAGATTGCCAACTGATATTCAATATTTCAAATAGGCAATCTTTTACTAATATCAAACAGCTACCTCGAATTCTTAAATTTACAGATGTAATTTGGAAACACTCTGAAGTGAAACATTCAGCTTTTAAAAATGAATCAATGCAGGATGCAATTTCAAATAATACAAATGAGAACATGTTGACTGATTAAGGACTGAAATAGAAAACAATATATCCACAAACCTGAGATTACGCAAACCCCACCAAAAGCAGTAGAAGAATTTCCGTGGAAAATAAGTAGATTCCACCACTCCAGAATCAAGAGCATCAATAAATATACCAAAATTGAAGACCGTTGAGTTATGAACTTGATCAGGTTGGATAAAAGGGCATGATTCAGTCAGGAATGTGTAGTTTTCTGTACGATGATCTCCACAATACCGATACTTAGTATCACACCTTGCATGGTGCTTACACACCTCATGCCAGCAAGTATCTTGTCGTTCGATTGAGAACAAGTACCAGAAGGCTCCAATTACCTGACACGTCACGTATTTTTTTATGAAAAATCCACTATAATACACCAGAAGAATGATAAAGATTGTAAAGACCAGATTCAACTTACATGACTGGCCAGCATGTAGAGAAAGAGGTTGAAAACAGCTCCCGCCCATGCTGTTTCAGTAAGTATGCCAGAAGTTCTATTTATTTCTTTGAAGAGTGGATAGATTCGAATAAACCTTGGTATGTATTGGGAGAAAATTACAAACTCAAATAAGTTCTTTGCAGCCAGTGAAACCGGGCCATCCACTCGTGGAAGGATGATTAAAACTACTACCTGAGCAGAACAATCATAATGTCAAATTGCTATAGCTTACACCAGTTGAGCAGTGAATGATTTTTCGCAAGAAAGAAAGAATCATCTATACGAGTTCCACATTTTTTTTCTTTCCATATTTAGTCGTATAGATATATGCATTAAGATTTCAAATGTGAGTTGAGAACCAGTTTTGCCAGTGATAATAATCAAGAATTGTGATGTAGCAAGTTTAATCAAAATCTATCTATATGCCATGATAAAATGCGAGGACGGGTGCACTGAGATGACAAAAATCGTATAATTGAACGATTTAAGTATCAGGAAGAGAATCAATGTCAAGCATCCTCTCCCCTAACAGGTATAAGTTGCAGGTTGGGTTACATCTATTCATGAATTCTCTTCATTCCTGCGACTATATTAAGGGCATAGCCAACAATGGTTCTTAATGCTAATTAACAAAAGGAAAGCATACCTGAGGAAGCGGAAGAATTGCAAGAATATCAATGATAAAGTAGGAGGTCACGTATTTTTTGGCTATAGCTTTAGGATCCTCAACCAACTCACCCCTTCCGAATACGCGAGAAGAAGGGGCTATAAACCCAGTGCGGAATTGGAAGACTATGCGAAGTATGTATAAGATATCAATGAGTGTACGAAGAATGCAAGCAGCAGCTTGCATCTTACGGTCCACATCAAGGCATTTATCTTTTTCAGTGCTCTTAACCCACGGAATGTAAAAGAATAAGGGGTCTATAGCCACTGCAAGCACGCAAACAAGCATAAAAAATTTGTTCCATTTCTGGAGAAATGGACCTTGCGGATCAAGAATCTTCCTTTTAGGTCCTGGTTCTTTCGTTGGCTGAGCACCCTTAGAGTAGAATCGCAATGGTTTCTTTAGGCTTCTAATCCTCTCTGAACCCATCTCCCATCCTCTTCGGACATTATCCCAAACTGAATAGAAAATTGGTTTGGCTTTTCTTGCGTAAAATCCATATTCATTGGAGTATTGGTGCTCTGAACTGAAGGATTTCTCTGAGCTCCAGTCCTGAAACCTGCATAAGAAAGTAAGAGTTGAAAGCGCAAAAAAGACATGCTAAGTTCAGCCAAGCAAACCGTCGAGGAGATGATAGACTCAACCCTGTATAACTAATCTCTTCTCAAAACAACCCAACACATTAATTAAACTACACAAGGGGTTCCAAAGAAAAAAGCTAAGAGTCCTACAATTTACGCACTGGAGTCTGGAAGAATGGCAGTGATTTCAGCCACCCTGAATATTCAATGCGAAAGTTGCATTATGTTCAACATGTGGCAACATAACCACAACCCAGTAATAAAAATATTCTTCTAAAACAACTCTATATCATGAACTAATTATGGGCCAAAAACCCTATAATTCACACACTGAGAGTGATTCCAACCACCCAATATGGCCAACATGAATGAACACAAATCTATCAGGATGGTTTATAACTAATTAAAGTGTCAAGTCATTTGATCAAATATTCAAAAAAACACTACTCCATGTCTCCATCATCAACAGAATTCAATTTTCTTTTACTTTTTGGTCTCATACCATCAATGATGCTAAAATTCATATGTATGAAAAATAATAATGATAATATGTGGTGTCTAGGATTACGATTTCACGTGACAAACCTGACAAATTTATTTCCATTGAGATTCATAACTTGACCAGTTATAATTGGCTTCCTCTGACTGTCAAAACAAGAAACAAAGACAACTGAGTATTTCCTTCGTTTATTGGGTTGGTCTGCTCTTTATGAATAAAAGAGAGTTCATGGTTTTGGTTCGTTAGAAATTTCGTACTGAGAGGAGAAGAAAGTTCGTTGAGAGAGACGCCAGTGGCAGTTACTGCCTGCGCTTTCTGAGAAAGAGAAGAGAGGGAAAAATTAAAAATGACAAGAGATGCCAAAGAAAGGAAGAAATGGTCTTCCCTTGCCAAACGCTCAAAAGTCAAGTCAAGCCCAAGGATGACCTAGGAAATTGTTTTAGAAAGGAAACTTCAAAGCCCGTGGGCCGCCTATTACTAATTACCGTCAGTTATAAATTTATAAGTTGCGGCAAGTAGTTTTTTCTTTTCTTTTCATATTTGTTTTTCAAATTATTGCAGTTAAAAATTTAAATCCAGTGCTGTCTTTGTTAAGGAAAAAAAACAGTTCCTAGTTTTCTTTCTTTTTTTGGGGAAAATTCAGTTGTTTCTATACTTTTTCTGTAATCTCTCAGAAATTGTATTTACACTATTTACCGAACAGATAAGATTCGATTTCAGGCTCTTGCGCTCTCTCTCTTGCTTCTGCGGGGATGGGGTATGTGTGAGATGAAGTAAACACCAAGGTGTTGTTATCCTTAATTTTTAATTATTGTAGAATCTCGAAGAGATAATTCTCATTTCTACATCAATTTCTTTGAACACTCCAGTTCTGGGCAGGTGCTTGTATTTTTTGGGTCCAGGCACTTTCCTTCTTCTATATTATACAAAAATTCAAAAGAACGGTCTAGCCACAATCTCGGATACCTACAAAGATAGATTTTAGAGATAAGCACGTGGTATATCCCATCAACTTCAAAGATGAAAACAGGCAATCATGAACTCCACTAGCAACAGGCAATCAAAATATAGTTGGGTTTTCTTAACCTCTACAAGACTACAACCATCTGAGAAGGTCAACCAGGAATCATATTTTTTTAGGAATAGCTTTCCGAAGGGAATAAATAAAACAAATACGGAGGAAAATAAAGATATTGGCAGGGGTTAAATTATTCCTGAAGGGGACATATGGTGCGGTCCTTCTCTGATAAATAAAACAAATAGCTTTCCGTCTCCTGTGTTTTTTTATTTTATTTTGTCACATGCAGATTCTTTATTCATTGTTGTAATCATGCGTGGACTAGAGAAGGGCATATCCGTGTTAAAGAAAAAAAAATGTCAGGCATATACATTTAGCCGATACCAACTCATTCCAAATTGATGGCCAGTTGAACGTTTTTCTGCTTTTTGAAGGAAACCCCTCCAGCTAGATTCAAATTATTAAAATCATCAAGGCATCTCCTCGAGGCATAAAGTAAGGATGTCGAGAGAACGAAAATTAGTCGGACATTT
>Ga0325410_1003740_pt1 | contig 17182 bp, 11 predicted proteins | sample PopdelMetagenome_16_FD_206182 | JGI IMG/M metagenome (GOLD analysis project Ga0325410, IMG submission 206182) | Populus deltoides microbial communities from Bellville, Georgia, United States - Xylem-PdIQD-R3 | ecosystem: Host-associated > Plants > Phyllosphere > Stem > Wood/Secondary xylem...
TTCTTCACAGTTAAGAAAGTTATTGTTAAAAATTCTAGCCATCTACAGAGGGTTCAATTTTATCATTTAATTGTTTGCAAATATTTTAATTTAATAATAACAATATTTTAAACTATAATGTATATAATCAGTGTATTATGCTAATAAATGTAAATCTTTACATGATGACTTTAATTAACTTTATCAAAGTTGTTCATAGTGTATGGTATGAGAAAAATGGTATTAGGTTTAACGCTAATGCAAAATGATTTATTTAAAATGTTAATGCAATTAACACCCAACTTTCACGAACCTATTTATAATTTAAATTGTTTTGTGATTTTTACTAAATCCATGCTATATCAGTACTCTTGTTGAATTCAAACACACACATATGTATATGCAATCAAATTAATTATCTTATATACTCAATGCATATTCATTAATTTAAGATTCTTAACAATACTTAATTTTTAAAAAATAAATGATACTACTAGTGATATCACATAGTTTGATTTTTTTAGGAAGAATTTAATTGAAAAATAATAAGAGTATAGATGAAACATAATTTAATTTGGGTATTAAAATAAGTTCATAAACAACTCAAAATGTCTTGAAATGGATTAATCCAATGTTAGAGGTATTTTTTGTTTTTTATTTTTTATTTTAAAAAATATGGAATACGCATATTAAATAAATGTTCATAATACAATTTTCATTTGATCAAAATAAAAATAATTTACAATAAATATATTACACAAAATTCTCATTCAGTTTATTTAAGAAAAAATATCTTTAATTTCTCTCTTTCATTTATTTATTTATTTAGTGAACATCAAAGATCTATTTTTATTCTGTAAAAAAATCCACATTAATTGCCCGAGTGAAAAGTAAAGCATTTAAGTGGCATTGGAAAAACTAAGAGTAGAATATTAGTTTGAGATGATCATATATAAAATCATGATGCCATTTTATAAAATAAAATAGATAGATATTTGCATTTAAAAGTAATATTAATACTTTTTAGCTAATGCTAATGCAATTACTGTCATTAACTTTAAGAATTAAGAATAAAAAAAGTGAGGTTTTACTATTTATTCACTGCTAACTCAAAAAAACACTGTCGTTTTATGCCCAAAGTCAATAAATAAAATGAAAAGGAATGTTCAATTTGTTTACCTTTCCATTTTTGGTCTGGCATGCCAAGGAACAGAGAGAAGAGGGGGCGGGGAGAGGGAAGGAAAACGGAGGAGAGAGTGTGAGGATTTTTACAGTCGGACTTGAAGGATTCTGAGCTTGAAAAATCCAGATCTAAAACGTTAAATAAAAGCTTTATTTTGACTTGTCGTTTTCAAAGCTCGAGCTAATAAAGCAGCAACCACAACTATACCTTATCTTGAGAGTGTTCCAATTATTTCGAGCACATATGTTGCTATTGGATAAAGAGACTGAAGACGTCATTAATTCTTCCTCTTGTAGCCAAGAAAGATAAAGAAACTAGCACTCTCCATCCTTAATCAGCCTACTTTTTAAAGTAATTTACAGTAAAGATGCTGAAGATTTATGAAGCTACTCAAGAATCCCTTCATTCCTAGAACTAGATTTGAGAAGTTTAAGTATATAACTATCTAAAAGGCCAAACAATCCTTCAAAGATCTCACGACAAAGCTTTATTCCCAAGAAAGCAACATGGCTCATTTGAGGGAGGAATTGGCCAAGGTTGAAGAGGACCAGAGCTAATATGACTCTTAAAGATGCTGAAGCTAGGAGTAAAGTAGAAAGGTCCCTCTTCCTTCAAGAATCAGCAAACACAAATTTGACTTCATTTACAAACAAAAGGCTGGTGAGGAAAAAAAGCCTTAAAAGATCTCTAAACTGTCACTCTACTTGGGAGAATATATTAGAAACTATGATAGAGAACAATCTCCCCTAAATTTTAATTTGTATAAACAATTTACTCTTACTTTCATGTTCTTATCAGCAAATTTATGTAAGACATTTCCAATTTAAAACAAAGTTTTCTTTATGAAATTCAATTTTTATCAGCTTAGTTGTTCTTTAATTATGTCAAAAAATACTATTCATAATTAACTAGTGTTATTTTATTAAATTCTTGTTGTAATTAGAAAAAAAAAAATAGTTGTAAGATGAGAAATAGCCTATTTAATAGGCTCAAAATCCAAACAATATAAATCTGAATCAATTTATACCTGAGAACTTTAAAGTAACTCATATTTAGTTTAGAAGCATCACTTTCTACTATGTTCTTCATACAAGGGTAGTTTTTCTTTGAATATCAATCATTGATCAATCAAAAGTGTAACTCCCCATCTTGAATTTTCAATTGATAAACATCTCATTTTTAAACTTTGATAATTATGAATGGACCTCCTAATTTGGGAATTGCTTGTCAAATCTTGAACTTTTTATAGACAATAGGTAGTATGGCCTTCCACACCATATCACATATAATTTGTTTTATAGTACATGTTTGTTATATGTTATTTTAACTTTGTTTCTTATGTGCTCGTAAGTGATCCAATACGTTGAGTCTCACCTCATCCAAACTCTCCAAATCTCCTAATATAATAGAATAATTATTTATAATGTCTATATGATATTATTTGTTTAAGTGACTTAACTGTAAGTTATATGAAGTCTTATATGCCTACAATAGTTCTAACAATGCATCATATAAAGCCATACAATATTTTTAACATATTTCTATATGATAAGAATAAAAGTTTTACTAGTCGATTTTGTTTATTTATTGGCATAGGAATAATAAGGAGTAGAATGAATTATTTGAATCCACACTCTTATATTAATTGCTTTAAATCCTCTCTCGTGAATATTAATCGTTGGTCAGTAGTTATGGTTTTTGAGAGTTCAAATCTATATATGATATGTTCTTTAATGAATTTGATCAAAGTTTCTTAATTGATTAAGAATAACTTTAACCTACTTGATGAAGTAATTTGTAAGTATAAGGATATAGTTTATCATAAATTTATGAAGTCCACACATATTTTCCACTTGTCGTTGTTTTTCTTGACCATTACCATATTTGTAAGCCAGGCAGGGTATATCATTTCCCTGATAAAGATACCAGCTAAAAGCTTATCCACTTCTTGTATTTATTGGTTTCTGTCTCTTACCTCTAAAATTCTACTTCTTCTAGTGGACTGGATAAACAATTAGGTCAACCTTAAATTGATGAATGAGTATTTCATGATTGATTCCTAGCATGTTAAAGATGCCTATTTTAAAATTGGGTATTTGGATATAGAAGAGCTTCGTTAGTGATTGCTATTGTATTAGTGTTAGAGTGTAATCCAATCGCGTGACTGCTTCTTAATTTTTTTTCTAAAAGAACATCCCTTAATTCTTTAACAACTTTGATTCTCATCTCCAACTTTTTTTTTCAAAGACCGTTGTTAGTCCAATGTTAGGACCTTTTTTCCCTTCAAGTAGATAAAGACATATTGCTTTGGGATCATTTTATTTTCTCTTATTGTGGCCACTTCTTTCTAGGTAGGGAATTTTAGTGCTAAGTACTGGTGTTGATTGCAACAATGATTTGATATTTGAGAGGTAAGTTAAGGCCATGTCAATGACCATAAAGGTTTGCTTGAAATAGATACATTTATGGGGAGTGCCACTAGTAACTGGGATTTCTAAGATGCCTTTCACTGGCACACTCGAGCCTTCTACCAAAATAAAAGGAGTCTTCACTAGAGCCATTCTTGAAGGAGGTATCCCCATCTATGCCATTACTTCTCTAAAATAGATATTAACCACAATTCCATCATCTACCAAATCTCAATAAACTCAATGGTTAGAGAGAATTTTGAAGATGAACAAGGCATCCTCATGTGAAAAGGTTATTCCCTCTTTATCTTCTAGAGTGGAGACAATGGGCTCGTGGCATAGCATCTGAAGATGAACAGTTGTAAGAACCTACTTTCTATACTTTCTTTTCCTCATGCTGGAATCATCCCATGTTGTGGTGCCATCCAAGATCACACTGATTTCGAGTAGTTCCTATATATATTGGTAAGGCTCGTCCCTACTTTTCCCTGGATAGGAATCCCCTTTTCACAAACTAAAGGAGATAGCCTTTAACTATCAACCTTTTAATTTCTTTTTTCAAAATGTAACACTCTTCTATGTCATGTTCTTTGTCCCTATGAAATAGATAATACTTCTTAAAAGTGCAGGTACTGATTGGTGATCTCATTTTGTAGAAGGTATTGAACAAATTATTTACCCTTAATGGCAGTAAAGACCTCTGTAAGGGTGATATTTAATGGAGTAATGCACATTTCAGGATAGGTCATGCATTCATTGACTGGCCTTCTCTAACTTTCTATAAGGTTATTGTCCCTCCTTGGAGAGTGATCTCATTTGAGAGACTTCTCTAATAGACTTTCTTTAGAGAAATGAAAAGGCTCATAGCACAACACACTTGCCTCTTTTACGCGTATATGGTTATCTATAACTTGCTTCTTTTTGAACAAGCTTCTGTTTTGTAGAGCATACCACTCTTTCTATAAATCTCTCATTTTACTCCATTTATCAAAGTCTTAGAAGCCACTAGCTCGATTAATTCCTCGACCTTGAGCATTTCCTCACTAAACCTCTTCAAATATACTCGTTTGGACTCATCATCTACCTGAGTAACCTCAAAGAGTTATATGGAGCTTTTTAAAGCTGAGATAGTTGTGCTGAATCGTGCAACCAACTTGATAAAAAGGTCACCAAAGCTTGAAATGGAGTTTTACTCCAAATTATTATACCATGTGTTTACTGATGGTTGACATCATTATCCTTGATGACAAATTCCAGGTTGTTTCGTACATTTTGTACATGTTCTGTTGGGTCAGCAAGATTGTCATGGTTGTTTAAGGTCATCTTGGTTGTTATATAAACTTTAGGAATACGAGTACACAACATTTGTCTTAACAAGGGGGAATCTTGAATCTGATAAGAGGTGTCTACATCGTCATGCATGACTAGATGACGTTGAGCTGCATGATCGATGTCTAGCCTCCCCTACAGGTTGCTTCCTACTCCCATATCTATATTGTTCTGGGCAGCTTGAGATTTTTAGCATGGAATGATGGGATCGATGACTAGCCACCATACCATGATGACCAGATGGCATCAAGAATACTTGTTATGTTCAGGAGCATTGTGACGACGTGAATGCCCTCTAAAAGGGTTTGATGACCATACCTGCTACTATGGAGTTGTAAAAAAGGGTGCTGCCACGGGTTCTAAGACTTGTTGTGGTGTTATAAAGGAGGGTACAACCTAGGTGAGGAGTTGCTCTTGGTTGACGAGCTATTCGAAGTTTGGTTAGGAAAAAATGTTTGTCATGGTAGGGAGGTCTTTCATGCATCCTATTATATGAATTTCTTGATTATCTTCCATTAAAGGTAATTAGAGATGTCAAAACCAGTTCTGAAAAAATAGTTTATGGCTTTTTAATCAGTTTCTCACAGACGACGTCAATTGATGATATTCTAAAATCTAATATGCTTAGGATTAAGGTTTTTAAGTTTTTGAATAGTGGGAAATCACATGTTTATATCAATATTTCATTCTTTAAAGCTCATCAAGCAGATAATTGGTGGTAGTAAACCTAACACCTGCAAAACAATCCATTTTGATAAAGTTTAGCCTTAGATGATAAAATTAGTGACTTTTAGGTAAGTTGTTATAATAAATGAGAGAATGAGCTTTAAATTCCAAGGACAAGAATGTTTGTTCTTGTTTTTATACGATAAATGCTCTAAGAATTAAAGTATATATACTTAGAGAATAAAAATTATAAACTCTTTACCTGGGTGGTTCAAGGGTATTTATAACCCCTGAACCTTGTCATGTTACTATATTGGAGAGGTTAGAGAATCATTTCCTCCTGATAGCCTTAATGAGAGATAAATATGCATTGCATAACATTAAATAAGGGACAAATATCTCTTACACCATATTATTAAGGGATAAATATCTTTCACATAATATTTATAGCGATGATTTATGATAGACCCTTAGAAGACTTTTATACACCTAGAGGTGTAGAGAGATGAATATTTTTTATATTAATATTTTATGTTAGAATTTATAAGAATAAACAAACGAAGCCTCATGGTCCAACATGGGGCCAATAATGGTCATCAGACCTATATCCACTTAGACTCGACATGATACCAAGCCCAAGGGTGATGAGTCTGATAGTTTGTTAGACTCATGTTTACTTGTATTAAGCTTGTAGTTGAACCCAAAGATATCGGGTCTGACAACTTGCCAGACCAATATCTTCTTGAACTGGTGTGTAGCTAAACCTAAAAATGTTAGGTATAACAGCTTGTTAGATCTATATGTGTTTGATCTCAGCGCATAGTTGAACTCAAGGATTTTAAGTCTGACAGCTCACCAAACCCATGTCAACTTGAGCTCAACGCGTAATTGAATCCCAAGAATGTTGGGATAGTTTAATTTGTCAACATTTAGTTGAATCCTAGGCCTAGAAGCAAGCGAAACCCATGGATGGTATTTATTTGGGCTTGACTTTTTACCAAGTATAAGATATTGTGTTATTATTCTATCTTTAGTAGTTTTAAATATCAACTTTAAGCTAAAAATTAAAATTTAAAAATATGTTGATACATATAAAACCTACTTAATTAAACATATTAACATATTGTGCCTTCTATATGATACCCGAATGAAAGAAAGAGTGTGCATCCTTAACTGATGACGAGATGCGATTGATTAGTCTTTGCAAGAAAGACGTTCTTTTTAAAGTCCCCTTTACTAGATGCCTAACTTTTTTTTTTTTTGGAAAAAAAAAACATAATAAAATTACCAAGTTTAAGTTCTGGTGCTGCACTGATGTCAAATGAAGACAAATGAAGAAAAAAGGTGAGACTTTGAGACCAGTAACCAGAATCAGTCTCTGAACCTATGCCGGATGGTTAAGTTCCTATCCTGGAAATCTATAAACGGATGCCATTTTCATGTTCCTATGCCTGTTTGCTATGTTACTTTACTAGACGTTTATCAACGGAACCCATTGTGTGAAACTGGAGCAGTGGATGAAAAGGAAATTTATTGGACACAAGATTTAAAAACTTCAATTTCTTTTTTCATTGTTTATACACTTACATCAGACCTTTCAAGGAGGTTGCTTCCTTCTTCTTATTCTCCGACCCCACACATAATCAGAACGGTGGTGCCTGCACCTGAAGGATCCGGGGTGCCTTGTGGGAGAACACAAACACTTCTTTATCGAGCCAGCAACAGCACTGCTGCAAGTAGCAACCACCTCTGTCGGTGCATGTCCAGTTTCTGTCTCCACCGCTTGCAAAACGAGCCATCTTCGATACACCACCAAGTTCCTGCTAACCCAAGGCACACCCGGGTGGCACATTTTTCTTCTAACCTTTCTTCTGTGGAGATTGTATTAGAGTAAGTTTATTGTGATGAGAGAGCTTGTAAAGAAAAGAAAAGAATCCGTGATGTTATGAGATTTCAAGTAAAGAAAGGAAGCCTAAAAGTTAAAGTTTCAGAGGTGTAGAGGAACTTTAGCTTTAGGTTGATTCCTTCCCGGACAGGGTTTGCAATTTCATTTCTTCCATGCGTGGGTTATTATTTATTACTGATCTGAGTAAGCAATATGCTTAGCTGACGAAACCACTACCTTCACTCATCCTAAACCACGGCCTAATAAGATAACAAAGCCGAAAATGCGAAAGGAAAGCAGCCAAAAGCTCCTCCAAAGAAAGATCAGGTTCTTCTGGCCGACATGTGGTATAAACGCTGCCGTGTGTCCAGGTTTAGTGAGCCCGATTCATGCTTGCCACTTGTTGTATCTCAAGTGGAGGGGACACGTCGCTTATGTTTTTATTATATATCGAGCTTACTGGTTTGTACTTTCTATTATGTACATTAATTTTGATTGGTAGAGAAAATTGGTTTTTTTGGATAAAATGGTTAGTTTCGTGGGTGGAGATGGGATTAAGCTGCACTTTATAGGAGAGGTGTTGTTTGAAATTGGACAAAATGCTGATCCTTTGCATAGTCATCAGATTCTTTACGCTTTTTCACTTGTTATTTGGATCGTTCATGCCAAACTGTGAAGGCACCAGACGGTGCCATTGTCCACGACACCGTGTGCGGTAACAAAAGGAGGGAGACCCAGAAACCGCGTCATCCCAACACTTAAACTTTATTAAGCTTTGATCAGAGAAAATATGGAAGAAAAGTGAACATTTTCTGTATGTCGCTTTTCATTGAAACTCATTTTCAGGATTGAAGAAAATAATGTTGGGAAATCTGTTTTTTAAAAAATAGTTAATGGTTGCATTCGATGTTAAATAAAAAATTGGTATCCATTTACTTCTACAGTTACAACTTTATTAAAATTTAATTTTTAAAATAAATTCTGTAATATAAAACATTAACATAACTTAAAATAAATTATAGAAAAATAAAAAATTAATCTCACAGAATCTTTAGTTGACATGTGTTGATAAAATCTAAAACTCACTAAAATAACTCTACTCCACGTAGAAAAGAAATAAAACTTTTTTGTATGTTTATATAGTAGAAAGTTGATAAGATAAAATCGTGCCCAAATAACAAACAACTTTTAGAGCAAAGAGTTCCTAAGCAAAATAGATTTTGGATTTAAACCCAAATGTTAGGCTTGAGAATGGTTTTGGGTTTGAATTTATTATAAAATAATATTTTGAACTATAAAAGATTATTTTTTGTTAATTGAAATTTGAGCTTAGGTTTGGTCATTGAATTTTTTTTTTCAGCCCATTGGTTTGTCTAGCTTATAAAAGTTAGAATCTGATTAGTATTTTTACTACCAGAAATTCGATTAAAACCAACGGATTTATCAATTAAATTTTTCTGTCGGGAATTTGCGATGATATTTACCAACGGATGTAAATCCCTTGGTAATGATGTCGGTATTTACTGATAGAACAATTTTGTTGGTATATATCGACAGAATTACCGAGGGACTATTTAGAATTTTGAAAAAAAAAACAGGTTGATGATGTGGAAGTTTTTACGGGCGATTTTACCAACGAAATTACCGAGGGATTCAAACTAGGATTTTTGTACAGTGACATGACCCTTTCACTAGCAGAATCACCGAGGGAATCATTGACGGAAATATTCCGTCGGTGATTTTATCGATAAAAGTTAATATATCACTACGCTGTCGACCCTCCTCTCCCCTTCCTTATTTCTTCTTGTTCTTCCCCACCTTTGTATTTAAAGAAACTGCCCCCCCTCCCAGCTACAAACATTCACCCCCCTAAACTATCCTCCTCTTCTCAACACAACTCATCCTTCTTTAACTTTTTGTAGTTATAACATCTGTGTTCTGATTTATTGTGGATTTTGTTATTTTTTGTAAGTAAATCTATCTTTTTTTTTAATTTTAACATTAAAATGTCAATTTTATTATTATTTAACTTTTTTTTTTAGTATATGTATTTTATTAGTGTATGTATATGTTTTATTGTTTTTTCTCAAACAAACTTGTAGTATGAATGTATAATTTTATGCTTATTATGGTTTGTTTTAGATTTTATAAAATTATATTTGTTTGTAAATTGTTAAAACTTATGTCTAATTACCGAATTAGATGTGTTGTGATGAAATAAATAATAGCTTGTTTAACAGGTCCATTTTAATTTTTATCAATTTGTGGAGTTGTAATTTCCATAAATTTATGTGTATAAATTTGTATGGACATTGATAATTGATAATGAATATTTAAGAGAAGTTGTAATTAGTTTGTTGGATAATCTCGAGTTAAACCAATATTTTTGTAAATTTATTTACTTAACATAGTTAATTAATACATGTTGTCATCATTATTTTATATAGATTCAGTAGAAGTCATGGATGATCATTCATGGATGTAACGAGACTCACCACAAGGATTGTGAAGATGGATTATTGAATGGGGTTCAGGGTTTTATTAATTTTGCAACATCTATCTGAGAAATTTTAGTGGTGACGATATTAGGTGTCTATGTAGAAAGTGTAAAAATAAAAAGTATTTGCATGCAGATATTATAACGATGCATCTTCTACATAAGGGGTTCATGGAGGATTACCTGTGTTGGTATGCATACGAAAAACAATCTGTTCGTAATGAGAGCATGGTAGAAAGGATGGTTGTGTCAACTTCTAGTGCTAACAACGTGCATAGAGTTGTAAATGACAATAGTAATCCTTACAAGAATATGATTATGAAGGCAATGAGAATGAATCAAGGTAATGCTAATCAATGTCAAAATATAGAAAAAGAACCTAATGCAGATGTGACCAGGTTTTTTGATCTGTTGAAAGATTATGATAAACCATTATGGGATGGCTGCATAAATCATAGTAAATTATCAGCCATTGTACATGTGTTCACCACTAAGTCGGATTATGGGTTGAGAAAGGCCAGTTATGATAGAATTATCGAATGGGCGGAAAGTATTTTACCTGAAGAGAACAGGCTGAAAGAAAACTTTTATGCTGTTAAGTCCATGATGAAACCCCTTGGTTTAGGATACTAGAAAATTAACATGTGCCTTAACTTCAAGATGTTGTACTACCTAGAAAATGTTGAGTTGATCAAGTGTATGACATGTGGGCATTCCTTTTACAAACTTAGAACTGGCACAGGAAAGACTCTCATGGCATATAAAAAACTTAGATACTTCCCAATCACACCTAGACTACAGAGGTTATTCATGTCACCAAAGACTGCTCAGCATATGACATGGCACCAATCATATGATGCGGTTGATGGAGTGATCATACATCCTTCTGATGACGTGCATGGAAAACACTTTAATAGTGTGTATCCTCACTTTTCAGCTGAATCGATGAATGTGCGTCTTGGGTTATGTATAGACGGATTCAACCTATTCGGGTCATTTATTGCTCCTATTCTTGTTGGCCAATCATACTCATGGTTTATAACTTTCCACCGGGGATGTGTATGAGGCCGGTATTCATGTTTTAATCTATGGTGATACCTGATCGAAGTAGTCTAGGCCGGAATATAGATGTTTGTCTTGGACCGTTGATTGATGACTTGACGTAGTTGTGGTCCTCTAGAGTTTTGACTTATGATATATCGAGAAAACATAATTCTCTTATGAGGGCAACTTTGATGTGGACTATCAATGATTTTCAGCTTATGGAATGGTTTATGATTGAAGCACACATGGAAAACTAGGATGTCTATACTGTATAGAAAACAACAAGGCATTCACGATAACAAATGGAGGTAAAGCTTCTTTTTTTGACTGTCACCGTTATTTCTTGCCAACAAATCACAAGTACAAAAAGAACAGAAAGGATTTTTTTTGGCAGAGTTGAAAAGGATGTTGCACCCCCGCATCTTTCTGGTGAAGAATTGCATGACGTTGTATCGGAGTTCAGTGATATTGTGTTTGGTTTCCAATCTGGTAAGCAGAAGTTTCCTGGTGTTGGTTTGACCCACAATTGGGTAAAACAAAGCATTTTTTAGGAGCTTTTATTATTGAAAGACCAATTTTCTCCGCCATAACCTTGACGTTATGCACATAGAAAAGAACATGTTTGAGAACATTTTCAACACCGTCATGGATATGAAGGGGAAGACAAAGGACAACATGAAGGCTATAATGGATATAACATTGTTCTGTAACCGTAAAAATATGAAGTTGGTTTTCAATGGCTTGAGGGTTGCAAAACCTAGAGCAAGTTTTGTGTTAGAGATAAATGCACAACAACTAGTCTACCAATGGCTTAAGAGTCTGTATTTTTCCAATGGACATGCCTCGAACATATCAAGGTTGATTAATCTAGAGGAATATAAATTGCATAGAATAAAGAGTCATAACTACCACTTGTTTATGCAAATACTCATTCCATTAGCATATCATGATTTATGGCCAAAGAGTATATGAGATGCACTCACAGAGATTATTCATTTCTTTTGAGATATAAGCTCTAACAAGTTGCAAACAAATCACATTGAACGACTTAAAATGAATATCATTGAGACAATATGCAAACTTGAGATGATATTCCCTCCATCATTTTTTGACTGGATGGAGCATCTACCTATATATTTACCGTATAAGGCAAAAGTTGGAGGACCAATCTAGTATAAATAGATGTATCCATTCAAGAGGTTAGATATTACAGATACAATGTAATTCATAAAGTATTTTTATTGTTTTGCTTAATTTAAAATATTTGTTTAATTACATGTAGGTACTTGTTCAATCTTAAGAAAAATGTTAAGAACGAGAATCAATCGATATGTAAGGCCTATATTGTTGAGGAGATCTTAACATTTATCTCGTACTATTTCAAATCTCATTTGAGAACGATAATCAATCGCGTTCCACGGCATGATGATGGTGGTGAAGTGTCTTCCAGTGAAAACTTATCAATATTCTCCAATCTTGGACTACCCAATCCTAAAAATGTCACAAGGAAAAGATATTTGTTTGAGATAGAATTCAGACAAGCACACAATTATGTTCCATTTAACTATGATCAACTAAGACCTTTTATTCAGTAAGTATATGTACTACTTAAACTTTTTTAAAAATGTATTATTTATATATTGTAATATCATAAACTCATATAATTTTGAGAACCTTGTAGGCAACATCGACAATATTTACTGTCCAATAACTTATAGCTGATCGAAACCCAAATCTTTTGATTACAAAATGAATAATTTGCCACGTGGTTCAAAACACATGTAAGTACTATCACAAACTCATTATCTCTTGCAAGTTATTGTATTTCGTTACAGAATTCTCATTTATTGTTCATTGTTGTACTTGATATACAAGGTTTATCAAATCAAAAGGAGTGCTACTATTTTATTGTCTTTACTAAGCCTGGGTCCTGAAAGAAAAGTTAAGTGCTACAACGGGTATTTTGTCAATGAATATGTGTTTCATATTGAAGAATATAGGCATGGAAGAAAGATATATAACAACGGTGTTTCTGTCACGGGATCGACTTGTAGTGAGTTTGAAGTTGACTACTATGGTAAATTAGAAGAGGTCATCGAATTGAAATATCATAGCGAGCAGAATAGAGTGTTTTTATTCAAATGCTATTGGTATGACACCAATGACAAAGGAATCAGAGTAGATCCTTACTATGGTCTGGTGGAAATCAACTCAAAAGCTAAACTCTGTAACATAAACGATGTCTTTATTTTCACAAAGCAATGCCAACAAGTTTATTACACATACACCCCTTACTTTAGAAAGGTTTGATCAAGAGTTGATTGGTTATCCATTTCAAAAACGACACCTAGGGGTTGTGTTGAGGTTGTTCATGATAAGAACGAAGACACAAGTGTATGAGATGAATTCTTTCAAGTTAGTGAGTTGGTTGAACCATATCGAGTTACTCATTTGATTAACTTAGAAGAAAATTCAAATTTTCATGTTTTCGATGATAGTCTTGTTAATGTTGACACAGAAGAGTTGAATGTTGTTCTAAGCTCTAATGGACAAGCACATGTCAATGAAGATGATGATATCCACATCAAAGATTGGGATGAAGTTGATGACGATTCAATTGACAAAGAAAAAGAAGAAGAAAATTCTGACCAACTATCAGAATACGAAAGTGTAAAGAATATTTAATAATGTAATATTATGGATGAAATTTTGTACCATGAAATATTTATTTTATTATTCTTCACTATTGTTATTGTGTTGTGTAGGCAGTTTGCAATTTAAATGTTTGCAAGGAGGATAAATAGATAATACAAACACAATATGTCATACACTGTGCACATCTGACAGATCTACAGACGGAATACGTCCATCGATATTTCACAAGGAGTTGCAAAATATTTACTGCATATGCCACATTCACTGACAAATATACAGACGAACAACGCTCATCGGTATTTCATAGAGAGTTGTAAAATATTTACTGCTTATACAACTTTCACCGACGGATATACAGACGGACAACACCCGTTGGTATTTCACAAAGAGTTGCAAAATATTTATTGTATATGCCACATTCACCAACACCTTTACAAACAAAAAAAGTATGTCTGTATGTTCAAGAGGATGGGAACTGTTCACCTCCCGTGTCAGTGAAGCTTCTGAAACACCAACGAATTCACCGACGAACTGCAAATTCCTTATATTATCGATAAATTTAATTAAACTCCTAAGTTTGTTTACTTTTTCAATGAAATGTAAATAAATGGAAGTTATAAAGTAAAGAAACGGGGGACAAATCAAAGCCAACTTATACCGCAATTCCTATGGTATATTTTAATATCATTTACTCTCATAAAGTCATGTTTTGGAAGAAGCTTATATAGTTTGGGAATAGGTTTTGATTGATCAAGAAGAAGAATCTATTTTAACTAATATGCCCTTAGGCACGACCATACATACATAGAAATCATACTCAAAAGGGGTGGACAATTAACTAGAGCTGTAAGTTCTATAGCAAAACTGAAAAGAGGGGAAATTTTCCATAATAAAATTACTTATAGAGAAGTTCGTTTAATATTCAAAAACTACTTAGCAACAGTCAAACAAGTAGGGAATGTTGGGGTGAACCAAAAATGTTTTTGGGTAGAGCTGGATCTTAACATTGGCTAAGTAAATGTCCTATAGTAAGAGGAGTACTTATGAACCTTGAAGACAATCCCCATAAGGGTGGTGAGGGGAGGGCCCTAAATTGTATAAAAAATCTACAACCTTGTGGGGTTTTCTTGTACTTGAAAGAAAAAGTAGAGAAATAAATAAATATAGTGATAATTTCATTCTTCGTCATCATAGTGAATAAGAGAGAAAATAGAATTTGTTTCTTCATATTTTTTTAAAAAAATAGAAATTAACTATTACACGTTCACTATATAAAAAAAATTCCTTTTTGTAGCAAAATAGTCAACAAAGGTGCTACTATAAAAAAATAATAATTAAACCATAAGCTCGAGAACAAAGTTATCTGATAAAAAGACCAACTTGCCATATAAGTATTGTATTTGAGGATATATCATATGAAAAATATGAATAAAACATTTTTTTACGAAGAATATGAAAAATAGAACATATACTTAAAAACAAAACTAAAACGTATAAGAAATTATTTGAAAGATTTAACATAAATAAGTTAAATAAGCTTTTATACATAGATTAAGTATATGGATATTTATTTTCTTGCTTTGACATGCAATTTAAGATAAACCTAACACTAATTTTGTTTTAATTATAATAAAATCTAATTTGAAAACAATCACACCATTATTATACATAAAGCTAAAGGGTGCGGGAAAATTATTGTTCATCCATACCCAATGCACTGTGGATTACAATAGTAATCCACAGTGTATTACTCTTTTTTTTTCACTTTTTTTTTCATTTTTTTCCACTCATAGTGTATTACTTTCCTCTCTTTTTTTTTTTCGTTTTTACTAAAGTACTTTCCTCTTTTCTCTTTTTATTTTTTTTATTTTTTTTCCAAAATTATCTTTGTCAATTGTACTTTTTTTTTAATATCGAGCTAGTTAAAAATTTTGCTTTGTAATTGTTTTTCTTTAAAATAATGTGGATTGCTACAGTGTTTTCTCACATGGTTTTTCTATTTGATTTTTTTTCCTAAATATATTTGTCGATTTTAATTTTTTAATATTAAGCTAATTGATAATTTAGTTTTGTAATTTTTTTCTTTAAAACATTGTTGATTGTTACAGTGTTTCTCCACATGGTTTTATTTGTTTTTGTTTTTTATGAATTTCTTCAAAATTATATTTTTGGATTTTATTTTTCAATATTAAGCAAGTTAAGAATTACAGTTACAATATGTGAAGAAAGCAAAGTAGCTTTCCTCGTAAATTATTATGGATTGCTACAGTGTTTTTTTTTCCACATGGTTTTTTTTTTGTTTTTTTATAAAATTATCTTTGTTAATTTTATTTTTTAAATATTAAGTTGGTTAAGAATTACAATTACAAGTAAATACAAGTAAGGCTAAAGCATATGGGAAAAACACCGTAACTTTTATCACAAAACATTATGTATTGATATAGTTCTTCCTCACATGGTAATGTACGGGCATGCCATCTCGTTATATGAATTTTATGTTATCATCATAATGTTGCCAACTAATCTTTGTTCAAATGTAAAGAAATTTGGAGTTGTCTTTTTCCTTTATTTCTTTAAGTTTTTAATTTGGTCTATAAAAAAAAAAACTCTTCCAAAGTGACCCAATTAATTGTAGAATGTTTATTTTGAGTGAATGTAGTGAGTATTTTTTCCCTACAAAGAATGATATTTAAAATGGTGGTAAAAAAAAATATGTTCTTCATTTTCTCAATAAGACAAAAATAATGTATAGACAGAGAACTCATAATATTTATAAATTTAAGTTATTTTTATTGCTAAAAAAATTTTCAATTTATTTTTTCTAGAAAGCAAACAATTATGGAAATTCTACAATTTTTTCTCTTACAACGTCCTATTCATGGACATGTATGTTTTTATTTTAGTTCTCTTTCAGAAAATTCTCTAATGTTTTGGTAATATTTTTGGTCTTTTTTTTCTTATGTTTTTTTTTATTTTCATATTTCTTTTAGTTATTTTTAGTTCTTTGAGAACATAAAATATGTTCAGTTAGACATTTTAGTTCTTTTGTTTTCTAAAAAAGCGATAGTTATGATTAGGTGCTCGAATTAATAGGAAAAGTACTTATGGTATCAAGAGGTGTAGTGTATGGTCCTATCTTTCATTTAACATTGACTTCATTTGTGATTTTCACTCGGGAAACGTTCAACCTAGTCTCTACCAGATTCTAAGTGCCCTAAATTTAACCTTGGGTGTCCTAGACATAATGTCATCTTGACCTTTAGTAGCCTCAAATGTAAGTTTGATACAGACCTGACCTGAACCTTAGATGTCCTAAACTTGATCTCGGCCTATCCCCTGGTAATCTTAAATATTGTTCCTATACAAACACCTCAATGCCTTAATTCCAACCCTCCCCTAGTCCTAGGGAGCTCCAAATCTAGTTTCGGCATGACCTTGAAGCAATTATAAAGAAATCTAAAAGATGGGGAGTTTTAATGTAGCTTTATGTAGAGATTATTGTGGATTGCTATGGTAAAATTATCTTTTTATCCTTG
>Ga0325410_1003742_pt1 | contig 17180 bp, 9 predicted proteins | sample PopdelMetagenome_16_FD_206182 | JGI IMG/M metagenome (GOLD analysis project Ga0325410, IMG submission 206182) | Populus deltoides microbial communities from Bellville, Georgia, United States - Xylem-PdIQD-R3 | ecosystem: Host-associated > Plants > Phyllosphere > Stem > Wood/Secondary xylem...
TGAGAGACAGACATTTACCTTAGACACTTAATTTTTAATTAAAGCTGAAAATCTGGCAGAGATTTCCATCCTAAAAGTTTTAGATTATTGGTAAATGTCACTCATGACTTAGCTATATCATTAAATGTGTGTATCATTGTCACCTCAAGACAAACTTGTGCGATAATCAATGATGTATTGGTCATTGCTTTATGCTTTTACTAAACTCTTATGATCTTGAATTAAATTGATCACCTGAAGTGCAGTAAACACAACATCAGCTTATTCAGAAGGTACAGTTTCTGGTTTCTTTGAGTGTTTGAGAAATTGGCCTTAGATGGGATTAAATTAGAGCGGGGGGGTGGGGGGAAGGTCCATGTGATCAACAGCAAATAGTTAGCGGTTAATGTTGAATTGAAGTCGCAGAAGGTAGAGCCTTAGAGGGCAGGGATTCATGCAAGGTGGAATCTGGCCTTGCTTTCAAGGAAAACCCACAAGCTCTTTTAATTTTATGTTGATATAGACTAAAGTTGAAATATTGCAGTTTCTCCTTACTGCTGCTATATCTGGTAAAACATTCCCTGCGTTGCTTCAGATTTGTTCCCCGCAACAAAAGAATCCCTCTAGCAAGGCTTTCTTTGGCATTGTTTTTTGCTTTTTCAGAATTATTCCGGAACATTAATTTCCTGTTGGTCTCTACATATCTATGATTGGTGTAGAAATTCTGTTACTGCTAGAGTTAGGACGCTCTTGGTTGGACTTCACTGATCAGCAGGTTGTGGAAAATCCTTGTTGTGTGCTCGGGGCTTTTGCATCTTTGTGCTAACATGTTTTGGTTTTCTGAAACTGTGTTCTGAAAATATCAAGAGGGGACAATTTGAACTTATTCGAGGGCAAACGTATTTTGTAAGCTCCTGTAATGCGGTGAGCACTCACCACTTGTTATTCGACAATGAATCTTTCAGTCATAAAAGAAAAAAAGATAATAAATAAATAAATCGGGCCCATGACAGGAAAAGAGCTGTTGATATACATGGATAGATAGTTAAAGGAGGCTTCCATTTTCCTAGATTTATTACCAACACTGTGTGGAACCAAGTAATTAAACGGATAAATATCTACGAATCGATGCATAGCAACACCAATCGTGAAGTTTGTAGCGAGTGATCCAACACTTGTACGTACATCAAGAACTCTTGCTTAACGTTATTTTTCTTCTTATGTTGCAGATAAAGAGCATCGTTACGGAGTGCTGTTGAGAGAGATCGACAAAAATTTGAGACCTGTGCTGTGGTTTTTTCTTGTGTCACAAATCGAATGTAACCGGATCTTGCAGGGGATGGGGATGAAAACTTGCCGGTTAGCCTACAGCTCATTGGCAATTGTGTGGTGTGCTCCTCCTCCTCCTCCTCGTCTGTTTATTTTATTTCTTGTTTTTTCAAGGTATTCTGATTGTATTAGAGTGATTTGTAATTAAGTTTGATGGCAAAAATGCCATACTTTCGAGTGTATATTTATAAAACATAATTTATTGATCAATGAGAAAAGAGGTACATTGACGAAGAGTTTACTCTCACTATCTCTACATTTTCGAGGGAAGCTCCCTCATCTCGCAAGACATAAGAGTTTTTTTGGCTTTTTATCCCAGTTTTTTTAGTTATAATTAAGGTGGATGAGTAGCAATTTGATAATTTAATACAAAAGCCTAAAGCCTTGCATACAGTTCTCACCGCATGAAACAAACAGAGCCTAAAGGATTATAACAGCTGGAAGCAACATGCGATCCCAGGCTCGATTGTTGACGATGCAAAACAGCAAAATTTGTCCACGCAGGAGGTTTATCTGTTGAATGCATTCAAACAAGCTCATGAGATACCAAATACTCAGTATATAAGCATGAATTTAAACACCAAAGATGATATTGTGCTTACTGAGCACCAGAGACGGTGCTGAAAAAAACAACCGAAAGGTATGGGATATGAGCAAAATTCAAAAACGCCAGCGTCTCATCACTGTGCTTACTCAGCAAACAGATTGCAGATTTCTGCACCTAACTAATGCACCGTTCATTTACGGGTCCAGACTGCATCCTTTTTATCAGTTGCCTTGGTGGAACTGTGATGGAACAGCAAGTTACTGTCGTGTTTTTGACCCCTCTCTCTATATATTATTTCTATACCTCATTTATCTAGAAGATAAAAGTCTCACTTTTAGTTTAGTGGGGAATTTTATGAAATTATCAAAAGACATGATTGTCAGAAGGCATCAGCTAAAAAGGGGCTAGGAAGCACAGAGACGAACAAAATACTGAAAATCACATGGATATATGCCTTGCAAAGTTGCTATAAATATAAAGAGCTTCTTCAACACTACCCCCTATGGTGCAATAAACCCATAATCAACTCGTTAGTAAACAACATACCAACATAGAAAGAAACCGTGTTTAAAAACTTGAGTTCAATGTTAAATATAGAGATCTAAACGCCAGCATTTCTAGAAGTTGCAACTTCAGAAACTGACAATCATACAATGATTATATATAAAAATAAAAGTTCCATTTTATTAGCATTCTAGATGTGATGAGTTCCCAAAATTCAACATGATTAAGAATAAAATTAATAAATTAATAATCAATTAATCTTTTAGTTTAAGTAATTCCTTCTAATATTCTTATTGAGTGAGATGTCTATAACTTAATATAAAAAGTTAAAATAGCTAGTAGTGCCTAATAAACCAAGGTGATTAATACTTTAAAAGATCTTATTTGATATATGTGAGGACTCCCGGATGTTTAAAGCAGTAATTTTATAGAGAAAAAAAATACAATGATATTTTAGAGAGACAAGCTCTAAAAATATATATGCTGAAAATATTAAAAATAAAAAGATTGTAAATCTTGAGTTTGAAGAATTTATGATGTATTTATAACTTAAAAGTCTTGTTTTTTTGTGAAGAGAAGGGGTCGAAATATAACTTCATCCTTGTGATATTTTAAATCATATTCTACTTAAAATAATATATATTGAATCAATATAAAATATTAAAAAACATGCTTGAGATCCTGAAAAGAATCTCAATCAATTAAGTATTGAACTTACACAAGTTGTCTGAGCGTATTAAAAACGAAAAATAAATTCTAGTGTATTACTTGAATCCAAACATAGTGAGCTCACTTGAAATTCTAGTGTATTACTTGAATCCAAACATGTTGAGCTCGAGTCTAGTAGTCGTAGCACATGTTGATACTAGGCAGCACGCCTTGCATAAGCTCGAGCTATCATGCCTGAAAATGCACAATAGACCAAGCAAACAGCCTGGCCCATCTCTCTTGGCATTAATTGGACTCGAGCTTGGGAGTCCAAGCCCACAAGGATATTTTTGGGTCTTTTATGGGTATTTCAATTGGTTTTTCGGGGACTTATCAAGATGAATTCTCAAATATTTTTCCAAGCAATGGGAAAAACATCGGGAAAGGAGGAGCAACAAGGATAAACAATCAAGTCACCGCTTCGGAGGCTCTATGAAGAGCAATTGAAGCCACACATGCTTCATTTACTAGATGAACTCTTTTAAAAAAAAAAAAAAACAACAACAACAAATTCAAGAGCGTGCAAGAGTAATCACAAAAAAAAAGGCTTCCAATTACATGATCTTCCAAATTCCAATCACACTGGCCATTCAATAGCACAAAAAGTAAGATGTGAAAATGTGAAAGATGAGGGAGAATGTTTCGTGCCGGAAGAAGACCTTGATTAACTTCAAGATTGAAGGGTAAGCAAACGATTACTGATGAGCAATGACAATCATGTCTGATATCTTCAATTGACCATCCTAATGTAAGAACTCTATAATTATATCAAATAACTCGGCATTTTTAACAAAATTTGGACTTCGAAACATGCCAGAAATAGGTATAAACCATAATCCATAATAAGGCTAAAAAAAACAATGCCAGGAAAAAGGGTATCCGTCCAACAAAACTGAAACGTTTCTTTCTGGGATCAATAAACCCTAACCTCCAAATCACCGCCTCCTAGCATAGCAAACATAAATCACTGCAGCTGCAGCAAGAATAGCACCTACTGACCCAATTGCCACCACGGGTGGCTGCACCTTGAACCCCTTCTCCCTACTCTTAATCTCAATCCCATTAATAACCTCCCCGGTCCTCTCCTGCAATCCCCCAACCACCTTTTCAGCCTCCTGGACCTCCTTCTGTAACTCCACCAGCTTCCCTTCCATTTCCTTCACCTTCTCCTCTGTCTCCCTCAACTTGTTTTCCAAACTCTCCTTCTCCACCACTTGACTTTCCAGCTCCTCAATTCTCTTTTTACAATCAAAAATCTCCATATCTTTCTCACTCATTTTTTCTCTCATCTCCTCCCCAAGCCTCACTTTCTTATTCTTCTCCCCAATCTCCTTCAACTCCAAAACCCCAACTTTCCTCTCCAATTCCTTCGCTTTCATCTCCGTCTCCGCTTTCTCCTTCTTCACCTCCTCAATTTGCACTTCCTTCTGACTCACCACCCTCTTCAACTCCGCAACCTCCTTATGCGCTTCATCTCCTTCACTTACCGCCGAAATCAAGTCATGTTGAAGCCTAGAAGCACTTGTTTCAAGCTCTACAGCTCTCCCGGCTATCGACTCAAGCGTTCTCTGGGTCTCCTCCGATTTCTCAACTTCCCTCCCCAACTCCGCAATCCTCAGTTTCAGACTTGACTCCTCTGATTTCAGGGATTCAATCTCGGCCGCCAGTTTTGCAACCTGATATTTGATTCCTTTGTTCTCATCGGCTAGTGAGTACTTCTCGGTCTCTAAAGATTCGATCTTTTGCTTTAGCTTGGTTTCATTCTCCCCTTGATCGAGATCGTAGAAATTCTCTTCTGCCATTTGATAATCGTTAACACCGTTAGGCATTGCCGTCTCATCTGCCATTGCTTAACCCTAAAATAACACAGAAATCAATCATAAAAAATCAAAATCAGAGAGGAATAACTGTATACTGTTGCAATTTAACTACACAGAAGGGCACTGTTTGGTTTCCGAGAAAGAGTAGAATTAAAGGAGATAAAAATCAGATTTAAAACGAGAACATTTTATTAGTCTGAAAGGAAGTGTTGTCGTCGGAAACCAATAAAGAAGATAGGGTTTAACCTCGGATATCGGAGAGAATTTTCTTGCTAAGAATTAATTATTATTTGTTCAAAAGTTTCTAAGAAAATAGATATTTTCCAGGAAAGTAAGGGATGTGAAAGGAAAAGAAATTTGACCTTTACTTTTCTCTGTGATTCCTCTTTACTCTTAGTTTTTGTTTTTGTGTTTTTCTTTTTCTTCATTAGAATCTGCCAGCAATGGACGGCTGAGGATGCTTGTGAGTTGCACTTGAATAAAGGTATTGGGCCCACTCAAGATTAGGCCATCTGGACAGTTGAGTCCGCTTTTTTCCAGTTGGGCGGATTTAAGCGGCCCAGCCCATACCGGATCCAATCTGATTATATCCAATAAAGTTTTTAGGGTTTCTAGTTATTTTCCTTTCCATAAGACTAATTAGGAAAGAAAAATGCTTATTTCAAGTTTCAACTACATGATCTTTTAACAATTTGGTGAGTCTTATTCTTGGATTTCACAAATTGAAAAAATATTTAATTTTACATCCTAATTTAAGATTTGTGGATATTGCAATAATAATTATAATTAAAAAATTTAAATCATCGAAGAAGACGTTATAGATAAATAATAATTATGCCAACCCCATAACTAATGCTTTATGTATCTTATGAATGATCTGCCCGAGATGCACCATGTAATAATCCATTTTTTATTTCTATTTGCAACACATTTTTAAAATATTCAAAAACAATAAAAAATCAATAAAAAGGATTAGGGAGTGAAAATGACAAGCAAGAAAAAAAAAAGAGACCAAAATTATAGGGAATCAAGTGATATAATAAAGATTAAAAAAAATAATAAATAAATATTATCTTCCTAATAAAAAACAATTGTAGCCGGACGTAATCACAATATTTGATTGTGATTAAAAAGATAATGAAAAAGATTCAAGATTATCGTAAAGGAAGAGAAAAATAAAATATAGTAGAGTCATTGGAAAAGGAAAGATATCTTGTATATTTAAAGCAAGATTTTCATCAAAGAAAAAATAATAAATTAATCTCCAATTAGTCTTCAATTTATTTCCTAATAGAATTTAACAATATAAAATTTAAGTTCGCCTCAAGATCTGCACAAACTCATACAAAAAAAAATCTAGCAATAGTCAGAATAACTCTCCAATTAGTGTATTGTCAATTGTTGTGAACTTTGATTTATATGGATCATGGACTGTGATATTTGACTATGAGTTTGATATGTTTTAATTATGTATGTATGATAACTATTGATTTATTATGTATATATTTTTTTCCATAAAGTCAACACATGATAAATGAACTATACGGTTGTTGTTCAAGGATGTTGATATTTGAATTAAGATACTTGCCTTGGGGTTTAATTTCTATACTCAAAGTTATATTTTTAAAAAAAAAAAATTACATCATTTATGTTTCTTCAAAGTTGCGTAATAATTGTTTTTATTATTCATGAAGTTAACTTGGTATAAAAGAACTATTTGGTTATTATTCAAAGATGTTGACAAGCGAATTATGAAAATTATTGATATGCAATTTTTTATTATTGCTAAAAAAATGATGATTTATTTTCCATGTGATTTTTTGATATTTACAAGTATGTTATAGGTGTTATGATTCTCTTCCTCATATGATGAGCGAATTTAGGCTAAATTGACACAATCCTATAAAAAACCTATTAAGTATGAATGGAAGCTTTTAATACCATTTCAAATAAAACAAAGAAAAATGAGCCATATCCCATTGGTTCATTATCATCCTTTCGGATCCAACACTTGTATTTTAAAGTGAAGATTAGGCTCTATAGCCGAGCTTGGGTCCCTAATCACTTAGTGTGATACTTGTATGTCTATATCTAATGTATCATATCTTTTATTTTTCTAAATTAAATATAGATTTATGCTCACACACCCTACATAACACTTTATTTTGTAGTCATGTTATCCATAGATTAATATAAGGAAGTAGTGGTGCCTCTAGTGTTTTTTTATCTTGGTAAAACTTATAAAACCACCAAACTCTTGTGGATAATCTACTTGTTTATTATTAGTAGCTGATGTGGAAACATCCCAGTCTATAATCTTTACAACTTATAGGCCTCAATTTATCCTATAGAGACTATTAATAGAGAAATGAGAAACCCTTTTGAGATCAATTTACATAGTCAACTTACCATTACATATATTAACTATAACCTTTTCTTAGGATGTCTATTTGCATTATCATAAAGGGTTACTCTATTATTTTCATGAATATTCATGTCTATACAGGTTATTTATTGTGTTCGGGGAGAAGGGGCAACAAACAAACACAAGTAACATTTCTCAATCTTTCCAAAGTCATGGAAAATAAAGAAAAGGTTCTTCCTAGGCAAAACCACCAAAAAGATTTGGAATTGATGAGAAGTACAATAGTTAGGCTCACTAATTTGTCTGAACAAAACCTTTAGACTAGGTCATCTGGTGAAGAAAGGGTTTTGCTTGAAATAGTTAGGATTACTGATAGTCAAATAATGATTTGATGAACTCTATTATAGATTGAGGTGACAACTTTTCCATGTGGATGATGAAAAATAAAAAGTGATAAACAAATATTCTATACTCAGAGGAAAGGACAAATATAATTAGAATAGGTCAAGTTAACATAATGGATGTACCATGTTTATTTAGTATTCAAGGAGATCATAGGAGGACAAACTTATAATGAGCAATGAAGGTCCTGGATCACTTAAATAATTCAAACAAACCAATGCATCTTTCTTGACACTTATAAAGTTGAAGATCTTCAAAGATAAAAATGACATCAAAAAGGAAGATTGGAATTTCAAAATACACAAATTTTGATTTCTCATTGGCTATGAGAGATATCATTAAAATCAGTTGCTGCTACCAAAAAAAAAGAAACTTAAGTTTTCTCTTATTGATTCATGAAATTCCATCACTCTGATGACAATTTTATTTTTATAGTATTTTATTTTAAAGTAAAGCCCGTCAGTCTAAAATAATTTTCTTTTAAAACAACATTTTATCTCAAGTGAAGTTCAGAAGTATGATGACAATTTTCTTTCAAATAGAATTTTATTTCAGGTAAAGTTCATTAGTCAAATGATAATTTTCTTTTAAAAAGTATTTCAAAGTGAAGTCCACTACTCTGATGACAATTTTATTTTGAAATGAAATTTATTTCAAAGTAAATCCCATAAATTTATTTCAAATTTAGGCCCCGCTTGTTTGCTGGAAAGTAGTTTACTTTTGAAAAATAAATTCCGGGAAAGTTAATTATTTTCTGATGTTTGATAGTGTAATGAAAAATAAGTTGGAAAACACTTTCCAGTGTTTGGTTATGTCATGGAAAATGAGCTGAAAAATAATTTATTAATGTTTTATTTTTTTCAAGTTTATTAAAATAATGAGGAACAAATCTTACAAATTAAAAAGTTGAATGAGAATGAAATTGAAAAAAATATAATTTCATAAATTATCTCAAATAAAATAAATTATAATCAAAATAATAGAGATGAAATCTAAAAAAAAAGATGAAGAAATTAAAATAATAATAATTAACATTTTATAAATTATTTCAAATAAAATAAGTAACAATCAAAAGAATGAGGACCAAATTTAATATATAAAAAATTTCAATAAAAAAATAATAAAAGAAAAGCAAATAACAATTATAAAAATGAGGATCAAAGTTAATATAAAAATTAAATTTTAAGAGATGAAATTGAAAAATAAATATTCAAAACAAAATATATATAGCAATCAAAAGTTTGAGGATCAAATTTGATATAATCAGCAAATAATATGATATTTTTAAATTTTTCACAACTTCCGGAAAGTGTTTTCTGCCTAAATTTTTCAGGAAAACACTTTCCTGGAAACCAAGCCTCTTTGACTGGAAAGTATTTTCCATTGACCAACTTTCCTAATGGCAAACAAACACAAGAAAATTTGGAGAGTGATTTCCCAAAAAGTGAATTCCGGAAAACAAAGATAGCCTTAATGCAATTTCATTTCAATAATATTTTATTTTAAAATGAAGCCCATCAATGTGATGGTAATTTTTGTTTTTCAAATAGCATTTTTAGTGAAGGCTAAGGTGTCATTTCATACATGAAAGATTATATTTTTAGAAAATTAAAATTTCAAAGAAATTGGTCATGTTTGAGAATGTTATAAATTCTCATTTTATAAAAAGGGAATCACATTCCAGCCAAACTAAACCACTGAACGAAAATGCTAAATTACTTATAAATCAAACAAACCAATTCTTAAAACCTCAAATTCCAAGTCTTAGAATCATACATTTTGTTTTGTCATTCTATGTTACACTCAAATTATTCTATCATTTTATTTTTACTTTTATTTGGGAAAATGCCCTAGTTTGACTTTAATTTCAAGGATGGTGATCTCTTGTATATTTTTTTAGATATATTTACATTATTATATCCACAAGTAAATGGTATTGTATTCTTTTTCTTAAGAAAGTTATTCATAATGTTCGTAATTTTGCATTTGATTACTGAGAGTTATGCTTTAGACTTAAACTATGTTCATCTTCTTGATATCTTGAAAACATGTAATAAACATATAATTTTTTTTTGTGTTTAGTAAAAATATGGTATGTACTTATGTAAATTGCTTTTAATATTCCTATCAATGGTTTGATTTGAATTACTAAAAGAAGTTTTAAATTCTGATAGGAAACAAGGAGCAACCTTATAACTAAACAATCACTTAACATGAAATATTATGTTTAAGCTTCATTATTCATTTTTAGATATGTAATATATCTATATATAATCAATAGAGGTATCCTGAGTTTTGATTTTGAAATAAATACATTGTCATAGGTGTCTAAAATGCTTATTTTTATTAGGTTTATAATAAACTTATTTGCAAATCCATTTTTTATACTACAAATTTGCTTTAATATTGAAAATAAATAAAAGTATTGAAGATTTTTTATAACACATGAGGATAATTTGGTCTATTAAAACATTATAAGAATAGATTAAACTATTTTAATTTTTTATTCATCCTGACTTTAATGGGTATTACTATTTTAATTTTTTATTCATCCTGAGTTTAATGGGTATTAAGTCGTATAGCAAGTGTAACTTTATTAAAAAAAACTAAAAAAAGCCAAATTGTTTAATTGTGATCTTTTAGTGGAAATACTATGATGTTTTTATTTTTTTGGTATTTGAGTTTTTTTTCTCATTTAGTTATCAAATTTTATTTTTTAATTTCATCCTTATATGACAATTGTAGTAATTGGCAATTGTTCTTGATGGTTTGTTTCATACTGATTTCTTTTAGGTTTGTGTGGTCTAAAAAAATGTCTTGTTGTTGAGTTGGTTAATTTTGCTAAATAGGTTTCAGTTTGGTTGTTTACAAAAAAAAAAAAAAACTAAATAGGAGAGGATCAAAAATAAAATTAAAGTGAAATGATAATTTTTTATTTTAAAAGAAGATTCTTTGGTTCTTTGTTTATTTCTTTTAGTTTGATCACTAAACTCTTTTTTTTTTTAAATTATCCTTCAACATGGTATTAATTGGTGATTTAGTTTGTGATTAGTTTCATATTACTATCTTTAGGGTTATTGTAGTCTCTTAAAAATATCTAGACATAGTTTGGTTCTTGATTTTGCACGAATTTATTTAATGTTGTGTTTTGTGAGAAATTAACAATGAAGAGATCAAAACTAAAACCTTGGTAAGATAAAAGCCCTTCTTTTAAAAGAAAAAATGGTGTTAATATCAAGCTTAGAATTTTATCAAATTTTTATTTTGGTTCCTTGAGTTTGAAAATTATATGTTTAGTAAAAAGTTTCATTTTATTTATATTTTAGTCTGAGAGTTTCAGGGGAGGGGGGGAGAAACTCATCAAGAAACACTGAAAAAGTGTAATCAAGGTATTTTAGGGTTTTCCTATCGCCTAAAAAGATAAGCGGTGAGTAACTCATTTGCCTTTAAATAAATGATTTACTTAGATAAATCTTGAGATATGGTGCAATTTTATTTATATAACTCGAATATTTAGAGGATTTATCCCTTCCTACGATGCTTTCATGAATTATGAGAAATTTTAGCAATATTTTAATTTGGCTATGGAAGAAAACCAAAAGATGATTTAAAAGTTTATTAGCAGGAAGTGTTGTAAGCAGCTGCAAAATCCGCTGAACGTGATGCTTAATTAATGTAGCCATACCTGAAGATTGATTATATGAGTTGTGTTGTAGCATGTCATGTGCAATTTTGTTGATGGAAAAGAAGGGGAAGGAGATGGGGGTGGTAGTGTTGTTTGATTTATTTACAAGGATGAAACATAAGATATATATATCGGGATTAGAAGGTCAAAAGTCTTGACCTAGCTAGGTTGATCTATGAAAACTTTGATGATCTGCGACCTGATTAAATAGCCAATAAATCCCAAATTGAATTTAATAACTTTAGTATAAAATGATTTTAAAAAATTCTCTATTTTATTCTACATTCTTGTTGTGATAAAACAGAAAAATTCCCAAAACCATTCCCATTTTCAACCTTAACCTCTGACCTGTCCATTAATTAGAACATGAAGACTAAAAAATATAAGGCAAAATGCAAGGAAAATCCTCCTCCCATCTTTAAGATATAAATAAATAAATAAATGAACTAAAAGGAAAAAAAAAATTAAACGAAAAAAATGACATCAACGGTCTCTCAAAGTCATACAAGTTAATTGGTAGCCCGTATGCTTTAACCTCCAAACTTCCTCTTTTCCTTTTCTAGCCCTTCAAGAAAACCAGCAAGAACTCTCATGGCTTTAATTTGGCACTGCAAAGCCATTATATAATCGGCAGTCTCTTCAAACAGCTTGTCTACCCCGAACGACTCACCCCCAGGGACAATCCTTTGCAATGCCACAATCTTTCTCTCTACTTCTGCCTCCCCATCGTCCTCAACACCCACCGTCGACGCTTGATCCTTTTCTTGAGCCTTCAATATTTCGTTTCCCTTTCTTCTGCTTCTCTTGTGAACATTATCTGCTCTCTTGCTCCTAGTCAAACTAACTAAAGATTCATTCTTAGCATTACCCATCTCAGGTTTTTTGTGGGTTGTTTTACTTTCTTTTCTTTTATGAAATGTGGGTGTTATTACTTGATTTAAACTATTCTCCATGGATACAATCCTGTGAAGACAACCCCCCAAGAAAAAGACGGCTCATAGAGAGAAAAGAGGTGGGGCAAGAAGGGTTATGTTCTGTTTATGTTTAAGAATTATGAGCATCATGAGCTAGCGGTGTTATGCTATGTATTGAGGGAAAGGGTGTTGAATTATTGTTGAGTTCAAGCAATGTAGATGCCAACAAAGATGGGCCCATCTTAATTAGGTTTTGGACTGTAGTGGAAGGTGATGTATACGCACCAATGGTGCGTGTTCATGGTGAACCAAGGGTGCCACCCTGTGACCTACCTTGTGGAGGGCTTGTCACAAACACAAAAAGGTGTGTTTCGAATTTGGACCCGATGCATGCAGAGATTAGAAGCAAACTATATTTTTGGTTGGGTGGAATCAATTTTTTTTCATATAAAATAAATATTTAAGAGTTATTAACGTATTTTATAATAAAAATAATAATTATGAATTTAAAATATAATGCATATTGCATTATATTTTTTTAAAAAATATTAATATAATAATATATTAAATGATATTTTTTAAAAAAACATTAACATGACGATATATAAATTAACTCGAGTTAACTTGTCAAATTTGTAATCTAATTCATGAGACAGTGATAAATCTATAAAAAATAAATCAAAATAAATTATAAAAGTTAATTACTAATAAATCTAATTTTGAAGGACAAAATCAAAAAATTAAAAAAAGAACAAAAACTACCTAGATTAACTTGTCAAACTTATAAATCAGGTCATAAAATCAAGATAACCTCATAGTCTGCAAAAATAAAACAAGAAGTCTAATTTTCAATAAACCTAATATTTAAGGATAAAATCGAGAAAAAAATCAATTAAAAATATAACAAAAAATTATTTAAGTCAACTCAAGCTAACTTGTTAAACCAGTAACTAAGGTCATGAAATCAAGATAACTTCATAAAAAAAATACAAAGCTTCATTTCCAATAAATTTATTGTTAAAGGTTGAAATCAAGAAAAAAAAATTAAATCCATAAGCATGTGATAACTATGCAGGAGCAAATTGAAAAAAAATACAAAACCCAATTAAAAAAATATTCAATTAAAAAAATAAAAAATAGAGTCCACCCGGGTTAATTTTCAAACCCAAATAAATTTATGCATCATTAAAAAGGTTTTGTGTGTTGACTTTTTTAATTCATATCTCATGTTTTTATTTACCTGTATTTAAAGATATTTTTAATTGACTTTTTGTGCTAGAAAAGATTTCATTCTCTAGCTAATTTTGAGCAACCTATCTAAATTTTGTAACAAATTTTTCTTTCATATATTTTTTTAAAATATAATATAAAAAACAAATCCACCCACCCACTACTGCATGAATTAATAACCTTAAAATATATATATTAATAAATGTTTAGGAGTGAAATGAGAATTTAAATTTCCACAAATATTTTTTTTTCGATGCATGGCCATTGTGATGGTTAGGCCCTCGGGCGAGGAATATGAAATACAAGTCCACAAGCAAATAGGATAAAACAATAAAATATTATATTAAGGTTGTAAATTTGGTTTTGTTTTTTTAAATTGAAATATGCATTTTGATATTAGATAATTTTGATATATTGTTTTGGGATTATATTATATATATAATTTAAAAATATTATTTCAATACATATAATTTCAATTTAAATTCAAAAATAAATTAATTTGAAATTATACAATTCAAATTTTAAACACAATGTCAAGTTTGCAAATATAATTTCAAAACTTGAATATTTCTATTTAGTAACTATTAGATTGTTGGCTTGCACTGCACTGCGCTATGGGTCGAATTAATTTTTTTAATATAAAAAAAACATCAAGGTGTACGTAACATTTTTCTAGTAATAAAAATTTAAAACGCGTGGGAGTTAATTTGATGTGACTTGATCAACTCGATGAGTCCTAAAACAACCTAGACAACTAATGAAAATATAGTTTGACCAAAAAAATTCAAGATAACATCATTTTTTTAAAATATTAGATTGACTCAAGTTAACCTTTCAAATTAATTCACGATCTAGATCATAAGACCATGACAACCCTATACAAAGCGAATCGAAACTAATTATAACCCTCAATTTTTAATAACCTCATTTTTAAATGATGAAATTGGGAAAATTCAATCTAAAAAAACACAATAAAACGATCTAAATCTAGCCGGGTTAAAACACAAAAGTCATAACTCGGGTTATGAAATTAGAATAACTACATAGAAAATTAACAAACTAAAATAAGTGACAAAACTTAATTTATAATCAACCAAATATTGAAGATTCTGAATAATAAAAGTAAAAAAAAATATTAATTAAAGAAATAGACAAAAAAATTTTTGAGTCATCGGGGTTAATCCATCAAACTCATGACATAAATTATGAAACTGACCGCAAAGAAAGCAAACTATAATAAATTATAAAATCTAATTTTTAATAAATTAAGTATTGAAAGATAAAATTTAAAAGAAAAAAATATGGATGTAAGAAAAATAAAAGAAAAAAAAATTATTAATAGAATGAAACAAAAGGGAATGAAATTGAAACATTTCACTGGAATTTAAGCAAAAAAATCTTGAATGAATCGAGATTCATAATGAACTAAGATTTCTGTTTTGTTTAAATGATACAATTACATATCTGTCATCCTGAGTGTAATGAAATTGAAAACCTTAAAATTATATAAATGATAGTAAGGAAACCTTGGATGATGATCACTTGTGGGATAGGCTCCATACAAAACAAAGGGAAGAGAGAGCACATGTGATCACATGATTTTCTTGAATCCAACACCGCCCATGTGCAGCCCTCTCACCCTCTCTCCTATGATCTACACCACTACCTCATTGGCATGGTAACCACGTGGCACTTTTCAAAGGGACCCGCCTTGGGCCCCAAAAAGAAAACGCCTTCTTTTTGTTTTTTTTATTTGATAAAAGGGTGAAAGTGGGAGGTAAGGAGGTGGTGGTCGTGAACTGGTGGTGAGGGTGTTGAGGGGAGCAGGGAACTGCGTGGTGGTGTGTCCAAGAAGGAAACTAGGAGTGGTTTGGTCATCGGGATTGTTTGGGAGAGATTTCGTGTGTCGGGGATATGGGGTTCCATGTGATCAGAACCACCTAATCTCTTGTTTCTACTGCACGCTAAAGCTGCTTAATACCAACACGCACGCACAAAATACACATTTTCTGGAATCAAATCCTACATATCCTCCATATCTATAATTTTCATTATTCTTCTTCATGTATTGTATTGATTCCGAACTCATTGACGTACAAAAGGGTAAACTATGAAGCTCCGTTGATCGACAATTATTAGCTTCTGTCCTCGGTTAATATAGCTATTCCCTATATATTCTCTTATACGTACACATACGATCATATATATCAGTTCATTTCTGAAGCTATCTGGAAAAAAAAAAGATGACCTTGTGGCTTCATGTAAACATATTTTAGGGAATTATCACCCTTTGACTATAAATATTTTTCATTTATCGGTACCGTTAGATGAGAACAGTTTTAACAGATTAAGGACTCTACAGGTGTTCTTATTTTCCCAAAATTAAGCAGTAAAAAACAAGGCGAGTCAAATGATTTTGAACTCTATGGAGGCATAAATCCTGGGTGAATATGGTTAATCGAAGGAGGCAATTACATGCAGAGGCGAAGCGGGTCCTCCTTGGATGGGGTTTCATTTTTTTTATTTTTTTGATTAGCGTGGGGTGTTCGAGCCAGCTTACACGCACCACGACTATTCCCCACGGCCCACTAAACATCCTGCAAGCCCAATGAGCAGGTAAGGCACCACGGGGGTGACAGAGTGCACATAGAGGATCGAACCCAAGATAGGAATAGAATAAATCACATGATTGACCACAACAGTTACACCCTCAAGTGATTGGATGGGGTTTTATTGGGACAATGCATGCATGCATATAGGCCCCTTAAGGAGAAAGAGACGTCGGGTTAATTTGATGTATTGAATAATTATGATGGGGCACGGGCACTACACGCCTGCATAGCATCGAATTATGCCAATCAATAAATATAATCACAGTTCGAGGAATAGCGTGGGAGTCAGGTATCGATCCTTGCATTCTTGGTGGATGGCTTTTGCTGCCAACCTCAATCCCACTTGTCCTGAGTCGAGCAATTTCTTTTTTTATGTGTACAATTTAACGAGAATTTTTCTCAATCCCCAATGGCAACGGAGGTAGCCAAACCCCAAGGCACATGGGAGAATGTTAGCAACTTTGCTTTCTTTCCTTTTTAAAAAAAAAAAAAAAGAAAACAGGTTGAGTTTCCTGTCAAATTGGATTGAAAATTAATTAAGTAATTCTGTTGATTCAATAAGTTAATTTCAAAAATAAAGTGAGGTCTGATTTGATTTTTTTAAGAAATAATATATTTTTTTAAATGATATTGTTTTATTTTTAAAAAAATAAAATAAAAATATAATTTTGAATTTACCCATTTAACTTATAATTCAAGTCGAATCAGGTATTTGGATTTATCAGGTAATTTAAATGAAACAACCTCAATTACATCATTAAAAAAAATGAAGTAGCACCGAGTTATGAACAATGAAATGTGAGATTCTTTTCGTTTGGGTTTATCAGTGTTTTTCAAAAATTTTAATTTTTTTTTAAGTTTTAAATTAATTTTTTTATCTATGTTAATATTAAAAATAAAATATTTTTAAATAAAAAATATTTTAAAAAATAATTTTTACCCACACTTTTAAATAGGCTATTGGCATCTCAGAATTACTGAGGGCACTAGCATTCTTGTATAAAAAGGCCTATACGGACAAACAGTATAAACGGCTTTTGAAAACTGAACTGACATTGAGGATTGGTGTTCTGACAAACAGTATA